>JAEHJW020006589.1_pt1 | contig 32657 bp, 35 predicted proteins | sample 9271431 | NCBI WGS metagenome assembly JAEHJW02 | reverse complement strand
CTAGCCGATCATCCGCTGCCCGATCGCGCCCGGCGTGCCGTGCAGCAGGGTGGAGAGCCGTCCGTCGATCGCGCCCGCCAACGGATCGAAGCCCTGCGCACGCCGCAGCTTCACGCCGACCTCGCGCGCGGGGTCGAAGCAGTCGAGCGCGCGGGCGACCTCGTCGGTCAGCCGGGTCACCTCGCCCGCCTCGATGCGGTAGAAGTCGCAGACGATCCAGCCGGTATCCGGATCATGCGCGCGGCGGACGGCGTAGAGGATGCTGCCGCGCGGCAGCACGGCCCGCAGCCGCGCCACCGCCTCCAGCTTCGGATCGGCCGCCGCCGGCGCCGCCATCCGGCGGGAGAGAAACACGACATTGCCCTCGCCGGGCCGCACATCCGCGCCTGGCACCCGATCCCCTCCGTCCCCCGGCCGCGCCGGTGCGCGCGACCAAGCGCATTCTAACGGAAACGTGAGCGGCGGAGTCGCGGCAAGGCGAAACGACCGGTGGTGTGGCCCGTTGGCACTGTGGAACGGGCTAGGCCGAAGCTGGTCACCGGCAGATGTTCGCTATATGTTCACTCCATGTCCGCCTTCGCCGAACTCGCCGCCGCCACCGCCTTCTCCTTCCTGCGCGGCGCCAGCCGGCCGGAGGAGATGGTGGCGCAGGCCGCCGCGCTGGGGCTGGCGGCACTCGGCATCGCCGACCGCAACACCGTCGCCGGCGTGGTGCGCGCGCATGAGGCGGGCAAGCAGGTGGGGTTGCGGCTGCTGGTCGGCAGCCGGCTGGTGTTTCGCGACGGCACGCCGGACCTGATCGCCTATCCCGAGGATCGCGCCGCCTGGGGGCGGCTGACCACGCTGCTGACCATCGGCAAGCGCCGCGCGCCCAAGGGCGAATGCCTGCTCGACCGCGCCGATCTGCTCGACCATGCCGACGGGCTGGTGCTGCTGGCGCTGCCGCCCGAGCGGCCGGACGAGGCGTTTGCTGCCGCGTTCCGCGACCTGCGCGCGATGTTCGGCACGCACCTGCATCTGGCGGCATCCTGCCGGCTCGATGCGTTCGACGACGCGCGGCTGCGCATGGCGGCCGAACTGGACGCGGATTTCGTCGCGGTCAATGAGCCGCTGTATCACGCGCCCGAACGCCGCCCGCTGCACGACGTGATGACGGCGATCCGGCTCGGCACCACGGTCGAGCAGGCCGGCTTCGCGCTGCTGGCGAACGCCGAGCGGCACCTGAAATCGCCCGAAGCGATGGCGCGGCTGTTCCGCGAGCATCCTGGCGCACTCGCGCGCACGCTCGATGTGGTGGCGCGCTGCCGCTTCTCGCTTGATGACCTGGCCTATGACTATCCCGACGAGCCGGTGCCGGCGGGCACCACGCCGGACGCGCATCTGGCGGCGCTGGCGTGGCAGGGCACGGCACAACGCTATCCCGGCGGCGTGCCGGAGAAAGTGCGCGCCACCGTCACGAAGGAACTCGCGCTGATCGCGCAACTCGGCTACGCGCGCTACTTCCTCACCGTCCACGACATCGTGCGGTTCGCGCGGGGGAAAGGAATTCTCTGCCAGGGGCGCGGCTCGGCGGCGAATTCCGCCGTGTGTTACTGCCTCGGCGTCACCGCCGTCGATCCGACCGAGATCGACCTGCTGTTCGAACGCTTCGTCTCCGCCGAGCGGCGCGAGCCGCCGGATATCGACGTGGATTTCGAGCATGAGCGGCGCGAGGAAGTCATCCAGTACATCTATCAACGCTACGGCCACGACCGCGCCGCGATCGCCGCGACCGTCATCCACTACCGCCCGAAAATGGCGATCCGCGAGGTCGGCAAGGTGATGGGATTGCCGGAGGACGCGACGGCGGCGCTGGCGGCGCAGAGCTGGGCCGCCGGCGATGAGCTTTGGCCCGACGAGCGGCTGCGCGAGATCGGCTTCGACCCCGCCGATCCGCTGCTGCGCCGCACCGTCGCCCTGGCGCGCGAACTGGTCGGGTTTCCGCGCCATCTGTCGCAGCATGTCGGCGGCTTCGTGCTGACGCGCGGGAAGCTGATCGAGACGGTGCCGGTCGGCCCCGCCGCCATGGCCGACCGATTTTTCATCGAATGGGACAAGGACGATATCGACGCGCTCGGCATCATGAAGGTCGATGTGCTGGCGCTGGGGATGCTCACCTGCATCCGCAAATGCTTCGAACTGCTCCGGCAGCGCGGTTTCCCGATCGCCGACCTTGCCGACATCCCGCGCGACGATCCGGCCGTGTGGCGGATGCTGCAACGTGGCGACAGCGTCGGCGTGTTTCAGGTGGAGAGCCGCGCACAGATGAACATGCTGCCGCGGCTGAAACCGGCCTGCTTCTACGACCTGGTGATCGAGGTCGCGATCGTCCGCCCCGGCCCGATCCAGGGTGACATGGTGCATCCCTATCTGCGCCGCCGGCAGGGACTCGAAGCGGTGCATTTCCCCTCACCCGCGCCGCAGCACGGCCCGCCCGACGAGTTGCGCCGCGTGCTCGGCCGCACGCTCGGCGTGCCGCTGTTCCAGGAACAGGCCATGCGGATTGCCATCGAGGCGGCGCGCTTCACGCCGGAGGAAGCGAATGCGCTGCGCCGGGCGATGGCGACGTTCCGTCATGTCGGCACGATTCACCGATTCTTTACCAAGATGGTCGATGGCATGGTGGCGCGCGGCTATGCGCGCGATTTCGCCGAACGCTGCTTCCATCAGATCGAGGGCTTCGGCACCTATGGATTTCCCGAGAGTCATGCGGCGAGTTTCGCGCATCTCGTGTATGTCTCGGCATGGCTGAAATGCCACCACCCGGCCGCGTTCGCCTGCGCGCTGCTGAACGCGCAGCCGATGGGATTCTATGCCCCCGCGCAGATCGTGCGTGACGCGCGCGAGCATGGCGTCGCGGTGCGCGGCATGGACGTGAACGCGAGCGGATGGGACTGCACGCTGGAGGACGGGCCGACGCTGCGGCTGGGGTTGCGGCTGATCGCGGGGTTCCGGGAGGAATGGGCGACGATGCTGGAGGGTGCTTCGCGCCCCCGCGACTTCCCCACCCTCGCCCGCCTTCTTCCCCGCGCCGCGCTGCAGCTTCTGGCCGAGGCCGATGCCATGCGCAGTCTGGGGATGGACCGCCGCGCGGCGCTCTGGCGCGTGCGCGGGCTGGCGGAGGCGCCGCCGCTGCCGCTGTTCGCGGCCCTCGACGCGCCGGCCGACCGGGCGCGGCTGCCGCACATGGCGCTCGCCGAACACGTCGTCGCCGACTACCAGACCGCCGGATTGTCGTTGAAGGCGCACCCGCTGCGCTTCCTGCGCGCCGCCCTCGCCGCCGAGGGCATCCTGAGCTGTGCGGAGGCGACGCAGCGGCGCGATGGGGCACGCGTCTCGGTCGCCGGCGTGGTGCTGGTGCGCCAGCGGCCGGGCAGTGCCGCGGGCGTGGTGTTCGCCACCATCGAGGACGAGACCGCCATCGCCAACGTCGTCGTCTGGCCCGCGATCATCGAGCGCGACCGCCGCGCCCTGCTGGGCAGCGCGTTGCTGCTGGTCCACGGCACGGTGCAGCGTTCGCCGGAGGGCATCGTGCACATCGTCGCCGAACGGCTGGAGGATCGCAGTGCCGCGCTGCGCCGGCTGGATGAGGCGGGCATGGCGCCACCACCGGCGCGTGCCGATGAGATCGTGCGCCCCCAGATGCCGCGCAACCGCCCGCTGCCACGCTCACGCGACTTCCGCTGACGCGGGCCGGTGCGGTAGCGTGCCCCATGTCCTACACGCTGCGCCGCCCCGCCGTCGCCGCCGCGCACGCGCCGCGCGAGACGATCGCGGCGGCGATCGAGGGGCGCCGCTTCACGCTGGCGTTGCAGCCGGTGGTCGCGATCGACACCCGCCTGCCCGACCATGCCGAGGTGCTGCTGCGCCCGCCCGCCCAGCCGCCGCGCGCCTTCGTGGCGGCCGCCGATGCGGCGGGGCTCGGGGCGGCGCTGGACGCGGCGGTGCTGGCGATGGCGCGCACGCTGCCGCAGCCGGTCTCGGTGAACGTCTGCGCCCGCTCGCTGCAACAGCCCGGCTTCGCGCGGACGGTTCTGGACGCGGGCGCGACGGCGATCGAACTGGTGCGAATCGACGCGATCGACGACCTCGCCGCCGCAGTGGCGGCGATTGCCGAGTTGCGGGCCGGCGGAATGCGCGTCGCACTGGACGAGGTGGATGGCGGCGCGGCCTCGCTGGCGCTGTTGCAGGCGGCGCGGTTCGATGCGCTGAAGCTTTCCGGTGGGGTGCTGCGCACGGCGATGGCCGGGCCGCGCGGGCGGACGCTGCTGACGGAGTTGCTGCGGCTGGCCGCCGCGACCGGCGCGCGCGCCATCGCCACGCAGATCGAAACGCTGCCGCAACTCTGGGCCATGCAGCGCGCCGGCGCCACGCTGGCGCAAGGCTGGCTGCTCGGCGCGCCCGCCGCCGCCGTGCCGCCAGCCTGATACCGTTCAGTCGCCGCAGTTCACGTGGCCGCTGGCGATGCAGTCCTGGCGGTGCATGTAGGCGGCCAGGCGCGGGAACAGCAGCCAGCCGCCGATCAGCAGCGCCGCCACCGCCAGCAGCACCAGCGCCGGCAGCCAGCGCGGCGCCCGGTGCTCGGCCTCCTCATCCATGCTCCGCCCTTTCTTGCCAACTTGCACCAGTTGCGACATGGTGCATCCAACAACAACAGCGACGGCACGTCCGTCCACCGGAGGACCGAATGTTCGGCCTGCTCCTCACGGGCTACATCATGTCCACGGGCGCCATGACCTTCACCGAGCTGCGGGTGGCGCACCCGCTCAATCTCGGCCGGCCGTTGGACATGAAGGATCGGCACCTGCTCTGCGACCCGCAAGTGCCGGAGCGGCGGGGCGGCCTGTTCATCTATCGCAACCTGCACTGCCTGCTGTTCTCGACCGACCCCACAGCCTGACGCGCCCGACGCCGTCTCCGCCGCTCCCGGCTACGTAGCGGGCGGCGGCGAACTCTGGAACAGCAGGTCGGTCTTGCGGTGGCTGTCGCTGCTGCTGCCCAGCCAGAAATTCAGCACAGCGGTGAAGCCGGCACCGAGCATCCCCATCAGCACGTTCAGGATCGTCTCGCTGCCCGGCGGCAACTGCCGCGTCAGCGCGGCCCACATCATGACGGCGAAGGTAGCCAGCACCACGACACTGACGATCGCCGGCGCCCACTGCACGCGGCTGCCGGCCTTGGCGAGGCCGAGTTGCTGGGTGCGCGCGTCCTGAACGTCCTTCAGCCGCGCCTGCAGCGCCGTCAGCGCGTCCTGCCGCACCGCCTCGGCCTGCTGGGCCGCGATCTGGGTCAGTTGCAGCTTGAGCTGCACGGCGCGTTGCGGATCCCTGGCGAGGACGGCGTCCTGCGCCGCCGGATCGGTGGTGCCGGTGACCGATTGCACGGCCGCGACCGCCTTCTGCGCGACCGCCGCGCCCTTGCTGCCGAACAGCCATTTCGCCACGTCGCTGTCGCCGATCAGGCCCAGCGCCGCGCCGCCGACCGCGCCGACCACCGTGCCGATGCCCGGCACGACGCTGCCCATGGCGGCGCCCTTCGCCGCGTCCTCCGCGACGCCCGCGATGTCAACCATTGGAACCCCCCTCGAAAAACGTCATCGACCGATAGGGCAGCGCGCACAGGCGCCGCGCCCAGCCGAGGCCGAAGCTGCGCCAGGTCGGCAGCGTCGCCATGAAGTCCATGCGCCGGGCCAGGAATTCGGCGCACAGCGCGTCCCCCTCCCCGGCACGCGCCGCGACCGCCGCCAGCGTGACCGGCCCGATCACACCGTCCGGCGCGGCACCGGCGGCGAGTTGCAGCCAGCGCGCCGCGCGGCCGACGCCGTTGTTGACGGCGGCGTCGAACACCAGCAGCGCCAGCGGCGGCGGCAGCTCGTCGCCGCGCACCCGGTCCCAGTAATCGCGGCGGTAGATCGCCTGCGCCTCGGCCAGCGTCAGCGCGGCGATGTCCAGCGTCGGATAGGCCGCCGCCGAGATGCCGAACTTCGTCCCGCGCAGTGCGCCGCTGCCCACCGCCCCGCCGGTCCAGTTGCCCGGATCGGCGCGCTCGGCCGACCACCCGCCCTCCTCGCCGATCACGACGGCGAAGGCCCTTGCGAACACGTCCATGTCGGGTTCCTCAGTCGCCGCCGCCGCGGCGGTGGTGCGCGAAGTCGGAGGCGAGGCGCTCGACGCTCGCGCGCAACTCGCTGATGTCGGCCTTGCTCGCCATCTCGCGCAGCAGCCGCTCGCGGAAGGCGACCTCGTCGCGCCGCATCTCGGCCAGGCCCAGCCACAGCTTGTCGTCGCCGCCGCCCAGTTGCGCCTGCAAGGCCGCGTGGCCGTCGCTGACGCGATCCTCCAGCCGGCTCACGCGCAGGTGCAGATGGCCGAGCAGGCCGCCGATCGCGCTGACGGCGATCCCGGCCCAGGCGAGCAGCCCGTGGCCCGCAGTGTCGGACATGCTGCCTCACCACTCCTCGATCACGGCGAGGCCGGCACCGCCGGGACCGCCGGCGCCGGGCGTGGAGCCGTTCAGGCAGGTTCCGCCGCCGCCGCCGCCGCCGCCATTGGCGCCGGCCCCGCCCGCCCCGCCTGGGCCGGCGGCATTGCCATAGCCGCCGCCGCCGCCGGTGCCGGGCTGGTTGCCGACGCCCGGCGTGCCGGCGCTGCCGGTCGGGGTGGTGCTGCTGCCGCCGGCCGCTTCGGTCGTGACATACGCCGCGACCCATCCGCCAGTCGCCCCGTTGTTCGATCCCGGCGCGCTGGAAACGCCGCCGCCCGCGCCGCCGCCCGAAGGCTGCGCGGGCGAGAGGCCGCCCTGACACGCCACCCCCGCCGCCGTGCAGCCGCCGCCCGGCGAGCCGACCGGGCCGAAGGAGACCGTGGTGCCCTGGGTGCCGTTGCTCGCGCCGGCATTGCCGAAGCCATTGCCGCCGCCGCCGTTCGGCCCCGACGCCGTGCCCCCGGTCAGCGTCAGCGCGATGCCATAGGCGGCGCCCATGCCACTTGCGCCGGCGCCGCTTGCCCCGTTGATCTGACCGCCGGCGCCCCCGCCGCCGCCCCCCGCCTGCCCGACATTGGCGAGCGTCGTTGTCCCGCCGGCCGCGCCGTTGCTGCCGGCGGTGCCGGCGGCGCTCGCCGCGGCGCCGCCGGTGCCCCCGGCGCCGATCGTGACCGTGTAGGGACCTGCCGGCAGGTCGCCGATGCGCCCCTGCCAGATGAACACCCCGCCGCCGCCGCCCCCGCCCCCCCCCGCCGCCTGCGTCCCGCTTGCCGTCTGCGCCCCGCCGCCGCCGCCGCCGCCCCCGCCGAGCAACCGGACGCGCGCGAAGGTGCTGGTCGCCCGCGGCGTCCAGATGCCGTTGGAGGTGAACACGGTCGTTGCCGGTGCTGTCTCCAGCGTGCCGGCATTCAGCGTCAGGCCGACCCCGAGCGCGGCGACCGCGCCGGCGGTCCACTCCGCCGCGGGCGGCTGGGTCCACGCGATCGGGGTGCCCGGCCCGTTCGCCGTCAGCGTCGCCCCCTGCGCGCCCGGCGTCAGCGCCGCCCAGCCCGAGGCGGTGCGCACCAGCAGGTCGCCGACCTCGCTGCCGAACGCGGCGTCGAAGGCGACGCTGTTGACGATCGGCTGACCGTCGAACTGCAATGTGCCCGACGCAACGGCGAGCGTGTGCTGCCCCTGCGCGGCGCTGCCCCAGGCGATCGCATGCGTCGGGGCCACGACGATCGCGTTGCCGTCGGCATAGGTCGCGCGATCCAGCCGCAGCCCGTGCAGGAAGCCGCCGCGCGTCTCCAGCGGCGTGTGCGGCCAGACCGTGAGGTCGGTCGCGTTCGACACGCCGCCGATGAACACGCCGCGCCCGCCCGCGGCGATCGCGTCCTCGGCCGCCATGAACACGGTCTGCGAGCCGGCGGAATAGCCGCCCGGCTGATACGTCCCTGGCGCGATGCCGAGCGTATCGAGCGGCGCGCCGTGCGCGTTCGCGAGCGTCAGGGTGCCACCGGCGGTATTCCTGATCTGCACGCCCTGGTTCAGCCCGCCGCCGACGGCGCGCACGGCCACCACGGCGCTGCCGGAAGACAGCGCGGTGAAGTCGCTGCCGTAGAAGCCGGCGGCGATCAGCGACGCCTGGATCGACGCCGCCACGTCCTGTGGCCAGCCGGTGCCGGCGCCGCCATTCAGCGTCACCGTGACCGGACCATACGCCGTGCCGTTGATGTCGGTCGCGCTGATGGTGATCTGGTCGGTGGGCAGGCAGACCGGCGAGGTCACGTCGGAATACGCCGTCGCGAACCCCTTGGGCGGCGTCGGCGGCAGGTACGTGCCAGGCCGCAGCCCGATCTTTTCCAGCGTCGTGAAGCCGCTCGCATCCGCCAGCACCAGCCCGCCGGATTGCAGCGGCATGAAGCAGGTGATGACGATGACGCCGTTGGCGTTGGTGTCGGCGGCGATGCCGGGAATGGCCGCGGCATTGATCGCCGCCGCCACGTCAGACGCTGCGCCGGCGCCGCCCACCGTCACCGTCGCACCGTTCACCACCAGCTTGTCGCCGACCGCGACCGCTCCGGCGTCGCCGACGGCGGCGGCGTACTGACCGCGCGGCGTCGTGTAGCTGCCCGACGCGATGCCCAGGACCGGCAACGCCGTGCCCGACAGCGTCAACGTGCCGAGATCGCCTGCCGCCGTGCTGTAGATCACCAGCCGCGACACCACCCCGCCCCATGTCGTCGCGGCGGCGCGCACATCGGCGATGGCGGCGGCATTGATCGCGGCGGCAATGTTCGCGAGACTCTCGCCTGCCGTCAGGGTGATCGTGGTGCCGTTGACGACAATGGTGCCGCCGGCCGGGACCGCCGGCGGATTGCCCGAGGAAAACACCGCCGGATAGCTGAACCAGCGCGCGTTCAGCCCGCCGGCATTGCCGTCGTACGAACCGACCGTGCCGTAGGTGAACAGGATATTGCCGCCATAGAGGCCGTTCTGCCCCCACGGGTCGATCGACATGCCCTGCACGGTGTTGCCCTGGCCCGCCTGCCAGGTCCAGCCGGCCTCGGCCTGGTTGTTGACGACGTCGATCTCGCACAACTCCGCCGAGGCCGACAGCCCGGCGCGCGCAGCGGTGTCCTCGTCGATCGTGGGGCCGTTGATGACTTCCCACAGCCCCCAGCCGGAGCTGTTGTCGTACAGGTTCGGCCAGGAATGCACCCGCTGCTCGGCGATATCGATGCCGCTGTGGACCTTGCCGTAGATGTTCGTGTTGGTGTAGCGCCGGTCCCAGCCGACGCGCATCGACAGGCTGTTCTGCGGCGTGTTGAAGATCAGGTCGGTGGCGAAGCCGGGGTTCGCCGCGTCGCCGACAGTCGGCGCGAAGCCGAAGAAGCCGCCGGCGTTCTGGCGCAGCGCGAACGGTCCCTGCGCGCTCTCCACGCGATCGACGCCGAGATAGCCGGCGCCGCTGATGTTGGCACCGTCGTCGAAGATGACCGCGATCGACCGGCCCGAAGGCTGGTTGACGACGCTGGCGAGTTGATAGGTGCCGCGCGGCACGAACACACGTCCCCAGGCACCCGACGCCACCGCGCTCATCGCGGCGGAGAAAGCGGCGGCGCTGTCGCTCGCGCCGGTCGGATCGGCGCCGTAGTCCAGCACGTTGATGACGTCATGCGCGCGCGCGGCCAGCGTGCGCGCGGTCGCCGCGCCGCTCGCCGTCGCGTCGGCTCCGGAGAGATCGACACCGGCAAGGTCGCCCGCCGCCAGCGTGCCGCCGGCGGTGACGCGCCCCTTGGCATCGACCGTCACCTTGGCATAAGCGCCCGGCGCCACCACCGCCGGCAGCGTCGCGGTGATCGCGGTCGCGCCGCTGCCGCTGATGTCGCCCGACAGCGTGATCGTCTCGTTGGCACCGATCGGCACATAGCCGAGCGCGGCGCTGATATCGGCGGTGCCGAGCGGGCCGCCGGCGGTCACGCGCCCCTTGGCATCCACCGTCACCTTCGCGTACGGGCCGGGCGCCACCACCACCGGCAACATCGCGGTGATCGCGGTCGTGCCGCTGCCGCTGATGTCGCCCGACAGCGTGATCGTCTCGTTCGCGCCGATCGGCACATAGCCCAGCGCGGCACTGATATCGGCGGTGCCGAGCGCGCCGCCGGCCGTGACACGTCCCTTCGGATCGACCGTGACCTTGGCATAGGCGCCGGGATTCACCACGACCGGCAATGTGGCCGTGATCGCCGTCGCGCCGCTGCCGGCAATGTCGCCGGACAGCGTGATGGTCTCGTTGCCGGCGATCGGCGTGAAGCCGAGCGCGGCGGTGATGTCCGAGGCACCGAGCGTCCCGCCGGCGGTCACGCGCCCTTTCGCATCGACGGTGACGCGCTCATAGGTGCCGGCGGTGGCCACGCTCGCCAGCGTGGTCGCGATGGTGCCGCTGCCCGTGCCGGTCACGTCGCCGGTCAGCGTCAGCGTGCCGGTGCCGACGGCAGTGCCGGTATTGGCCATCACGAACGCGGTCGTGGCAAGTAGCGTGGAGTTGTCGCCCGGCGGCGGCGTCGGCGCGCTCGGCGTGCCGGTCAGTGTCGGACTGGCCAGCGGCGCCAGCACCGTCGTATCCGCCGCCACCGTATCGCCGTTGCGTACCAGCCCCGTGCCGAGCGGCATCGCGTCGAGCACCTGCGCCACCGTCGCGTTGACGCTGGTGCCGTTTTGGTCGAGCATGATGTCGTCGGTCAGATTGACCGTGGTGGCGGCAGGCAATTGCTGCACTGTCGGCATCGGGGTCTCCGAAAAAGGCGCCCTCACCCCGGCCCTCTCCCGCAAGCGGGAGAGGGAAAGGGCAGGCAGCGACTGGGATCTTTCTTCCCTCTCCCGCTTGCGGGAGAGGGTGGCGCGAAGCGCCGGCTGAGGGCTGCGCGCTACGCGCCGACCAGGATCGGATTGCCGTTCTGGTCGGTGACGATCGCGCCGGCATCGGTCGTCAGCACGCCGGCGGGCGGTGCGACCGCCGCCATCTCCTGCACCGGCAGCAGCACGGTGCGGCCGATGGTGCGGCCGTTCAGCGTGCTCAGCGACACCTGCACCGAATAGACCGTGCCGGCCTGGCCGCCCGACAGCCAGATCACGGCCACCGCGCCGTCCGCGACGATGTTGCCGAGTTGCAGGTCAGCACTGGATGCGTTGGGAACCAGCGTGACCGCGACAGTGGCGACGCGGTCGGTGGTGTCGCCGGCCAGTGCCGCCGTCGCATCCAGCGCGTAGTCGAGCACGTCGCCGGGGTCTTTCGCCGGCCAGACCAGCGGCGGGATGTCGCTCGGCACCACGCCGCGCGGCAGCGGCAGCAGCGCGTCCAGCGCCACCGTGCGCGCGCCGGAGGGGCGCCAGACCTGGGGAACCGCGGTGCTCGTCATCGCTCAGTACTCCACCATGACCAGGCCGCCGCCGCCGGCGCCGCCCGCCAGCCCGTTGCCGCCGCCGCCCCCGCCGCCACCGGCACTGCCCGCCGGCGCGCTCTGTCCGGCAACACCCGTGCCGCCCTTGCCCGCGCCCGGCCCACCGCCATCGCCGCCACGCCCGGCGGACGGGATCGCATCACCGCCCCAGGAGCCGGCGAGATTCACCGTCCCGCCGCTGCCGCTGCCGCCCTGCCCGCCCGTCGGCGTGCCGCTGCCGGACCCGCCGCCGCCGCCGGTCCCGCCGGTCGCGGACACGTAGCTGCCGAAGCTGCTGGCCCCGCCAGTGCCGCCATTGCCCGCGCCGCTGCTCGGCTGCCCGCCGGCGCCGACGGTGACGGGAATGATCGTCCCCGGCACCACGCCGGAGAGCCACTCCGTCGCCTCCCCGCCCGCGCCGCCGCCGCCGCCCGGCTGCGTCGCGTGCGTCCCGCCGGCGCCGCCGCCGCCCACCACGCGCACCTTCAGCCGCGTCACGCCCACCGGCACGGTGAAACTGCCGCTGCTGGTGAAGGCGACGGCGCTGGCAAAGCCGGGCCGAAGATCGGGCAGCTTGAAATTGACAAACCGCGTGGTCCAGGCAGGGAAGATCAGCGAGCTGTCGATCGCGGTCGCACCGTAGCTGACCGCGATGGCCGCCAGCGCCACCCAGCCCGGATCGACCGGCGGCGTCACCTCGGTGCCCGTGGTCGCCGGCGCGCCGGCCTTCAGCTGCAACACCACGCTCTGCTGGCGCAGCGTGTTCTGCGCCGAGCCGTTGTTGCCCGGCCCAAGATACGGCTGCGTCGGATTGGCGGCGTTGTAGTAGGGCAGGACCGTCGCGTCGGTGTCGGCCTCGCTGAACGCTGCCTCCAGCAGATAGCCGATGGTGGTGCCGGCCGTCAGCGGCGCGGTCAGCGACATCGTCACCGGCTGAAGCTGCACCGCCTGCTTGACGATCTGATCCAGCGTGTCGGCGGCGACCGAGCCATAGCCGATGCTGTCCACCGGGCCATACTGCGTCAGCGTGCCGGGGCTGACGGTGATGTTCATCGACGCCGGCGAGGTCGGCGCCACCTGCAACCCATCGACCGCCGTCGTGGTGCCGAGCGTTGCCGCGATCAGCCCGTGCAGCGCCAGCATGACGTTGCGGTTGGTGTTGAGCAGGTCGGTGTCCTGCGGAATGCTGCCGGGATAGACGATGATGCGGTCCATTGCGGTCCTCGCGAAGTGCGTCTCAGTCGGAAATCCGAGTCCACCCGATCGTCGCGACCGGCATGGTGCGCGCGATGGCGGTGGTGATGTCGGCGTCGGCGACCTGCGCCTCGATCATCGGGCGGGAGGCGTATTCGATCGCGCCCACGCCCCAGCCGCCCGCACCAACGCCCCAGCCCGCCACGTTCGGCACGCCGGCGCCGAGCGGGCGGAACGCGGTGACGAAAACCTGGAACGGCAGAGCCAGGCTGCCCCAACCACCGGCCACGCCGTAGCCGAGGGCGACGCCATACGCGCCGGTATCGGCCGGTCGCGCCGGCTCGAAGATCACCGGCGCGCGGCCGGTCAGGTCGGTCAGCACGGAGACCAGCGCCGGCCGCGTCGCCCGCTCGCGCAGCAATTCGCGCCGGATGCGCGCGCGGAAGGAATCGTCGCTCTCGCCGGTGCGGCGCGGTAGCGTGCCGCCGAAGCAGTCCAACGAGACCAGGTCGAGGAAGCTGTCGGTCGCGGTGGCGATGCGCGTCTGCAGCCTTGCGTAGCCGAGCATCGAATACAGCCATGCCCAGCCGTCGGACAGTCCCGCGAGCAGCGCCGAGAGCACCGGGCTCGGATCGGGAAACCAGCGCAGCGGCAGCAGACTCGCAAGCCTCGCCAGCATGTCGGCAGAATCTCCGGTCATGTCAGTTCACCGTCACCGTGCCGGCCTTCACCACGCCGCCGGGGCCGGGCACGATGTCCAACGTGCCGCCGTTCAGCGTCACCGCGCTGACATTGGCCACCGACGCCGATGCGTCATACGCGACCTGCGCCAGCCGCGACCACGGCAGCGCGGCACCGACCGGCAGCGCGTTGACGAAGCTCGTGACGGCGGCGGCAACTGTTGCCGCGACGGCGGCGTGCGACAGCGTCGCGCCGGTCGTGATGGTCATGTCGATCGTGGCGTGCGTCACGTTCGGCGGGACCACCGTCCAGACCGAGCCGAGCGGCCGCACCGCCTCGATCGCGGTGGCGACGGCGGTGAGCAGTGCCGAGGGCGGCGCGCCCGTGCCGTCATCGACGGTCACGACGAAGCTGCCCGGCTGCGTCGCGCCCGATTGCGTCGCGTTCTCCTGGATCGTGTACTGCAGACCCTGCTGCACCGAACTGACGGCATAGCCGACAGCAACCGAGGTGGCGCGCGCGCGGCTGTCGAGAAAGGCGGCGAAGCGGCTGCGCAGCGCCGGATCGCTCTCCCCGTCCAGCCCGCCGGCGATCGGGGCGGCGTTGCTGACGGTATCCACGCCGGGGATCGCGGCGGCGATCAGGCTGATCGTGCCCGCCAGCACATTCCCCCCCGACCCCGCGACACTCGCCTGCACCGGCACCGTCACCGACGCGGTGCCCGCGGCCAGCGTGTAGCCGTTCTGTGCGGCGCTGAACGCGAGGTTCGTGGGATCGGCGGTGACGGCGAAGCTCTGCGTGCCGTCCGACGTGCGCACCAGGGTGCCGACCGGCACCAGCGCCGTCGCCACTGGTGCGAACCGCGCGAAGGTCACGCTGCCGTTGGCGGCGACCGAGGGCAGGCGCGTCAACCCGAAATCCGCGACCCACGTGTCCAGGTCGTTGCCGCTGCTGGTTGCCGCCCGCGTCGTCTGCAACACCTGCAGGATCAGCCATTGCAGCCACAGACCGAGGCCCGCATTCGCCTCCAGCACCGCGCGCAGCGCGGAGCCGACGGTGAGGTCGAGCACCTGCGACGCCGCGCCCTGCACGGCGGCGGCGGCGGAGGTGACGATGGCATCGAAGGTGCGAAGGTTGAGTTGCATCGCTCAGACCGCTCCGACGGTGAAAGTCAGGCTCTGCGACGCCCCCGTGGTCGCGTCGGCGTAAAGGATCGCGACCGTGACCGCGCCATTGGGCGCCACCGCGACATCGATCGTCGGCTCCGGCGTGCGCGCGACGGCGGCTTCCTGAAAAATCTGGCTGCGGATCACGGAGCGGATGCGCGCCGCGTTCGCCGGTTGCCCGACGAACTGCCCCAGCCCCGCGCCATACGCAGGGTTCCAGAGATAATCGCCAGGATTGGTCAGCAGCCGGCGCAGCACGCGCTGCTGGCCGAGCGCCGTCGCATCGACGGTCGCAAGATCGCCGGTGGCGTCCAACGCAAGGTCGGCGCCGTAGAGGTGCGAAAGATCGGGCATTGCGGATTCCTGTTGGCCGCACACTCACCCCGGCCCTCTCCCGCTCGCGGGAGAGGGTGGCGCGCAGCGCCGGGTGAGGGCGAAGGCCGCTACTCGGGATCGGGGTTCGTCGTCGCGCCCGTGATCCCGCCCTGTGGGTCCGGATGGGCGTGGGCGTTGTAATTGCCGCGCAGCCGATCAAGACTGCCATGACGGTCATACACGTCGCCGTTGACATGCAGGTCGCCGTTGACGCGCACCGTGCCGTCATTGGCGAGCTTGATGAAGCTGCCTGACTGGTGGACCAGCCAGATTTCGCCCACCGGCGCGCCGGGCGCGGCGTTGGCATCGCTCCAGGCACCGCCGACGATGATGCCCTGGTCGCCCTCGCCGTCCTGCGGCAGCACCAGCACCTGCTGGCCCGGCATCGGCGGCACCGCGATGCCCCAGCCGGCGCCGACCAGCGGGCTCACCACCGGCAGCCAGCCGGTGACGACGCCTTCAGGCTGCAAGGCGACGCGCGCCGCGTGCCGCGCCGGATCGACGCTGACCACGGTGCCGAAACGCGGCCGCCCGTGCGCGGCGTCCAGCGCCGCCGCCTGCGCCTTCAGCGCGTTGAGGAAGCGTTGCATCGGTGTCCCCGCCGCTATGCCGCAGACCCGGCGCGCGCCCGCACCACCTGCGAGAACCCGTCGCGCATCGAGATGTGGCGCTCCACTTCGTCGATCCGCCAGACGCAGTCGAACGGCGTGCCGGTGCCAACCAACTGGAAGAACCCGCGCGGCGCGAGCGCGAGTTCGCCCGGCATCTCCGCGCGCAGCAGCAATTCGTGCCCCGCCAGTTCCGCCAGCCGCCGCTGCGCCAGCAGCAGCGCCGCGTCGGGCGTCAGGTTCGGCACCACGAACACGTAGCTTTGCACGTTGCCCGATCCGCGCTGCGTGCTCGCGGTCTGGACGGTCGCGCTGCCGGCGCGGCTGTGCCAGCTTTTCACCGTCACGCTGATGTCGCCGGCGAACGCCAGCGCGCGGTCCAGCCGCAATCGCGCGAAATCCGCTGGCCCCGTCGCGCTCGCCACGGCCGACAGCACCGGCGGCGGCGTCAGCGTGTCGGGCGGGCGGAAATGCAGCGTGCTGCCCGAGACCCACAGATCGAACCCCTCCCACCCCGCCAGCGTGGCCAGCAGGTCCCACTCCGTCGTCGCCCGCGCGCCCGCGTCCAGCGTCAGGCTGTCGTGCTCCAGTTCCCAGTACCGCCCGACCGGCGTGGTGGTCGGCTGCACGTCGGCGGCCAGGTTGTGGCGGCCGGCGAGGATTGTCGCGATCTCGCTCGATGTGCGGTTGGCAAAGGTTTCCTGCGTGCGTGCCTCGATCAGTTGCGCGGCATAGTCGCGTCCTTCGATCGTCAGCACGCCCGCGATCGGATCGATGCCGACGGCGTCCGCGTTGCCCTGCACGATGCTCGCGAACCCGCCGAACGGGTCGAGCGCCATCTGCACGTCGATCGCCACGCTGTCGCGCGCGGCCCACGCCGCCGCGTCGCCCGCCAGCGCCGCGTGCACGCGGAAGAAATCGGCAAAGAACCCGCCGGCCGACACCACGTGCGCCTCGATCGCGCCTGCCAGCGGCACGCCGTCGGCCAACACGCGCAGCCGCGGCGCGCGCCACACCTCACTGGGCAGCAACGCCGCCTCCCGCGCCGGGATTGCGGTCGGGGATACGCAGCGTGGTCGTGCCGGACAGCCAGGGGTCGCTGATCGCGTTCAGTTGCGCGATGCGGACCCACTGCGTCGCGTCGCCGAGATACGTGGCCGCAACACGAAAAAGGTCGCCGCCGGCGACCTGGATGATTTGCATGTGATGATGTCCTTCTCCCTCTCCCGCCAGGAAGAGGGTTGGGGTGAGGGCTCAGCCGGACGCCAAGTCCCGACACTCCTCGGCATTGGCATAGCGGTCGCGCTCGAAGAAGTAGTCGTCGCTCATCCGTGCCCGAAGGTTTCGCGTTGCCCACTTCGCCTGTTTGGCGCAGAACTCCTCCAGCGACTTCAGCATATAATGGTGCATACGGATCACGCCTTCGACCCGCCGCGCCGCCTCACCCGGATGCGGCCCCGTGCGCGTCAGCGGTGAGGCGTCCGCCATCAGATAGGCGCCGGACTTCAGCGTCACGCTGTGCACGCTGTCGAAGCCCGCAACGAGTTCGGGACGTGCGATGGTCTTGAACCACCGGCACTCGGGATGAGTCAGCGCCGCGCGCCGCGTGAAGCGCGTCGTGACCGGCCCCGGCAGTCGTGCGGTCTGGCCGCCCGATCCGAACACGTCCTGCTGCACGGCGATCGCGCCGACATTGCCCAGTATTACCGACAGCGCCTCGGCAAGCGACCAGCTCCGACAGAACATGAACTCATCCACGTCGATGAAGGCGAGCCAGTCCACTTGCCCCGCCAGCATCTGCGCCCCCTCCATGTAGGCGGCGCGCTGCTGGCTGTCGAAATTCTCGTCCATGCCGCCCCAAAGCACCGGCTCGATGCCGAGCCGACGCAGTAGTTCCGCCGTGCCGTCGGTGCTGCCGTTGTCATAGATGCGGAACAGCGAAACGCCCTGGCAGCGATGGAACGCCACCCATTCCTCGATATAGCTCGCCTCGTCGCGCACGATCGCGCAGATGCCGACGCGGGCCGGTGGGGTTTGGCGCAGCAGCAGGCCATATTCGACATAGTGACCCGCGTAGAGCGAGAACGGCGTACCGTGCTCCTCCCCCGGTGCGGGCTGGTTCACCTCCGACCGCCGGTCGGCTGAGCCGGATTGCGTTCCAGGATGCTCCTCACCTGCTCGCGGATCCAGGCCAGGCGCTGCTCTTCGTTCGTGAAGCTGCCCCGCGTTGCCTGCCTGATGAAGCGGCCGTCGCGGTAATTGAACAGGTCGCCGTCCTCCTCCTTCCTGATCTTCTCTAGCAGCGATCCCGTCTTCAAAGCCTCGTACAGCAAATCCTGGTCGTTCGGACACTGATCCCACTTCGCGTCAGGCGAGGTGAGGTACCATTCTGGAATCAGCGACCTGAACTTCGCCAGCCATTCCCAGACCAGCAGCCGGCCGTCCGAACTGCCGAGATCGAGAAACAGCACGCCGTCATTCACGTCCCACGGCGTGCTCGATCCGCCTGTCGCGGCGATCAGGCAGCGGTCCTTGTTGGCGTCGAGATAGGCGTCGATGTCGAATGACCAGTCCGCCACGAACGCATCGGCGTCGAGATAGGCGACCCAACCGCGATAGCCGCGCTCCATCAGTTCATGAAGAATGAAGATGCGATTGTAAATGGCGTGGAACGGCAGCACACCCCGCTTGATGCCGAGGTAGCTTTCGTATCCATAGCCCCGCGTCTCGCAGTACCGGATATTCACCGCCGATGTCAGGTCGAGCATCGCGCGGTACGCAAACGGATCAGCCGTCTGCACGAACAGGATCGGCGTGATCGCGCGCCGCGGCGGCGCCACGACGGGCGGGGCGGCCTGATCGCGCGGCTCCGCCAGATCGCGGCATTCCTCTTCATTGGCGTAGCGGTCGCGGTTGTAGAAATAGGCGTCGTTCATGCGTACCGCCGCGCGCCGGTCGGACCATTTCGCCTGCTTGGCCCGGAACTCCTCCAGCGATTTCAGCGGATAGTGATGCAGTCCGATCGATCCCTCAACGCGCCGGCCTGCCTCGCCGGGATGCGGCCCGGCGCGGACGAGCGATGAGCCATCGGCCATGACATAGCGTCCCTCGCGCAGCACGACGCTGTGGACGCTATCGAACGCCTCGATCGCCCCCGGCCTGGCAATCGTCTTGAACCAGCGATGTTCGGCGTGGTCGCACGGCGCGCTGCGCGTGAACCGCTGCAGCACGCCGCCCGGACGTTTGCGCTGCTGCCCGTTTGATCCGAACACGCGCTGCTGCACCGCGACCGCGCCGGCATCCAGGGGCAGTGCCGCAAGCGCGTCCGGCAGCGAGCGGCCGCGGCCGAAGACGAATTCGTCGATGTCGATAAAGGCGATCCAGTCCGCGTGTGGGGCAAGCATACCGGCGCCCTCGATATAGGCGGCGCGCTGCTGCGCGTCGAAATCCGGCGGGTGGCCGGCCCAGATCACCGGCTCGATGCCCAGCCGCTCGATGATGCGGGGCGTGTCGTCGATGCTGCCGTTGTCGTAGATGCGGAACGCCGTGACGCCCTGGCGGCGGTGGAAGTCAACCCATTCCTCGATATACTCGGCCTCGTCGCGCACGATCGCGCAAATGCCGACGCGCAGGCCGCCGCGCGGTTGCGCCGCGACCGCCGGCGCCGGCACCGGCGCGAAGTCCGCCGGTCGGGCGGACGATGCGGACGGCGCCGCCTGCTCCGACAGGGCAGCCCGCCGAAGATCGGCGGCGCGGCGGCACAGGTCGGCCCAGTCCTGAACCGTCGTCTGCCGCGCCAGCCATCCGCGCAACGTGCCCGGACCCACCCATTCCACCCCACCCGCCTGCGCCGGGTCAGCGGTGGGTTGCACCGCCAGCAGCATTGCCCCGCCGTGCCGCGCCAGCGCGTGCCGCAGGCGCAGCAGGCGCTGCGGCGTCTCGTCCGGGCCGGCGGTGACGACGAACACCTTCCGCGCCTCGCGCACGTCCTCCAGCAGTCTTGCGGCAAGGAACGCCAGGCGGCGGCAGATTCCTGGGAACACCTCCGCCGCCGAACCTTGCGCCGGGCCGATGCCAGTCGCGATCCGCAGCGCGAAGCGCGTGTCCTCGACCACATATTCGCGCGGGCCGTCCAGCCCGATACGCGTCTGCTCCGGCGTGCCGATCCCGGCGAAATCGTGGTCCAGCGCGGCAATCAGGCTGTCGAGCGGAATGGCCGCGAAACGCAGCAGCCCCAGCGGCTCGATGCCCGCCGCGCGCTGCACCTGTCCGAACAGATCGGTGGTCCCGAACGGCTCGAAGTCCAGCAGCAGCCGCTGTGTCTCGGCAAGCGCCTCTCCGGCGGCGGTCGGATCGGGCGGGACATCCGAGGGCAGGGCAGTCGGCATCACACCTCGCACGGTTTCGTCGGCCGACGCATGGCATACCGCCCGCGCCCACGTCCAGCGACCCGCTCAACTGGTGGCGTTCGCAAGGTTGGCGGCGGCGCGGGAGAGAAATCCGTTGGCATCGGCCATCTGCGCCAATTGACCCGCCGCCGTCGCCGCACTCACCGGATCGTCCGCGGCCATCAGCGCCGCCCCGGCACTGCTCACGCCGGAGGCCGCCGACGCCTGCGCCGCCCCCACCGCCGCGACCACCGAGCCATAGGCCGAGGTGCCCAACGTGGTCGCCCCCGGTGCGGCCAGCGCCGCCGAGGCAGCCGAGGTATCCACCGCCGTCGCCGCGCCGAGATCGGCTGCCACCGTGCTCACGAGCGGCGCGGCGAGTGCCATCGCCACCTGCGTCTGATCGGCCAGCACGACGCAGGCGAGCCGGTACGGCACCCAGTTCGGCCGCTCATAGCTCGCCTCGAACGCCGCGATCACCACCAGATAGGCGAAGGCATCCCAGGCCAGCGGCAGCGGCAGCCCCTCGGCGCGCAACAGGTCGAGCAGCCGCGCCCGATCGGCCGCGTCCGGCCCGCTGAACGCGCCCGCCCAGGCGATCGGCGCATCGTCCGGCCCCATCGCGTCGATCACCCGCGCCCCGCCCGGCAGCCGATGCACCGCCAGCCGCTGCTCGCCGCCGAAGCCGATGCGCGGCGGCAGCTCGAAGCTCTGGAACGTCACTGGCCCGAGCAGCAGGAAATCCGCCATCCCTCACCCTCCCCAGCCCCACGGGCCTTGCAGCGTCCCCGGCCAGCCGGGCGAGAGCCGCGGGTCGAACCCCGTCGCCCCCCGCGCCGGCCGCCGCGTCTCCTCCGCCAGATGCTCGGCGAGCCAGCGGCCAAGCCTCGCCTCGTCCAGCGGCGCCGGCGCGGGCGGCGGGGCGGCCGGCGGTGGCGGGGCGGCCGTGTCGGCTGCGCGCGGCGGCGGCAGCGCCGGCTCCCGCCTCGGCGGCACCGCGAGCGGCGGAACCACCGGCATCGGTCTCGCTGGAACCTGCCCGGGCGCTGCCGGCCTGCCCTCACCCCGGCCCTCTCCCGCGAGCAGGAGGGGGAGCGGCGGCGGTGTCGATGACGCCCGCACGGGTAACGACGGCGTCACAGCCGCCACCCGGCGCGGCGGGTGCGCCGGCGGAACCGGCGCCTCGCTCGCCCGGAGCCACGCACCATCCTCTTTCGCAATCGGGACAGGGAAAGCAGGCCGTCGCTTGCTTACCGCTCCCTCTCCCGCTTGCGGGAGAGGGCCGGGGTGAGGGTGCGTGGGCATCACATGAACCGCGCCCGTCACCCGACGCGGCGCCAGCGCCGGCTTTGCCTCGGCCGCCATCACCGTCGCCGGCCGCCGCCGCGTACGCGGCACCGCCGGCCCCGCCGCCGCGCCCATCACCTTCCTCGCCGCCCGCGCCATCGGCCCGAGCATCCGCTCCGCCGCCCCGAGCGCGTGCGCGTGCAGCCGGTCGGCCATCACCCGTCCCTCCACCGCCGCGCGGCAAAGTCGTAGCTGCCGCCGTCGAGTTCGCCGAACGCGACGACGAACGCCAGGCGCTCCGCCGCATCCAGCGCGAACGCCACGTCGAACGGCACCCCGTTCCTGACCAGATAGAGGCAGTCGATCAAGTCGGGGTGCCGGGCGAGTTTCCCGCCGCGTCCTCCACGCCGTCCGCCGGCAGCGTCAGCGCATCGGCTACCGCCGCCAGCCCGTCCTCGCCGAGCCGGCCGACCAGCGCCTCGATCTGCGTCTCGGTCGCCGGCGCCGGGACGGGAATGTCGTCGATCGCGGTGACACTCGCGGCCAGCAGGGCCACCCCCATCCACGGCGCGTTCTGCGCCAGCGCCGGACCCGCGGCCTTGTACAGCCGCAGCTTGTCCAGCGCCGTCAGCCGCCGCAGCGAGAGGTGCCGCCCGGTCGCGTCGATCGCCGCTGGCGCTGCCTGCGCCGCCGCGATCAGCCGGGCGGAGGGCGTGTCGCTCACAGCCGCGTCCTTGTCGATGCGAAGAACTCCAGCCGCTGCCTGACGCTGGCATCACCCTTCCACGCGCCGGCGTGCGACAACCGGAACACGGCACCGTCGAACTGATAGGTGCTGGTGGAACCATCGGACTCCGCGATGTACTGATACATCGTGCCCGCCGCCGGCGCGCGGCCGGCGTAGAAATCCGCCTCCACCCGCGCGATGAAATCCTCGGCCGCCGAACTGCCGCGTTCCAGATCGAACTGCCCCTCCCAGCCCTTCGGCAGCTCCGCGCCCAGATGCGTGCCGTCGATGCGATCGACGCGCACCGAGGCGGTGAGCTGCCGGCTCTCGAAGCCGGTGACATGCGTCAGATCGACGCGCCCGTACGGCCCCATCACCACGACCTGACAGTCGCGGCCGACCGAGAATGTGTTGCCCGACATCCTGCTCTCCCCTTACGCCGCCAGCGCCCCCGGCGTGCCCGGCAACACCTGTGTCGCCACCTGCACGGTCTGCCCGCCCTCGATGTTGACGATGAACTTCTCGTTGATCGCCTGGTACTGCACCTGCGCGTCCGACTGCACGTAACCCAGCGACGTGCGGCTGGTCGGGTTGTTCGACGTGTCGCAGATCACGCTGTACGGCAGGCTGCCGTCGGTGCTGCCCAGCATCCCCTGGCTCAGCATGTTCTGCAGAAAACTCAGTTGCGTGGCACGGATGCGCTGGAACAACGTGGCATTGATGACCTGCCCGACATACTGCCCCATGCCGGAGGCAAGCGTGGCGGCGATGTAGTTGGTCAGCCGCGTGTAGTTGTCGCCGTTGGTCGCGGCATTGCTGCTGGCGTTGTGCCCGCCGCGCACGCCCCAGAACGCGCCACCCGGCTGCGGATTGGCGATCACGTCGATCCCCGCCTGCAACAGCGCCGCGAGGTCGGCGGTGGCGTAGCTGCTGTTCTGCCCGCTGCCCGGCGCGCCGGATTTCTGGCTGCCCACCACGGCATAGAGCGGCTTGTTCAGGCTCGACTGCTCGGGCGAGAGATTGGCCAAGCGCCCCGCCACGAAACCCTGCGGCGAAACCACGCGCAGCACCGCGTTCACCGGATCGTTCCACCAGATCCAGTCGCCGAACATCAGCTTGCAGGCGTAGGTATCGAGCCCCACCGACTGCTTGGTGCTGACCGCATTGGCGATGGTGTCCCCGGCCGGGCCGGTCAGGATCATGTAGATGCCTTCGGACAGCCCGAACGCCGCCTGCGTCGTCCACTGCGTCGCGTCATCGGCGTCCGCCAGCAGCGCGATGCTGCACCCCTGGCCACGCAGCGCATACATGCCCTTGCGTGGGATCACGTCCGACCCCACCAGCACGCCCGCGTTGACGCCGGCCGCCCCGTCATTGCCCGGCGTGCCGCTGCTGAACGCGTAGCTGAACGCCGCCGGTGCCACATTCGCCACGCCGGCATCGGCCGTCACCAGCGCGCTCGGTCCGCGCTGCGGCCCCTGCCCGGCATTCACCGCACTTGCCAGCGCCTGCCAGAATGCCGCACCGCTGCCTGCGATGTTGTCGTACACCTCCGGCACCAGACCCGGCAGCGCCACCGTCAGCCGCCAGGTGTTCGCCTTCGACCCGCTGCTCAGTGCCACGCTGATCTGGTTGCCCAGGCTGCCGGTATAGGCGGCGGTGAACGTGAACCCGATCGACGGCAGCGCCAGCGACGCCGCGCTGTCCGTGCCGTCGGTCACGCGCACGCAGCGGAAGTTCTGCGCACCCTGCTGCACCGCCGTCGCGACCTGCGTGCCCATGTCGTATGTGCGCGCCATCACCGGGCCGAACGCGACAGCATAGTCGGCCATGCCGCCGACGATCACCGGCTGGCCCACCGGCCCCCAGCTCGCGCTGCCGACGATCCCGACGATGTCGGTCGGCACGCCGTTCAGCACCAGGTTCTGCGGCGGCACGATCTGGACATAGAGGTCGGGCACCACCAGCGCGGTCGTGTTGATGCTGCCCTGCTGCACGATCGGCATTCTGTCTCTCCTTTGCGGTCAGCCCAGCAGGTTGGCGATCGTGCTACCTTCGGGCGAAATCTGCGTCCCGCCCACGATCATGCTCGGCTGCGTCGCGGTGATCGTGGTCGCGTATTCGACGCTGTAGGTCAGTTCGCGGCGATACAGCGTCGCATCCTCCCAGCGGTCGGAAGTGACGGAGGCGACGAACAGCACCCGTCCGCTCGATCCGTCCGGCAGGCCGACGAAGTCGATGCCCGACAGTGCCGCGTCGATGGCGGCGCCGATCGCGTCGCGCGTCGGCGGATCGGCGCACCAGCACGTCACCGCGAAATGCTGCAACTGCCGCCGCGTCTCGCGCGTCGCCACCTGGTCGGCGACGATGCGCGCCACCACGCTGCGCGCGCCACTCACGGTCACGGCGGCGCCGTTCGCCGTGGCGCTCACGCCGACCTGCCGCAACTCGCCGGCCAGCGCCGCGGCCACGCTCGCCGGCGTGTCGCCCGCCTCGGTGCGATGCACGGCCGCGCGCCCATCGACCAGCAGCGCGGCGAGCTGACCCAGCGTTGCCGTACCGGCAAAGGTCGCGACGCCAGCCGCAACCGATGCCGACAGCACCGGCACCGCCGGCTTCACCACACGCCACTGGTCGGGATAGCGCGTCGTCAGCCGCGTCGATCCCGGCACGCCGCCGACGCTGACATTGACGCGCCCGGCTGCAAGATCGGCGTCCAGCGCGGCCGGCGTCGGCCAGCCGCGATAGATGCGCACGACGGCACCGGGCACGACGCAGCCGGCTTCCAGCCCGCTCGGATACAGCGCCCCGCCGACGATGCCGGCCAGCGCCGCTTCGACATCCGCCTGATCGGCCATCAGCTTCCCGCCTGCCGTGCGAACAATCGCCAGCCGAGCGCGGTCAGCTCCGTCCCCGACAGCACCGCGGTGCGGCCGAGATCGTCGCGCACCAGATCGCCTGGCCGCAGCAGCACGCCCGGCGTGCCGGGCATCAGCACTTCCCAGCCGCCCGCGCCGCCCGTGACCCCCGGCGCGTCGCCCGGCAGCGCGCCGCGCCCGCCGTCGCGCTGACGCGCCAGCACGCTCGCCGGCCACGCCGTCATCAGCGCCGTCGTCTGCGCCTGCTGCACGCCGCCATAGCGCGTCAGCCCCGCCAGCGAAGGCGGGTTCGGCCGCTCCAGCGTCACCGTGCGGTTCGCCTTGACGCACAGCACCGGCCCCAGCCGCGGCATCGAGGCGATGAAGAACACGCCGTCGTTGCCGACCAGATAATCGCCCGGCCGCGCATAGCCGGCATCGAAAATTCCCTGCCAGACCGCGGCTCCGTACGAAACCGCCGCCTGCGGGTTCGACACCGCGACGAACGCGGCGGGCAGCCGCATCGCGCGGTTGCCGATCGCCAGCGGCATCTCGGCCGAGGTCGCGCGATACAGGTCGCACCAGTCGCCCGCCCCGCGCGCCGCCAGCCCCAGCCCCCGCCGGATCGCGTCCGGCACATTGCGACCTGGCAGCATCACACCACCACGCGCAGCGTGCCGTCGCCCAGGGCCGGTCCCGGCGGCAAGCCGAGAAACCCGCACAGCCGCCGCCGCCAGGTGTCGAACAGCGCGATGCGTTCGCGCAATTCGGCCGGATTGCGCGTCCAGATCGACGCCTGCGCGGTATCGAGCCGCTCGCCGCTCTCCGTCACCGCGCCCTCAAGCACGTTGAGCTGGACGAGATAGTTGCTGACCACGTTCTCCTCGTCCGTGCTGAGGTTGTTGATGCGGAATTCCAGCAGCCCGTAGGCGGTGAAGAACCGCCAGCCCTGAAACCCCGCCGGCCCCGCGCCGTATGCGGGATAGCCGCAGAAGCGGCGGATGTCCGCCGCCTGCGCCGATGTGAATGCCATCTGCTGCCTCGTGCCCCGCCCTCACCCGGCGCTGCGCGCCACCCTCTCCCGCAAGCGGAAGAGGGCAGGCATCCGCAGCGACTCTTCTCCCTCTCCCGCCTGCGGGAGAGGGCCGGGGTGAGGGGCTAGCCGATGTGCTCGATCATCACCGCGCGCTTGAACGCGGAGTTGGTCGCGGTCGGCACCGTCGTCGGCGTGGTCGTGGTGTCGGACGGGGCGACGAAACCGCCAATCCAGTACCAGCTCTGCGCGATGATCTGTTGCAGGCGGTCGATCGGCTCGCGCGTCACCATCGCGACGTTATCGACCATCGACACGATGGCGTCCTTCGGCGCCACGTCGGCCTTGTCCATGCCGGCGAAGTCGCCCTCGATCAGTGCGCCCTTGCCGCACACGATCGGCCGGCGGATCAAGGCGCCGTTGATCGTCGGATGCGCCTGCACGAACGCCTCCGTCGTCGGCACGAAGCGCAGGCCGAGGAAGTCGTTGACCATGCCGCGCTTGTACACCGCGTTGGCGCTGGTGGCCCCGGTGAACAGGCGCTGGAACGCCTGGTCGTTGAACAACTGCCGCGCGCTCTGCGGATCGAGATAGCAGTTGTAGGCGCCGTCGATCTCCGGCACCGCGTTCTGCCGCAGCGTCGCCACCGCCGCCAGCAGCGTGCTCATGTCGAGCTGGTCGGTGGACTGCACCAGGGAGGTGTTGGTGCGCGCGTTCGGCCGCAGGATCGCACTCGCGGTCGCCGCCTGCACCGTCGCCCCGGCCGCACCGTCGGTCGTGGAGACGTTGGCGGAGAAGGTCAGCGTGCCGGAAATCCCGTTCGGCGCCATCGAGACATTGCTCGCGTCCGCCGTCACGCCGACCAGCGTGTACTGATCCGCGCCCACCATCACGGCCAGCGGATTGGCCGCACTCACCGGCTGCTGCACGCCATTGACGAAGACGGACTGAAACCCGCGGATGTCGTCCACCTCCACCGTCGGCTGCGCGGTGGAAAGCGCCGTGCGCACGCGCGTGTTGCCGCCGAAATACGCGGCGAACAGCGCGTTGCGCGCGAGTTCGTCCAGGCTGCGCGCCGCCTGCTCGCCGTTGATCGCGGCATTCAGCAGGAACTGGCTGGCGATGCCGACGCGGCTGGTGACGATGTTGAGGTCGGCGGTGGCGGCGTAGAAGTTCAGCGTGAGCGTGTACTGCTCCACGCCGAAGCTCGCCGGCGTCAGCCCGTTGTCGAGGTTGGTGTTGGTCGCCGGCGCCAGCGGCGTGGTGATGCTGGGCTTCAGTCCCGCGCGCGTCTTGGTCAGCGTCTCGCCGATGCCGACGGCGAACTCCTCACGGTCGGCGACGGCGCGGTAGCCGAGCTTGCTGCTCAGCGCGGCCTGGAACTCGCGCTCCAGGAAGCCCTGCTGGATGATCGGCTGCAAGGCGGCGGGAAAGTTCTGGATGCCCATGTCGGTCCTCGTTGTCGTGGTTCACTCGCCTCGGCGTCTCAGCGTCGCCGCAGCATCTCCGCGCGCGCCGCGCGCCATTCCTCCTCGCTCATCTCCATCGCCGACTTCGCGCGCGGCGGCTCGGTCTTTGGCGCCGCGGCGGTAGAGGACGATGACGCGGGCGCGAACAGCCACGGTTTCGCGCGCTTCATCTCCTGCATCAGCGCCGCCGCGCCCTCGACCTCGCCGCTTTCGGCGAAGCGCACGCGCGCGGTGTCGATCAGCTTGATCCCGTCCAGATCGACCATGCCGGCGCGCACTGCCTCCGCGCGCAGCTCCGCGCGCAGGATGCGCGCGCGCGCATCGGCCTCGATCTCGGCGATGCGCGCCTGGAGGGTGGCGACGTCGTCGGTGGTCGTTTCTTCGCTCATGCACTGCATCCTTTCTGTCGCCGGCACCTCACCCCGGCCCTCTCCCGCGAGCGGGAGAGGGAGAAGCAAGCAACGCCCTATTCGCCCCCTCTCCCGCTATGCGGGAGAGGGCCGGGGTGAGGGCTGCTCCGCCGCAATGCGCGCCAGCTCCGCCCCTACATCCGCGATCCCGTAGTCCTGAGCGATGAACTTCACCGCCGTCTCGCGGCTGATCTGGCCGGCGCCGGCGAGTGTCGCGAGCGTTGCCGCATCCTGCCGCCGGTCGGCCGCGTCGGCCGGGTACCAGTTCGGCCAGCGCAGCCGGATCGCCGCCCCCGCCTGCATCGGCCCCACCATGTCCGCGCGCGTGCGCAGCGGGAACGTCTGCGACGCCGCCACGATCATCCTTGCGATCTGCAGCAGCGCGCCGCCGTAGCTCACGCGCAGGTTGTCGGCGAGCCAGATCAGGCCGAGATTCATCAGCTCCAGCGCGCGCCCGCTCTGCGGGGCGGCCAGCCGCTCGGCGCTGGCGCGGTTGCCGTGCACGCCTTCCAGCGCGAACTCGCGCAGCAGCCGCACGTAGTCCAGGACGGCACCCGACGCGGTGCCGCCGATCTCCAGCAGCTTCGCGTCGCCCTTTTCGCTGACCACCAGCGCGTTGCCCGCACCGCGCACGATCTCCCCGTCCGTCGCCGCCGGCTCGCGGATCAGCAGCAGCGGGTCGGAGGAGTATTTCAGGCCCCGCCCCGCCTGCGACAACTGATAGTCGATCTCGATGCCGGTCTCGATCGCGGCGGCAAAGGTGCAGGCGCCGTCGATGTCGTCGCCGCCGGGCAGGTTCCTCACCCACACCATCGGCACGAAGCCCAGGCCGTGCCGCACGCTGCGCGCCGCGTCGATCTCGCGTGGCGCCGGGCCGGCGGCCGGCGTGGGGACGAACCAGCGTTCCCACTCCGCGTCCCACACCCGCACGAACCAGTATTCCGCGCGCGGATCGGCAATGTCGTAGCCGCGCGCGGCCAACTCGGCCCCCGGCACCTTGCGCCGCTCGGTCACGCGGGCCAGCGTGTCGGGTTCCTCGGCGTCCCATTCGGGGGTCAGGAACAGGCTCTGCAACACCTGGCAGAACACCCGCCCGCGCAGCACCCGCAGCAGGATCGCCACACTGCCGACCGAGCCGCGCAGCGCCGCCTCCAGCATCACCGCGTTCAGCCCGCAATCGCGCGCGATGTCGGCGAGTGCCGCGCGCGTCGGCGCGTCGTCGCATTCCAGCGTCGGGAAATGCCCTTCGCCGAACACCAGCGACAGGCTGTCATCGACGACGATGCGCGCCAGCGGATAGCGCACGCTCGGCCGGCGCTGGCGCAGCGGCACGTATTCGCCGCCCGCCCCGCGCTCGTCGTGAAAGGCATAGGGCAGCGCGTCGTACAGCCGCCCGTCCAGCACGCGCGTGAACAGATCGAGCCGGCGCGTCCGCGGCGGATAATCCGCGTCGCGCGGAATCAGCGAGGCGATGGTGTCGAACATGCGATCTCCACGAAAAGACCCTCAGCGCCCCATGAACGCCACATCCAGCCGCCGCGCCCGCGCCTCGCTCAGCATCGCCAGCGCGCGGGCCAGCGCGTCCACCTGATCGTCCTTGCGCCCGCCTGGAAAGTCGCGCAGCTCATCGAGGAAGGCGCGGTTCCAGTTCCCGCGCAGCACTGCCATCTGTCCGCCCGCGACCGCGGCCGCGGCGGGCGTCGCGCGGGTCAGCTTCGATCCGGTCTCCGGCCCGGCGACGACACGAAAGCCGGACAGCAGGCCCGAAAGCCACGCCACCTGCTGCTTGCCCGCCTGTCCGGGGTCCTGCGGCAGGCCGACCGGCACGCTGCCGCCGTCGAGCTTCGCCGTCTGCACGATCATCCGCGCGACCTCCGCCGGCCCCGCGCGCAGGCGCAGCACATCCAGCACGACCACGCCGCCGGCCTCGGTGCGGCCGAGCTTCACGCCCACCGTCCAGTCCGGGTCGCGCGCGGCGCCGCCGGCCGCCGTCGCCGCCAGGTCCCAGGCGCGCACCACGCGCCGGCAGGCCGGCGGCTCCTCCAGCACCGCGATGCGGGCGGTCTGGAACAGCGCCTCGGCGTCCGACCTGGGGCGTTGCTGATACAGCGCCGCCCAGGCGCGCGGGCCGAGAACCGAACGCCGGCGCGCCAGGGCCGCCGCGTCCTCCTGCGCCGGCCAGAGCGGCGCGTCCGGCGCCCGGCCGAGCGGGTCGTCATCCGCGTCGGCCAGCGCGGGCAAAATCAACGTGCGCCAGCCATCCTCGGCGGCCAGCACGCGGCCGGCCAGGTCATCCTCGTGCCAGCGCGTCATCACCAGCGCGATCCGCCCGCCGGGCGACAGGCGCGTGGTCAGGTCGGCGCGGAACCAGTCCCACAGCGCCTGCCGCGCCGCCTCGCTGTCGGCCTCGGCCCAGGATTTCACCGGGTCGTCGATGACGATCAGGTCGGCACGCCGCCCGGCCAACGGCCCGCGCACGCCGACCCCGAAATATCCGCCGCCGGCCCTGGTCGCGAACCGCGCGGCGGCGCGTTCGTCGCGCGCGATCGCGGCCTCGCCCGGCTCGTCCCCGTCCTTGTCCGATTCGGCGGCGAGCAGCGCGCGCACCTGGCGGCCGAAATGGGCGGCGAGCTGCTCGGTGTGACAGGCGGCGATGATGCGTGTGCGCGGGCGCCGGCGCAGCATCCAGGCCGGAAAGATCACGCTGGCGTATGTGCTTTTGGCGCTGCCCGGCGGCATGGCCACCAGCAGCCGGTCGGATCGCCGTGATGCCAGCGCGTCGAGTTCGTCCAGCAGCAGCCGATGGTGCGCGGCCGGGGTCAGGCGCTGCGCGCGCAGCACCTGCCTGGCCCAGTGCCGCAGCGTCATGTCGGTTCCGGTGCAAGATCGGTGGCGGCGCCGCGTGGGGCGTCACGCCCGCACACGCCGCCGATGATGACGCAGGCTATAGCGGATTCCGGGGCGGCTGGGCAAGTTTTTCTAACTTTATTTCAGCACCAACTAACGGCCGTGGCGCGGCTGCCACACCCTTCATGACAGGCGGTTCATCGCGCCGCACAATCACTTTGCGATCTCGACAGCAACGCTTTTGTGAGTTGTAAGTATTGCCTGCAAGTGACTGGCGCGGCGCCAATCAATCCCGATTGTGGCGAGAATGTGGCGGGATTTCGATGGCTCTGCTTGTGACTTTTTCGGGCCTTCCGGCGGTCTCGGCCGATCGGGGGTTGACCGATCGCACCAGACTTGCTCCGATCGCGCCGCTGTTTGATCCCGGCCTATTCCTGTCCTGGCCCGTTGTACTGAACGACCGTTTCGGTCCCGTTGTCGATCCGGCGGCCGTCGCGCTTCACCGCGCGCCGGTCGCCTGAAACAAAAGGGAGAGCCTTCATGCCCCGCCCCAGCCGCCGGATCGTTCCCGGCATGCTCGCCTCGCTGCTGCTCGCCGTGCCGTTGCTGCCGACCCAGGCACATGCCGATGGCCGGCACTTCAGCGGCGGCCAGCAGAATCCCATCGACCTGCGCCGCCCGCTCGCCGCGCGGCAGAAATCGTCCCGGCCCGCCGCGCAGGCCCGCCGCCGCGCGGCCCCGCCCGGCCCGGCCAACACCATCGGCTTCTTCGACGACAGCCTGGGCTGGCGGCAGCACGGCATCGCCTCCTGGTATGGCGGCCCGCGCTGGCAGGGCCATCCCACTGCCTCCGGCGCCCGCTATGAGCAGGACGGCCTGACCGCCGCCCATGCCACCCTGCCGCTCGGCAGCCGGGTGCGCGTGGCGCTCGACGGCACGAATCGGTCGGTGGTCGTGACCATCAACGACCGGCCCGGCACCCGCAGCCGCATCATCGACCTCAGCCGGGGCGCCGCCCGCGCGCTCGGCATCCTCGACCGCGGCATCGCGCCGGTCACGCTGACCAGCGCGTACTGACCCGGGCGTGCCGGCCGCGGCCGCCCGCCGCCTAGGGCATCAGTGTCACCGGGCGCAGCTTCAGGCTGCCATGCGCGGTGCATTGCGGCGTCGCATAGGTCACCGTCACGACATCTTTCGTCGCCTGACCAGTGACGATCAGCATATAAGGCGGCTTGCCCGGCGGCTGGGTGTTGAGCGTGCCGCGCAGGCTCCCGTCGGCTGCCACGGTGCCGCGGATCAGCAGCGCGCCGTCGTTGGGTGCAAAAGCAAACTCGTTCCTGATGCGTGTAAGAGTTGCTGTCCCGTTTCCGTCGCAGCCGGCCAGAGTTCCGACGTAACGCCTTTGTGCGCTTAAGCCGGTACCACATCCGGCAAGTGTCGCTAACGCAACCGCCACGACCAATGTGGATCGGAGCACGTTCCACACAGGAAATTGAATGCCGCAATTGTCGAATATATCCGGCGGGGTGAGCAGTTGTGTCGCATACTCGCCTGGTTCGCTGGTGGCGCGATCTCTCGGCTCAGGATTGTCAGAAGACATGTCATCGTCCCTCGTATCGACCGCTTCGTTAATCGGTCTGCACGCGTTACTCGTGGAAGACGATATCGAGGTGCGGGAAGCGATGGCCAGTCTGCTGGAGGGCGAGGGGATGCGCATCACCGCCCTCCCGGCCGCCGAACCGGCGCTGGCGGCGCTCGCGACCTCCCCACCCGGCCCGTTCGACCTGCTGGTGACCGACGTGATCCTCGGCGGGCCGTATAACGGCTTCGACGTGGCGGCGGCGGCGCGGACGCGCCATCCCGCCATGCCGATCGTCCTCGCCACCGGCTATGCTGGCCCGGCCGGGTCGGTGCCGGCATGGCTGGCCGGCACCGTGCCGCTGCTGCTCAAGCCGTTCCGTCGACTCGACCTGCTCGCCGCGATCGCCGCCGCCCGCGGCCTGGTCGCCCGCTCGGAGGTCTGCGTCGCGGCCTGACCCCGCGCGGGGTGTTGGCCGGCCGGAATCATTAACGGTTGCATCCACGCCGATTTGTGATCGTCGGCACCAGTGGCGCCTCACGGATGCGTGTGTTAGCATTCGTGATCGAACCGCCAGGGGCAAAGAAC
>JAEHJW020002350.1_pt1 | contig 32675 bp, 49 predicted proteins | sample 9271431 | NCBI WGS metagenome assembly JAEHJW02 | reverse complement strand
GCTGCTGGTAGAGGAGCACAAGCACAAGCTGAAGCTGCCCAATGGCAAACTATAGGTAGCCTTTCTGGAAGTATCTTTCAAGCTAAAGGGGGATGGGCTTCTTTAGCAGGTGGTAATAAAGTAGGTAGTAAATGAATAATTTAGATATTGTTTCTCAAAACACTTCTCTAGAAATTCAGGATATTCCTGATGTAGTGGTAACTCCTCTTGTTAAACAGGAGGAGATTGTATATTCTACTCTTTTAGCAGAAGGAGATCCTATTGCTAATTATGGAAAAGCTAAAGAAGAAATCTATCGTACGGGTAGTAGTACTCTTGTTACATCAGAAAAAGAGAAAGCAACTTTAGAACAACAACAACAAATTACTTCTTCTACCCAAGAAATTATTAGAGATGAGAGTATTCCTAAAGAACAGCGTCTCTCTGTAATGAAGGCATATTCTCAAGCAATTAAAAATGTAGGTGACCTAAGAGAAAAGTATTTAGTAAAACAAACTACTAGAGATATTGCTCTTACAGCAGAAGATCGTATTGGACAAGATATATACTCTTCTTATGCTCTTGAAAGAGATCAAAAAAATAAACAAATAGAAGCAGTGAAGGCAATTGATAATGCTTCTATTACTATCTCTGATATTTTTAAAGGAGTAGGAGCAGTAGGTGCTAATATAAGTCTTATGATTCCTGCTGGACTTGCCGCTGGTTTTGCTTGGTTAAAAGATAATGATATAGAAAAAGCAAATGAAGTTATTGCAGATATTACTTCTTATGCGTATAATCCTTCTGATGTAGGTGCTCAAAAAGTAATTAACAAAATTCAAAAATTTATGGAAGTGATTGATATTCCTTTTCAATACATTGGAGATAAAACTTTAGAATTTACTGGAAATCCTTTAGCTGCTACTATTGCCTATACAGGAACTAGTTTTATTGGTTATATTGGAGCAGGCAAAGGTCTTGCTGCTGGATATAAAGCAGTTAAGAAAGGTAAACCTTCTCCAAATGCTATAGACCCTATTTCTACTACTGCAACAGCTAATCCAGAAGTAGGAGGACAGTTAGCGGCAGCTAGTATTATTAGTAAAGATACAGCAGATGCTATGAGGGCAAAACAAGATGTTCTTTTAAATAACTATGTTCTTCCTAAACTAGAAGAAGAATATGGTCCTATTCAAGCAAACGCTATTCCTGCATTGGAGAAACATGATCTTATTCTTAATAATCTTTATAATACTACTGAGTTTGATCCTAACGTAGCTCCTGTCACACGCTTGCTTTCAGAGAGAGATGCATATCTAGCCATTATGACAGAGGCTTCTGGACCCCGTTTAAACCTTCCTAGTAGTATGTTAGAAACTAGTGTAGAGGGACTTAAAGGAAAAGCGGTATTTGGTCGTAATGATGCCTATGGATATAATACGCAACTTTCTGCTGAATATGCATTAGAACAACTTAAAGATTCTACTTCTCATTTACCAGATCCGGGTAAATTTAAACTATTATCTACTGATAAAGGAATATTTGTAGAATGGGAATTTAATACTAAGAATCCTGACTATGCTTCTCATATGTCTCTAGGAGCAGATAGTCTCTCTGCACATATTCTTACTCCAAAATGGGATATTACTCGACTTGCTAATAGTGTAGTAGGAGATAAAATTTGGCCTGCATATATGCGTATGGCTGAGTGGATTCCTTCTACAGGTGCAACTACTGCTTGGAAACATGCTTATGTAGAGAAACAATTTCTACAAGCGCAACGTGATTTGTTTATGGGTACTAAATATCCTAAAGAACTTAGTACAATGCTTCGTAAAGGAGAATCTGAGGGTAAGATTTATAAAGTAGAAGACTTTCAAGCCATTAACCAACATCTTACTAAAGCACAGAATGAATCTTTACATGCTGCTTATGTAGGATATAGACGTATACAAGATCATCTTTATAAATTTGCAGATAGATCTTTTAGGCAGAAATTAGATCGTGATGGTTTCCAAACTCTATATAATGCTCAAGGACAACGTATTGGTTTTGCTAAACAAGTAGAGGCTCCTATTGGAGTATCCAAAGTATGGGATATTACTAATCAGAAAGTAGTAGATACACCAAAAGACAAACCTATTCTACAACTACATGAAGGTGTAAAAAGTGGAAATGAGATTTTACAATATGCTATTATGGATAGTAAGTTTAAACTAGAAACTAATAGTGCTGGTAGTCTCACTAAGATTCCGGGATACATCGCTCGTCATTATAAAGAATGGTATGTCTTAGATAAAATTCCTAAAGAACTGTATGTTAATGGTTATAAAGTAGGAGCAGATAAGCTACGAGACTATAAGAGTGCTGTAGCTATGGGGGGCACTCGTAAAGAAATAGAAATGCTCAAACAGAAGTTTGCCCTAGAAGAAGATGGATATATTTATGAGTGGCGCAGGGAAGAAAAGGATATTGATGATAAGATTATACATGATAGTAAAATATATGATGCTTATCTAAAAGAAATACATAGTAGGGGAAAAGCATTACCTGCATGGGGACGAGAAGCAGATATAGAAGACGTTCTTGTGTCACAAACGCGTGCTATTCAAAGTGTTACTAAAGTAGCTACTTGGGATCAACTTTCTTCTGAAACTAAAAAACAATGGGTTAAGGCATATGGTAAATTTACACAAGGAGAATTTCCTAAAGAAATTAATGGTATTCAACCATTACGGCATATGACAAAAGAAGAAACTGCTGAATTTAAAGCCGCGCAGAAGATATACCAGCAACTTGAAATGCAGCAATATACTAGTTTGCCTTCTGATTTAATATGGAAGAATAGCTTACATGCTATTGCTGATGTATTTGAAAAGATGGAGTTCTCTCCTATTCTTCTTCGTGAAATGGCACAGAAAGGCAATTTACCAATTCATATTGCTAAAGCATTTGGTTCTAATCTATGGCTTTATCTTCGTCCTTTGCGTATGTGGGCAGTACAACCACAGCAATGGAAAGAGATGATGTTCTTAGATAAGAGTTTTGCTAAAAGTGTACATGAACTTCCTTCTATCTGGATGGGACTTATTTCTCGTTCCAAGAGCATGGAAAATTTACGTGGTAAGGCAGATGAGAGTGGAAGAAGGCTTGTTAAAGACTATGATGCTGTTATAGATGCAATGGAACAATCTGGCATTATGCAAGCAGTGGATATGAACCAGATGATACATGGTCTTTGGAAGGATACTCTAGAAGAACTTTCTCCTAAAGATGTCGGAATTGTAGGAGAAGCATTTCGTACTATTGGACAAGGAGCGAAAAAAGCAGTTAGTTTACCCTCTAAAGTAGGTCGTGCTATTGGTTATGATCCTGCTGAACTTATGAATCAAGTATCTCTTTGGTCTTTTGCTAAACATCGTTGGGAGACAAAAAATCCCGGAAAGAATTGGAATACTCCTGAAAATAAAGCTCAGATAGCACAAGATCAAGCTAGATATGGACATATGGCTTCTACTAGAGCTGGTATGTATTCATGGCAAGAAGGTATACTTAGCATGTTTACACAGTTTGCTGCTATTCCATTCAAATCTATGATGCAGATGATTAGTGCAAAAGAGTTTACTGCTACAGAAAAAGCAAAACTTGCTGCTGCTCGTATGTTCTGGTATGGTAAATATGGTATTCCATTAGGAGCTTCTATCTATACTCTTCTTGAACGTAATATTGAGAATGAAGAGGATAGAATAAATTTAGATAAATGGACAGCCGGATTTACTGACCATATTAACAACAGTATTCTCTCAGCAATGTTTGATGATAAAAATTTAGGAGAAAATACACAAGCAGATTTCTCTAAATCTCTTTCTACTGTTCCTGATAGTATCTGGTTCTACGATATGAGTAAGGCGCTATATGATATGTCTAAAGGAGAAAAACCAGAAACTTCTATTCCTTTTATTACTGCTGGTAGTGCTATATTTCAGACAGTACAGGCAATGCATGATATGTATACAATCCCTCCAGCAGTGGGTAATGAAAGAGATTTTGCAGATATGGCATGGAAAGCGGTTAGTTTTGCTGGGCCATTAAATCCATTTGCTAAATTTCTTTTAGAAGAACAACTATCTAAAAATGGACAATCACTTGGATATAAACAAACAGCAGGTGAAGCAGTAGCTCGTTTAATTGGTGTTGGGCCTACAGGAGAACGCCTACAGTTTGAGGCGAGTAAACTTCTCTCTAAAAAAGAAAAACATATAAAAGAAATTGGAACAGACATTCATAATAGACTTATGGATCTTCATAATGCTAAAACTCCTGAAGAACAAGTAGATTTTAGTAATTATGTAGAAGAAATGAAAGCTTTCTTAGGTTCTATAGATGAGACATATAGAGATGAAATTATGTTAGAAATCTGGAAAAAAGATAGGTACAATCATATTTCTATGAAAGATTCTCTAATGAGTTCTATCTTTAAGAAGCATGTAGGAGAACATGACCAGTGGACTCAGGATGCAATACGTAAATTAGAAAAATCAAATGATCCTGAATTAAAAATAATGTTTAATGAATTTAAAAAAGCAGGAGCAATGAAATAATGGTTGATTTTTCTGTAAAACAAACTGGAATGTCTGATGTTTCTGGTACTTCTATCTTTAAAATGAATGTACAAGAAGGAGTTGTGGACAAGAGTGGTGCTATGCGTACTGCTGCTACTACTGGTCTTATTAGAGATATTGGAGAAGCAGGGATAGGAGCCATGAAAGGATTTGCCATGGCAGAATATGAGAAAGGACTTCTTTCTGAAATAGAGAAATATAATGCTCCTAAAATAGCAGAAGAAGCGGCTATAGAAGCAGCAGCACAAGAAAAAGCAGCTTCTTTGTTTGCTAAAGGAAGAGGATTCGATCCTGCTCTTGAGGCACCTCTTAAAGAATTAGAAAAAGGGTATACTGAATCTGTTGCTAAATATGAACAAGCAAAGACACAAGGTATTATTTCTCCTGAACAATTTCGTATTAATGTATTAAATGAAACTCGTAAAGCAGTAGCCGCTAATCCGGGTTTATATCCTGAACTTATGGAACATGCAAAAAAAGTAATGGGTCTTTCTGGTATTGAAGAAACTATTAAATCAGATCAGCAAAAGGCTAAGGAGCTTAAAGAAAAACAGGATAAATATCTAAAAGATATTGATGATAGACTTCAAAAAGAACATATCTATTATGATAGTAGTACTCCTATTTATCAAAAAGAAACTCTTCTTAAAGATGCAGAAAATGCTACTAGGGCACATACTTTATTTGGTAGAGGAAAGGAACTTCTTACTGCTGGTAGAGAAGAAGCAGCTATCCAATGGGTAAATGATAATAGAAATGATCTTACTTTAGGAGCCGCACGAGAATTGTCTACTTCTATTACTGCTCTTGCTGGAGATAAAAGTATACATTATCCTACAATTAAACCTCAAATAGAAAAATTTATAGATGATTATGTAGCTACTTATCGTGCCAATGTTCCTGCTAGTATCATTGGAAATTCTATTGTTAAAGATCAAATTGCTAGTATCGAGAAATGGGCAGAGGGATTAAAAAAGGGATTCAATAGTCTTGCTTCTGGTGAAGATATGAAAACCTATGTAGAGAATAGTCTTGCTATTACTACAGCAGGACAAAAAGCAGATTTAGCTACTCGTATTAATGTACCAGCAGCAGAGATGGTTTTGAATTGGGCTAAAGCATTTCCTAATCAAGTAGTTAAGGACCAAGCAACTCTACAAAGTTTTCTAAAGGCATCTTCTGATATTGCTTCTCTAAATATTGAAACCCCTGCTATTCAAGGAATGCTTCCTAAAAGTATTGCTGATAAGAACTACTCTCAACTTATTACTGCTGCTATTGATAGTAGTAGAAAAGATAAGGATTTTATTGGTCTTAACAAGATGTTAGAAGGTAGTAATATGATATCTGATAAAATACAAGATCCTATTGGTAAGCATATTTTCTTATATAATAATATTGAGGCACTTGCAAAAGGAGATCTTACTGGTTCTGACATTGGTGTATACACTAAAGCTAATAAGATGATAGGTAGTTTCTTGGATGATAAGAATACAGGACTTCCTCTAATGTTTAGTGAAATGCAGAAATCAGGGGCAACTGTAGATGTTCTTCCTGATGGTAGAATGCTATTCATTGGAGAGAATGCAGATCAGTTTAATAATAAGTATGGTGTAAAAATAAATACTGCTCTGCAAGCGTATGCTAATGCTCAAGGTATCTCTGTCAAAGAGGCAGCAGGAAGTTTTTATCCTGAATATTTTAAGAAACATGTTGGTTCTGAAAAGATGCTACAAGATCCTGATATTACTACGAAAGTAAAAACTAGTAAACCAATTAGAGTAACTATTAGCACTCCAGAACAAGCCAAACAAGCCCTTGACTTAGGTAGAATTACTAGTAAAGAATATAATGCTATTATTAAGGATATGAAAAAATAATGCCAATAGGACAAAGATTACAAGAGCTTCTAGGAGTTCCTTCTTCTTCTGAGAAAGTAGCAAGTGAATTCTTAGCATTAGAAGAAGCTCGTACAAGTGCTTCTAAAGAAGAACAGAATAGGCTAGCTCCTTTAGCACATGCTAAATTTACTGAAGGAGTGGTTACAGAAACTCCTATTGCTGCTATTCCTATGGCTGCTGCTATACCAATATACACTGCTGGTAAAGCCATTGGTACTATCAAGACGCGTTCTAATCCTTCTTGGGAAGAAGTGTCACAAGCATACAAAGGTATCGGTAAAGGACTTTATAATGTTATTTTTGGAAAATCTAAATGAAACTAAGTAAACATTTTTCTTCAGAAGAATTTGCATGTAAATGTGGATGTGGCTTTGCTACAGTTGATTCTGAACTACTTGAAGTACTAGAGGAATTACGAGAAGTGTATGGACAACCTATTACTATTAATAGTGGTTGTAGATGTGAGGAGCATAATAAGGCAGTGGGAGGAGAACAGAAGAGTCAACATCTATTAGGAACAGCAGCAGATATTGTAGTAAAAGGGGTGAGTCCATTTAAAATCTATCAATATTTAAATAGCAAATATAAAAGCAAATATGGGATTGGTTTGTATTCTACATGGGTTCATATTGATGTAAGAAAGGGAAATGCTGCAAGGTGGAACAGATAATGAGTGCACATGATAAATATATAATAGATGGGCTTTCTATTGCAACAGTAATAACTACATTAGCAGATTGGCTTCCTTCAATAGCTGCTATTTTTTCTATTATATGGACTATAATTAGGATATATGAGACTAAGACCATACAAAGATGGTTAGGAAAAGAACCGCTTAAAGAAAAAGAATAATGATAAAACGCCCTCTATTAAGAGGGCGTTTATGTTTACAACTTACCTTTTAAATTTATCATAATACGGAAAATAAAGATTTCAATACAAAAAAAGATATCTTCATCATCTTCTAATAGTTCAATTCCTAAAGACATTCCTTTAATAAGTTCAATAGACATCAAATTTCGCAACTCCCTGAAACACAAGCCATTGTTTGACTTGAGATAGTGTAATCATCCTCTTCAATAAAATCATCCCATATAATATCTTTGGGCATTTCTTCCATTGCTTTTAAATACTCCTCTTCAGTACAATCTGTATAAGGAGCTTGTTGATAACTATGATCTGAGAAAGGAAGAAAACTAATTCCTGATATATCATCAAAGTTTTTATATACCCATGCCCCCACTTCCATCCATTCTTTATCTTTAACTGAAATGGTTACTGATACAGTATGTTCTGCCCAATATTTTTTATAGATGAGCCAAAGTTCTAATTGCTCAATAGCAGATTTATCTGTCCTGCATACAGCTCCAATAGGGGCTTTCATAGGAAAGGCAAATACTGCCGTACTATCTGGTCTAAATACTTCATCCTCTACTGGTACACCTTTGACTTTTAAATAGGTATAGATGGGATCCTTTTTATCCATACGAATACGTCGTATATAGAACGGATTGTGACGAGCATGAATCCCACTACTGCTATCCACCAACTGACTGACTGTACCACTTGGTTTACGTTTATATTCAACTGAGTTCGTTATTCTCAGCCCGTTTTAGTAGTCGATAGTAATGTGTTTTACTGATATTATACTTTGCTTGTGCTTCTTTAAAAGAGAGGTTCGTAATTTCTTTAGGATATTTAGATATCTTTCTTTTATTACACTCGGCAAAGAATTTTTTATTTTCTTCAGTATGCTTCATACCTAGTGCTGGCTTTCGTCCTTGCCTAGCTTTAGATAATTTAGCTCTCCACTCATCCTTAAGATGCTCTGGAACCACATAACCACCTTCACCACCATCAGCAAGATTTAGTATCTTCCATTGATTTGTTCTAGCAAATGATATTGCGTCTATCTCTGCTTGTTGAGCTTGTTCTTTAGTATCAAACTCATTTACTAAAACAATTAAAAAGTTTTCAACTCCATGCTTACGCATACAATTATATAAAGGAGACTTTTTACCAGAGTTAGCAGAATGCTTATGACAAGCAAATCTGCGTTTTAAATTATTAGTAATACCTATGTAAAGATATTTTGTTTTCTCTGAAACAATATAATAAAGATTATACATCTTACCTTTTCACTGCTATCTATTTCTAGATAGACTAGACTATATCATCATCCATTTCAGGATGTCCTGTACTTCCACCAACTTAGGTGTACTCCGTCTTCACGGATAGTCGTTGAACCTTCACCTTATACTTAACATTATACACTAGTATTATTAGTATGTCAAGCCTTTTGTTACTAAGGTGCTCGGCTGCTGATTGTCTTCGCCTTCATGCGGTCAGAGTTTCCAGCAATTCTCAGGATTTGCAAGCATACATTACTGTATGCTGGTGCTATTTAATTAACACAAGTAATAGCCACAGAAGCAGGAATTCCAAGTTTACTACTCCACTCCTCATTTGTTTTCCTTGCTATATTTCTAAGTTCTTCTAGCATATCAGGTAAATCAAAATGTTCTGGACAATCTTTAGAACCATTTAACATACCATTATCCATAATACCAGTAAGACTAACCCCTAGAAGTCTTTCTTCTTCAGTATTTTTCTTCCATTCTTCAGAAAGAAAATTAAAATCTGTTAGAGTTGATTGAATAGTACCAAGAATAGTAGCAAGTTCTACTTTACGTTTTAATGATTCAAAGGTATCATCAGAACGGACGACGACCTCGCTTAAATTACAAAAGGATTTATCTCGTAAAATTATTTCAGCACAAGGATTGACTCCATAGGACAAAGTAGCATCTCTCCGTCCCCAACGACTAGCCTGTTTCTGTGCAGCAATCCTATTAAAAATACCTCGTTCACCAGACTTGGATTTAACAAGAGACAGCCATTCTTCCATAAAGATCTCTGCATTAGGTTTCTCCGTATAAGCAACACTATTATTTGCTAATCCACGATGAGGATTATCTATATACCAAGCTCCCATTTTGGCTTCTCGCATACGATGATCAGTAAGATTAGAAAGAGAAATAAGAGCAGAACGACGAATCCCGCCAACAACTACTACCTCACCAATCATACACATCAAATCATGAACTTCAATACTATTTAATTTCCTTCCAAGAGCATTTCTAAAGGTGTTAATAGAGAACTCAAACAATCGTTGTAAAGGTTCAGGACCACTTGCCCTTCCTCCAAATGTTTTAAGTCTAGCTCCTGCTGGGCGTATCCTTGAATAATCAATCTTTGGAATATCTCCTTCCCACAATGCAGACAAAAGTTTCTTAAATGCCTTTGCCCATCCAAGTTTACTATCGCCTACAATAATTACATCATCTACTTCTTGAAGAGAATTAGGAAGTATTGGTAAGTGTGCAATCTCTTGTCTCTCACAACTAAAGCCTACTCCTGTACCATTCATTAGAATATAAAGGGCTTCTGAGAAAGCCCTCTTATTGTTTATCGCAAGATAGCTGCAATTATAAGCACTAATATTATCACGCTCACATGCTTCTCCTGCGGTCATAAGAAGACGCATACTAGGAACTACTTCTAGATTAAGAATTGCTTGTTCTAATTCAACTGTCTTATTAAGACTACTACCATCTAATTTATCTTTTATCTTATATTCAATATATGTAATAAAACGTCTTATCGTCTCTTCCCACGTTTCTCGTCGTTTAAATTCTGATATATATCGTGCATAACGGCTTTTATGAATCACTTGAGAATAAATATCCATCTAGTCTTCCCATTCCTCCTCTTCCAAATCTTTAATAAAATAATCTTCTCTATCCTCAATTAAGTCTTCAAATCGTTCTACTAATTGATCTGAAGTAATATTGAGTAATTCTAAAAGAGAAGTTTCATCTAGTTTCTTTAACCTTTCTTTTACTTCTTCTAATGTGAGAGACATTATTTTTTCCAATTAGCAACAATGCGAGTACCAAAGAGAAAACCAAAAGCTACCCCAATAAGTTCTGCTCCTTGCATTTGTAATGTAGGAATAGTAAGGAGATAACTTCCTATACTAATACATCCCCAAGCTGCTATATACCGGCTAGAAGCCCGTAGATCAATTACCCATTGACTAGGTGTACCTACTGGAGTATCTAGTTCTCCTAGAGCTTTAATTTTAGCAATTTCATTATTATCAAGTTTAATCTGGTCATCAATAGTAGCAGGGACTACTCCACCAAATAATTTACCAAGGCCATTTTTTAATCCTTCTGCTGCTACTGGTATTAGAGAAGCAATAATAGTTTCAATTATCATTTAATTTCCTTTGATTAATAAGAGTTTTAATATAGACACTTGCATCAAGAAGCTCCTCGTAGAGATGCTGTAACATATCTTCATCCGTATTTTCTGTAAGAACTTTCCCATACTTCTGAAGACCAAAGGCTTCTCGTTGTTTCATATCTTCAATTACATTGCTAGTAGTAGAATCCCAATGTTTTACTTCTTGATCTAGTGCTTTCCATGCCATATCTAATTTAATCAAAAGTCAACCTCTTCTTGTTGTGCTGCTTTTAATAGATTTATACTTGTTCTAGAATTAGCAAGAGAGGCTTCTAATTTTGCTATTTCATAATATGCTTCTTGTAAACGCTTATAGAGATTAAAGTTATCATCTTCTAGAGACATCATTTGACGTTTCCAATCCTCTGCTTCTGTCATTTTACTCTCCATATTTTTTCTTTAAAAAATTCAAACTAACAAACATCTCATCAAAAGAACCATTTTCTACTTCATGAAGAACAACAAATCCACGCCAATGTTTATTAGTTTGACTATCCATATAATGTTCTACATGAGAATAACAACTTCCTGCAATAATACATGTAATTGTGGAGCCATCTGGTCGTTTTCCATAAGCAATTTGTTTACCCTGTTGATGTCCAGCAACACAACTAGAATGTAGTTTACTTACCATAGCACTTGCTGTAGTAGCAGGTCTTCCCATAACTCCAGTAGGAAAATAATGAGAATAGAAAACACCATCTATTTCTACTACTTCTAGAAAAGGATATACTTCCCATCCAAATAATTCATACTCTAAATCTTTAGTGGAAATCAAACCTTCTAGTTTAGGATCATTTTCAATAGCACGATTAATACGATGCTCATGATTTCCTAATGTGAGAACAAGTTGCGGTTTCCAGAGTTTCTTTTTATTCTCTTTAAGTCTATCTTGTTCCGCCCAAATAGGAGTCATAAATTGGTGCATAGCATTTACTGCTACTTCAATATCTTTTGTGTATCGTTTTCCTTCAAAAGATTTCTTACCAATATCATAAGTAGAAAGAGAAGGCATATCAGCAAAATCACCAAGACAGATAATTACATCTGGTTTTTTTTCTGCTACCCACTGTCCTATTTGAGAAAGATGAGACGTATCTACTCCTTCTCTAACTTGGCAATCTGGCAAGACCATATGTGTTCTAGGCATTATAGATTTGCTCTTTGTCTATATTATCAATAAATTTTAATTGTAATTGTTTCTCCGAAGAATCTTCTAATGATAGTACTCCTCTTTTTATAAGTTCCATAATAGCAAACTCCAATAAATATTGTATTTCTTCATCTGCTATTTTAGTTGTGAATTCTTTATAATTATTATCGGTGAATTTAATTTCCATTATTTTCCTTTTCTCAATTGTTTTTCTTTATCTGTTTTAATCTTATGACAATTCAAGCAAAGAGCCTGATAACCTTCTATTCCTACTGCTATACGTTCTATAAATGTGTTCCAATCTACAAAACCTATACTAGGATCTACAACAGGTTTAATATGATCTGCTTGAATTTCCTTAGCAGGAAATTCACCAAGACAATGAGCACATCTTTTATGCTCTCCGACACGTCCTGTTTTGATGTTTATTTTCTTTCCTACAGAAGCATTTTTTAAACACTCATATTTTGGTGGCCAACGACTAAATCCTCTTCGTATTAGAGAAATAATAAAGGATTTTGTTCTTCCACTAGTCCAATTCATTAAGAATTTGCTCTAATGAAATAGGAGTATAGTTAATATTTTCTACAGAAATATTGACATATCTTTTATCTTCAAGAGTATCGTTATGTACGTGTCCATGAATATTAGCTTTCCAACGAGAAAGACTATCTGGATGGATTGGAATATGTGTCAATAAACATCCTCCTAATTGATGACTTCCTCGAACATCTTTAAATAATTTTGCATACTGAGATAGTTTAAAATTGTCATGGTTTCCTTTAATAAGGATTTTAGTACCGTTAAGGTTATTAAAAAGTTCTTCCATTCTTAAAAAAGATTTAAAACCAACGTCTCCTAGATGATATACTTTATCTTCTTTAGAAACTACTTTATTCCAGTTCTCTATTAAAGTTTCATCCATTTCCTCTGAAGAAATAAATGGCCTATTGCAGTATTTAATAATATTATAATGTCCAAAATGTGTATCACTAATTAAGAATACGCTGGGAATTGCCATAGTGGTTCATCTTTCTCTTGTTTAATCTTAAGTAATTGTCCATTTCTAAGCATATCTTTTTCAAAATTATTTAAATTCTTTTTTTCATATTGTTTACGATATATATTCCAAACTTCATAATAAAGTTCCTCTTCCAGCATATCACTATGAATAAGTTTCTCAATTGTCTTAGGACCAATCCCGGGACAACCGGGAATATTATCCCCTATATCTCCATTAAGAAGTTGCCAATAGAAATTATAACGTCCTTGTTGTTTAGAGATATTATAAAATTCTTTCTTGACAAAATTATAATGTTTGCCCGGAATCATTAAAAGATCCTTATCAATAGAACAGATGACCGTCTCTTCTGTCTGATTATACCCTAAAGCATCGTCTGCTTCTTCTTCATATATTATTTCTGCATTATATTCTGAGACAAGATAATCTCTAATAAATTGATAATGTTTAGGTTTAGGTTGCTTACGATTTGCTTTATATTCAGGATATATTGTATATCTATAATTAGAATGATCAGTAGAAGTTAGGAATAGTTTACTGCTAGTAGCTTGTGTCTCTTCCAAAATGGAAAAGAGCAATTCATCAACTCTAGCTGCTGCTACCCATTCTTCATCCTGCTCTGTGGTGTATCCAATGCGGTATACTAAAATATCGCCTAACCATCAATGAGAGCTTTCATTGTGGCACACCTCCTTTATGAAGTCCATCTTCATTATGGGAATTTAGATAATCTATAGCTACTTTCAAAAATTCTGTATTATCTTGAAAGTGTCCTAGACCTCTGTTGCAGTTAGTACAAAGCATGGCTCGAAGTTTCCCTGTTTTATGGGAATGATCTAGGTGTGTACCATGACCACGGGAAAGGAGTTTCACCTTACAAATAGCACAAGAATATTCCTGTACTACCAACATTGCTTCATATTCTTCTGCTGAAATTCCATGTCTATTTTTAATATATGAAATTCTCTTTTCCTCTTTATATTGAGGATCTTCTTTCATTCTTCTATGATGATGCTTTCTAGAATTCCTAGCAGCACAGTCTTTACACCAATAAGTTCTTCCAAAAGGAGCATTAAGATCGTAAGAGAAATCTCCATATTTTTCATTGTAGAACAGGAACTACACTCTAAGAATTCTGTGGTAGCTATTCTTGTCTGAGTAGTACCATATCCTTTATTGTTCTTCATAAATTCCCATCAACTAAGGCAATCATTTTTCTAAAGTATCATCGAGATATTCGTTATATTCCATCTCATACTCAATACAACGATGTTTACAACCACATTGCTTTGTATTACACTTCTTTTTTTGTCCAAAGATCAGATCAAAATTATGTCTATACTCATCTGTAGCAGGCTTTGTTACAAGCCTATCACTTGTAATATCGTTTTTGCTCACAGTGGCACATCCTCTTCAAAGATTTCTTTAACAGGCTGCTCTGCACCTTCTTGTTTATTCTTACGTTTGAATTTATAAGAGAAGTATTTGCCTTTATTACCCTCATTTACATAAGCATCTACAAAATACAAAACACCTTCTACATTTGCTTCTCCTGAATAATGAGCCTTCTGATCTGGATCATTATTCTTAAAGAAGTTACCACTATTTACTTTTGTAACATAAGCCATTCATTCTCTCCTTAGTTAGGAATATCATCTTCCATATCAAATACTGAAAGAGTAGTCTCCCCTAGCACAAATGCTACAAATTGTTCTGCTACACTAATTACTTCTTCAACAGAATTCTTTTTACCGCCATTAGCAGCAAGAAGACTAATTGCATTAGCAAGACTGCTTTGTCGAATAATATATACTTGTTTCTTGGCTCGCTCTTCTACTGTTTCATATGTACTAGGACGAGTCATCTGTGCTTTCGAAGTATCTACTGCTTTTCCTTCTAATTTGGTCATTGTTTTCCAATTCCAAAAATCACCTTCTTTAATCATCTCTACTTCATATTGTTCATTACTTTCTGCCTCTTTAACAGAATTAAAGATAGGAGCAAAAGACATCACTTTCTTTGTAGAAGTTTTACCCCCTGCTGCATATGTAAGTATAACTTCTTGATATTTAGAAGCTTTGCCTGTTTGGGCATTAATTTTACCTTCTTTCCATTCTGGTTTACTTACACCAATTACTTGAATTTGCATATTATTTGTTCTCCATGTTTAAACTTTGTCATATCTGCTAAAGTAGGGCCATAACTGACCTCACCAGACATAGGTACATTAAATGGTTGTTTAAAATATTTCTCATACAATTTAGGTAAATCACTACATACATTTTCTAATTCTATACATATATTATATATCATTTCAGGAATGTTGTCAACATCTAATTCAACATCATCATGTACTGTAGCAATAAACTTTACTTTGTCATTAGGATAGTTTTTCTTGATGCGATTGAAAGCCGCTATACGTACAAGCTTCATTATATCTGCACTAAAGCCCTGTACTTTATAGTTAAGTATCTGTGTTCTAGGCCACTCTGATTCCCCTCTAAAATTAGGATAAGTTTTAAACTTCCAACTACGCCCTGTTGGTAAAGAATATCCACCTGTTTCATTTACTTCTTGCATCAATGATGTGTGCCACTTAGCAATTCCATAATACTTCTCATAGAATTTATCTATGACTCCTTGCCATTGCTTCTCACTAAAGCCAACTTCTTTAAATTCTGGATCATTTGCATAACTATATGCTCCACCACCAAAAATTAAACGAAAAATAAAAATTTTAGCGATGAGTCTTGAGGGTAACCCAAAGGTGTTCTGATTGTGTGTGTGCTGATCTAAGCCATTTACAATCTCTTGTATACCTACCTTGTCTTGACTTAGAAAGACACAACTTCTCCATTCTAGTGCCGACATATCTACTTTGATAAGCACGGCCAATATCCTCCTCGAAGACCCATGTTATTTCACTACTATAGAAGTCTTCATTATCCATTGTAGTTTTCCAAGCTGCCCCTAAAATATATAAATTAATAGGAGGGAAAGTAATAGAAGGCCAATTAATCATAAAAATTATTCATAGGGATTAATCATAACGTGAAATAAAACAATGATCTATACGTTTGTCTCTGTTCTGAAGATTTGGTTTTGAGGAGCTGAGACGGCCCGTCACAGCGACAACTTGATTAAATTGCCCATGGATATACTCTTCATCTCCATGTAAATCCATTTGTGCAGGTAGTCCTTCGTAATATGTACCATTCAAATGACTCAAATCTCCATACTCAATTATTCCTTCAAGAAGTCTTTTAGTTTCCTTACTAATCTTCTTATGTGTGAGTTGCTGTAATGTTACTTTGTCTGTTGCATAATATCCTTTCTTAGCCATCTCTGTTTTAGGTAGTGGTGCTACTTGCCTAGGAAGTATATGCTCCTTAATACTCCAGCGTTCCTTCTGTTTAACTTCTCCAGATTTTAGTGTTACTTGATAAGATTCTCTATACTTTTCTTTAACAATTCCACCATAAAGGAGAGCAGAAATATGATCCCCGCTAGTAAAATTAATAGGGCAATTAAAGGAAAAACTAGAATAGATGCTATTAAGTTTGTTAGTTGTATCAATAGCCAGTGCAAATGATTGCTCCTTATCAAATCTCATCCCATTCCATTCCATTTCTTCCAAGACAAGTAAATCCACCATCTCAAGATAGAAAAGTCTATATAAATCAGGATGTAAATTAAAATATTCTTTCTGTTTTAAATAAATTTTATATGTTAAATTTAAATCTTGCTTTAAATAGCTCTCTAAAATAGCCCAAGGAATATTAGGAGTGTCTATTCCCTCGTCCCACATGCCCTTTACCACATCTTCCTTCATTCCTAGTTCATAGAAGGCTGCTACCCCATCTAAAGAAGGAAATCGAGATTGTTGTTGTGTAATTAGGAAATGAGCAATTTGACAATCCCAAATTTTTCTATGATGAAAGTTAACACCATAACGCCTGAGCCAATGTAAGTCAAACTTAATATTGAAGCCAACCAAAATAGAGGATTGTTCAATTTGTTCTTGTATTTCATTTAATTTATTTCCATATGGATTTTGACTGTATTCAATATCATAAATTTTATATTGGTCAAACCATGTCATAAGTCCTACAAGACATAATTTATTATCTTTAGTAAATGAAGATCCTTTATTTTTAATTGTTGTTTCTACATCTATTACTAGTATACCCATCTCTATTCCTGATATTGGTATAATTCATGTCCATTATTTGATATGAGCTATCTACTTTACGTGAGATCTATCATTTTTGTAGTCTGGCTTATCCACAAAATACAGATTGCGCGGTTGTGGTGCTACGCCATCCAGATTGGTATCGAGTTGTCAGAATGACTGAGCGCGCAGCTCCTTAGCTACACGTTAGCCGTCACTAGCCAGTAGTCGTAATCATCAATGTAGCCAGTCTCGTAATCTCGGCTTTCGTTGCATGTCACTACTTCGTAAACCCCGTCCTCGCATTCATCCATGTTCAAAATTCGTGGCAAGATTTCTTCTACGCCTGCCGCGCTTGCGTCCTCTTCCAGAACATTGAAGCCCTTGCTTTTCCTGCGCAAGAACGTCAGGCTTTTCTTTGTGTGCAATCCGTTCTTGTCTGCCCACATCGTTGTTCGTAGCCGCACAACACAGCGGTTCAGTTGTTTGTGTCCCCCGGTTAACACGTCGGTCAAGTCGGACAGGCCGCCAGCGGCGCTATTTTCAGTTTGTAGTTGCTCCATCTTCATCACTCCTTTTCAGTTCCATATTCTTTTGGTATTCTTTATACCCTAGTTTTTTCAAATTGTCTAATATATATTTCTTGTTCTTTAGTTAGTTCCATTCTATAATATCCTCAAATCTAGCATGTTCTGGTTTAATAACCACATTCTGTTTACCATGTCTAAGTTCTTCTAACATGTCCTCATCTCCCATCAATTTATTTTTACAAGGATGTAGGAAACGTACATACTCTTCTCCTGCGTTATGTGTAGCCCCTAATCCAAGTATCCAATCTGCTTCTCCTTGTTTAGCAGTTTTTGCGTATGCAACATCGTCCATTTCGAGATATTTCTTTCCTTCCGCCCCAGCAGAGGCATGACAAACTCCAATGACAGGACAATAGGTTTTTGCCATTTCACGTGCCCATTGATAGATTTCTTTATACACGAGGTCATCTCTATCATCTTTCCACCCTTTGAGTTTGTCAATCGAATCAAATATGATGAGACTGGGTTGTAGACTTTCACAAATCTTTTCGACGATATTCTTATGTATTGAGCCATTATCGTATATCTTTAGCCTTCCTTTAGTTTCTTCTTGAAATCGTTTCTTGTAATGCTGTACATTACCAATTATTTCAATTAAACTCTTATTGAAATAAGCTTGATAGCAACGAAGCATTATCTTAGCACCACTCTCCTCATTACTAAACCATATTAGAGGTTGCTCTGTTTGACTAAGGAAGAAGGAGATTTCACTAGCCAGCATAGTTGTCTTTCCAACTTCGGGCCTTGCAAAGATAAATCCGAAGTCTCCTTTCCTGAGACTACCAAACATTTTTCTAAGGGTCTTAAGACGAAATTGGAGTCCTTTCCCTTTGATTGTTTCAGCAAGGAGTACCTCAAGATCATCTGAGACATATGAGATAGTAGAGACCACTTCTTGCTTACATTGGTTGGCTTTATCAATTTCATAAAGGAGGTCTTCAAAGTCTTTCTTTCCTTCAGCAACATCCAACGCCACAAATCCAATTGAAGTAGCAATGTGTTGCTTTCTATGGGTTTCCAAGAGATCAACTGCCATCTCGTTGCTGACCGTAAGCTGTCTAATCTTATCGAAGATAGTCTCATATTCTTCCCTTTCTTTGTCTTTGAGAGCAGGATAACTATTAAAGAACACTATCTCTAGTTCATCGACAGAATACTCACTAGGAGATTCCTGCATCTGTGCTACTACAAGAAGTAATCTATAGACAATATTGTAGTTGGCTTTGAAGAATTCTAAATTAAGAAAACTATAATAAGTTTGAAACATTGTATGCTGAAGCAGCATCTTAACAATAAGCAGATTCCTCACATAGAAGCCTTTCTTTATTTTAAAGATTAAAACTATAATATAATATAATATAATATAATAGTTTTATATGTTATAGTTTTCTCATGTTATACATTTATTATATCATATGAAGTAAGGTATTGTCAACTACTTTCGTGTGGTTGTACCCAATCTTTACAATCTTGAGGCATTTCTAAAAACCATGCTACTGGCATGTATGAATTCACTTTAAGCCATTCATGATCAATATGTATAGGATGTCGAAAGCATTCCTCATTAGCGCATGGACCGGGGCAGAATGTTTGATCTTTATAGCACATCATTTGTTATCTCCAAATATCTCTTCATAGGATTCTTTTGTCAAGAAATAATCTTCATTCTTATCTCTATTGAGATTCTATAGGACAAGAATCAGTTTTTCTTCAAATTTACGTACTTTTATATCTTCCCAAATATTTTCAATCTGTTGCATAAATCATTATCTCCTCATTATTATATTCCTTTGGGTCTCGCTCTGTACGAATGCTACTGCATCCTTGCTCAAATATATGGGAAGCATTAGCAGCTTGTTTAGTAGCCTCTTGTGCTTTATCCTTATCCAACCATAGAATAGCCTTCTTGAACTTAGTAGAGAGCCTTCTAGCAAGTCCTAGGGACATGAAACTTCCCCATAAAGGCATTGCAGGAGCAACCCTACTTACTTTAATAGCAGATAATAAATCTTCTGTAAGAATTATTGTATTTGATTCATGATGCATTCCTAATACATGTAGAATATCTTTTGCTCCACGAGTAATATATTTTGGTCCTTCTTTACCAAAGTTCCGTCCTTGCCACATAAGCAAATGACCGACTTCATCATAAATAGGGAACACTAATATTGGAGCTATTCTTATATTCTTATTCTTTAAAATGATTCCTTCATTACTCCATCCAAATCTATGATTAATAATTTCTTTTTGTAAAATGCCATATTTCCTAAGCCAACTAATCCCTTGTTGTGAAATATTAAAATTAAAATCTTGTGGAAGAATAGTGCCATATGCTTGTGGATTACGTCCATCATATTTTTTTCTTATATCATTGATAGATTGTTCTCCCGCTTCATAATGAGAACAACTAAAGCACCATTTATGGCCATCATCAAATATAGCTAATGCGTCGCTACTTTTACAATTGGGACATGCATCATGTCGAAGAAATATACTCATCTCTATCCTCCTCCTCTTCCAAATCTTCCCATAAAGTATCATTCACAATAATATCTGTTTCTGATAGACAACTATTACACAAATCTAGATATTCACTTGTATTCAATGACTTACGAGTAGCTTCTCTATCAGTAAGGATAATATTACAACTTAAACAACGCATATCAATATCCCCCTAACTTCCAATATTGTTTATCATTATATTCCTTTTCTTCTTGCCATGTATATTTAACGTAGTCTGAGGCTTCTTCTTTTTCCATTTTAATAATTACTTTATGTGGAATACTCTTTTCTTTTTCTAATTCTAATTTAATCTGTGCCATATTATACCTTTGTAAGTAATTTAACAAGGCGTTTATAGTATTCATTATTTTGTGTATTAATAAAATTAGAAGCTTCTTTACGAAATAAGGTTAGTATTCCACTATTATCATGTAGAAAAGCTATATCCGCATCCTTTTTTAGATATCCATGTACAGAAATACCTTTACCAAACAATTTTTTTAGAGAAATATAAATAATACTTTCAAATTGAGGAATAAACCTACTGGCGTATTCTCCTTCATTGGTATAGCGCTGTTTTAATTCCCCTAGCCAATTATCTTTATCATGATAATCATAAGCCATAGCTTTTAAAAGAAAGGTATATAAGTGTAACGAAAAGGTATTATTTAACCACAATTTGCTGCCTTCTACTAAATAGATATCTTTTTCTATTTTCCTAAGTACAGTAGGATAGAATTTGTTACTTTTCTCGATAGTATTTAAAATAGATAAATTAGATAACAAATATTCTATATCTTTAGGATCATAAAATTTTAATAAGAATCTTGTCTTATCTCTATCAATCTTATTTTTATTAGGGGCATATGTGAAAGCATATCTTTCTACTTTCATATCTCGTTCTTCTGCTACTAATACATCATTTAGAAAATCTCTACAAAGAACCCAATGAAACATTTGTTTTATTCTATTTCCTTCTTTATTACAGAAGGAAAATCCGATTTTTTTCGACTGTCCTATTTCAATATATTCTTTAATAGGAGCCTTTTCTAGAATATACTTCATTTTAGCAGTTCCTTAAATGCTTTGGTATAACTTTCTATTGTTTGCCCTTCGATACCGGGAGCACAATTTACCTCAAAAACACACGGCTCATTTTTTGATACATTATATCCAACATCTACAGCCCCAAAGTCCAAACCAAGAGCTTTAACAGCCTTTATTGCCTCTTCTGCTACATATTTAGGTAATATTACTCCTTTGCGACAAAATACCCATCCATTGTTAGCATTTCTAATTTGATAATTAGGCTGTGCTCCTTTCCGATTCTTTTTTATAACAAAATCAATCACTTTTCCATCTACTACATGTACGCGGTATTCTTCTTTCTTCTTAAAATATTTAGTATATAGAGGAGCACCGGATTTAAATACTTTATTGAGAGAAAATATCTCAATTCCTTCTCCTCCTTTAGCAGATAATTTCCATCTTGCAAGAGTAATAAAACCTTCCATCCACCATTTTAATGCTTCTTCTGAATTAGAGGTCCATTCAGGATGTTTAATTCCCATTTCCTTAAATTTCTTAAATGTTTCTAGTTTATTAACTGCAATTGCTACTGCTTTAGGAGGATTAAGGATAATTTGATCTTTCCATTTCATCATCCAAGTAGGAACTATACTATTGCCCCAATTAATAATTGGACGACAATAATTATTCATAAATTTTCCATTTGGTGTGACACATTTTACACCAAAGGATTTTGCTATTACTTTAGCACTATTACTTTTCATTTTATATGGATAAAATACTGGGATTTTATTCATTTAAATCACCTTTTTCATTGAAAAAATACCCTCTTTAAAGACCTTATCACTACATTTCGGACAGAATACATATTGATCCGTAAGTAAAGTATTTGCTGCATCCTGCAATTTAATTGGAGAGTGGCAATAATCACATCCCAATTGTGTCATTTCTTTAAACTCCTCTTTATTAAGTATCCATCCATCATAAGTGCGGAGAGTATCTGCTTGTACCATATCAGATAAATAAAAACTATACTCTTTATGCTTCTTTTTTAACTCATTGCTAGCCTTATTAATGGCTTTTAGCTTACCACTCCAAGTATCATATAGATAAAGGGATTCTTCTTTTCCTCTCCACATAGCAGCTACTTCAATTTCAGGTGCTCCTTCAATAAAACCAAACACATGACATATATCTTCTGCTTTTCGTGTTAAACTTCCCCGTGTTTGAAAAGGAGCAATTTCTGTGATAGAAAAGACTACCTCTCCGTCAATATTAAATCGTTCCCCACTATTTTTAGATGTAATTGCAATTATTTTTCCTTCTTTAGCATATCCTATAGTAGCTATTTTCTTAGGTTCTTCTTTAAATGGTATTTGATAAATCTTAGCCTCCTTTTTAGGAACTTTAATCTCCTCATATTCATAGGTGTCTTTATTAAAAGAAAAGATAACATCTTCAGGAATATAGAATAATTCCTTAAATTTAATATCTTTTCGAGTAGCAACCATATTAAGCATGTTCTTTTCACTAGCAAACATCACACGTTTATTACTCTCATCTAAACCAATTGCCAATGGGCGTTCTTTATTTCGTACAAGAGAAAGTCGTTTAGTTTGAGCATTATGCCATACAATAGCATATGCTCCATTAATATCACTAAATACTTCCTCCGGAGAATGTTCTGTCAGAGCATGTGCAATAGCTTTACTATCAACATCATGTTTGCTTATGTCTACTTTATCGCTATCCCATATTGTACCATTGTGTACCATAGTAATATGTTCTATTTGAAAAGGATGTGCATTTTCTGGAGATATTTTACCACGAGTTGCCTGACGTCCATGACCGACTACATATCTCCATTTTCTAATCATTTTATTCCATATAGGATTTGTAGCAGGATTCTCTATAAAATCGTATGGATTTCCCACACTTTTGGCATAATCTGCTGGATATTCAATTTTACCCCCAAAAATTCCTGTACTATGTGCTCCTCTTAAACTATTAACAATAAGCAATTCTTTAAATAATTCCTCGTCTTTTTTGAAAAATCCAGCTTTGTAATCTAACATACCTATAATTCCACACATTTTCTAATTCTCCTATCTATACTTAATGTAAATATTTCTTTACCACAGCTTTTCATTTTCTAATGCAGCAATGGTTTTTTTTTTCTCTACTAGTATGCTATATATCTTAGTGTACTCTAGTTTTATTTTTTCTTTGTCTTCTTTTTTATTAGAAATAAGATGCATTTTATAAAGCTTTGTTAATTGTCTCTCTAATTCTACAATAGAATATTCATTGTAATTAAATTCTTCTTTTTTAAGTTTCTGTATCTTGTGTCTGGTATAGAAATAAGATTCTTCAAATATATCAGCATCAATTTCTATTTTTTTCTTTTGAAAAAAGCATTCTTTAATATGTGAAATGTCTTTTTCCATTATTTCTTGAAGAGTATTTATATTTGGAAAGAATTGTAAAGAATCTTTAAAAATATTGGAAGCAAAAATATAATATTCAGAATTAGTATTCAATTCTGCTATTACTTTAAATAAATCCTCTACTTTATAAACTAGCGAGGCTTCTTTTAAAGCAAGAATTATAGATACCCATTTAGAAATATACTCTACATCATCCGTTCCTGAGAGATGCCTAAATTCTATTGTTCCAAGGGTGGAAATTGGATTTAAATTAAAACCAGTATATTTATGCCAATCATAGAAAAATGACATAAAATGTCTGTTTCTATTGTCTTTATAATGGAAGAAATCCATTAGGAATTTAACATATCCTGCATGAGACAAAGGGACACAGAAAATACTTTTATTTCTATTCTTCCCAGCATATTCATACAAAAGGGATTCAAAACAAAGATATAATATGGTAAAGGCTTGTATTTGTTTAAATGACATATCTTGTACATTGATATGGACATGAATAGAAGTACGAGGAGTATAAAGAGGAACATTTTCCCTCTTTAATTTTCTATGTAGATAAAAAAGAACAGAAGGGATGTATTGCGCTTGTATAGGCTGTGATATGTATTCTACTCCATAATTACGGAGACTACCATCTTCTTTGTGCTTCCAAATGGGAGCACAATCTGCTCTACATAGAATGTTCTCAACTTCAACTTCAATTCCAATTAATGTATCATTATTAATATTATATTTTGTAGGGTATGTTTTTTTTATTTCTAACAATATCTGTGTATCTTTTTGTTTTGTATTATATCCAAAAAAAATATCAATAGGAACCTCAGTGGTGTCTATAATAAGTTTGTCAGTAAGCTTATCTTTAATGCCCATTATACATTCCTTTTAAAAAAGTCGCGTGCTTCTTGTTCAAACATAGGCTCTACATATGTAATGTGTATATCTTCTATTTCTGCCACAATAGTATTGTATCTCCATAGTAAAATACTATTATTATAATGTGAATTAGTTACAAAAAATTCCTTAGTAATAGCACAAGCAATTCTTTTTCCTTTCTGTAAGGCAGAAGTAGCATCTTTTAGAGAGAAGAAAGTATTGTTGAATAATAACTTAATTCCGGCAGTATTCCATGGGAATGTAAGAGTAGCTTTTTTTGGCAGAATATATCTTATGTGTAGATTCTGCAAAAGATCGTACATAGGAAAATAAACAGTATAGTTTTCTTTTGTTGCTGCTTTTTTCCATTGTCTTGCTGGGAATTTACTCGCAATAACTACTGTATCTTTATAATTTAGCACCCCAATTGGAGGGAAATCAAATTTGAATTCATAATCAATTGAAGAATACCATTCTCCACTAATAGATACTCTAAAATATTCATCTATCTCTGAAATAATACGTATATCTTCTGCAAAACAGGTATTCCAATTATCTTGACTACCGATAGGGCGATATTGAAAATATGTATGTGAATATTTCTTTGGTAGATCTTTAAAATCATCCGCATCCATTTTATTCCCTTTATTATTTTATGACTGACTGACCCTAAAAAGAATATTTCTCTTGTAAATATTTAAAACTATTTTCATCTTTTTCAAAAAGAACCTGATGAATAAATACTTGTTCAGAAAAAGGTACATTACCTCCGGCATTAAGAAAACTAATAGCCTTCATAGTTTGCTCATATGCCCATTCCTGCATCTCTTTCGTCTTGATCCAGAAGTTTGAAAGAGTACGATATTCTGCTCCGTATTTTTTAGGACGAAATGCACCCGGCTTGCCATATAATTTTCGTCTCATCACATCTGCATCATGTTTAACAGAAGGAACACCTAGAAATACATCCATTGCTCTAATCAGATTCATTTTATTAATTTGATTTGGCTTATCATATCCAACATGAATATGCCCTCCGGCACTACGCAACTGTAGATTATCACAAAATGGAGTAGGATTTTTCTCCCCGGTCCAAGCATTAAAATCAGGTTCACATCCAAATGTCTGTGCTTGCATTGTTTGCAGTTGATCCCAATGAAATTCTGTAGCAGGAACAATAGAAAGAAAGAGTTTCTTCTCTCTCATACGTTCTTCAAGGACATCTAATACTTTATTAATACTTCCAAGAAATTCTTGCTTGCTACTAGCTGGTTTAATATTGAATTCCACCGAAACATTATCTTCTTGTAGGCAATTTCCTTCATTATCAATAGGTAAAGGAACTTCTTTAGTACCTCCGATTAATCCTACAGAAGAAATAAATTTTCCTGTTTCATCAATAAGAAATAATTCAGGGTCAGCTCCAATTTTTACATTCTCATAAATTTTCATTTCTTTCCTTTCTTTACTTTTTAAGCATTATCGAAGTTGCATCCTCATCAAGTCCTTTTTCAAGGATTTTAGATGGGATCTTATTGATTTTGCAATATTCAAGATATTCATTTATTTCATACTCAAGGCTATCTTTTAATAGTTGAGTTTTTCTAAGGGTTTCAATTGCTTTTTCCTGCAAATGTGTTTTCATTTTGTTTCTCCTAATTTAAAATAACTCATGCCTATTAAAAATAAAATCAGCTACATATTCCCTAACTGCTTGTACTGCCATACTGCCTTCCTCCTGCCATTCTGGATGACTTTGAATTGCTAGACATTTTGTATCTGGAAACCATACTGTTTCAGCATCTTCCTTTACGTCAAGAAGAATATCATGTTCTCCAATATAAACGGCTGCTCTCTTGGTTTTAGCCAGCATTTTATGATTAGTATTTCCGGGTAACATCATTTGATGATGACTAGATGTAACAATGTATGACCGTCCTTTGTAATCTTCTACCAGATGATCCACGCCATGGTTTGTTACATGCTGTACAAGTTTTCCTCCAGATAAAGCACATAGAAGCTGGGCGCCTCGGCAAATACCTATTTGTGGAATACCTAAGGCTTTTGCTTGATGAAATAGATTAGATTCAAAAATATCTCGACCTCTGTCTACGTCAAAAACATAAGAGTTAGGTTTTTCTCCATAAAATGTTGGAGAAATATCTGTACCCCCTTCAAATACTACACAATCATTCTTATTAAGATAGAAAGGAACAGTAGTATCAATTAAAGTTACTTTATCAAACAACCCTTTAAACACTTTTTCAGTGTGAAAACCCTTAGATACTATTACTAAATTCATATTTTCTTCTCCTCCTCGAATGCCCCATCTATATGTGTTCCTTTAGTATCTTCCTCAAAATTTAAAAGAGCACTATATCCTAATCCACCCCATATAGGTTGTATATATGGAAGAGGAATATTTGGATAATCTGCTAAATAATATGAAGAATAGTCATCTAATTGTTTGTATATTCTTTTTTCATTAATATTGATTATTCTTTGCCCACTGTTAAAAAGAGTGTGTCCCCCATTATAACCGAAATTGCAAAGGAATGTCTTATAATATTCTGTTTGCCATGTCCCTTGATGTGCTAAGTATAAGGCTATCCATTTTTCTACATGGGGAACTTTTTCTCGCACTTTCTGATAATTCCAGCAAATATTATAATATTCTCCTGGATAACGAAAAAGAGTAAGAATACTAAACGCCCATTCATAAGAAAGGATGTTCATATCAAGAACTACAGTATAATATTTTTCATTTACAGAAAAGGAAACAATCCCTTCTGTTGCCTTATCAGAAAGAGTAAATTCTTTAAGCCATTCTATTGTAGAAATGGACATATTCTGTGTATCTAATACATTATTAAATTTAGCTTCAAAAAAACGAGGTTTACTTTTAGGAGGTTCTTTAATAGTTACAAAGCATACTGCGTAGGTCCATTCTTTCTTCTCTAATTCCTCTTTAGTATCCCCCCATTTGTACCAGACTTGATAATCTACTTTCATGCTTACTGCCTCCTAAATATTATTTTACAAATACTACTTCACGATATCTATTAATAAGAAATGCTCCTTTTCCTACTTTATTCATTTTCTTTTTTGCTTTTTCTATTGTTGTATAAGGAGAAATCCTAGCAGCTCGTACTTGCATTGTTCCGTACTCATCTATATATTGTTTCATTACATACCAACACATATAACCTCCTAAATAGTATTTGAAATGGTGGGCCTAGAGGGATTTGAACCCGTCATTCTCCCCGTTATGAGCAGGGTGCTTGAACCGATTAAGCTGTAGGCCCATTAAATCTTAAGCTATCAATTGAAAATTACGAAGCAGTATCTTTTCAGGAATAGGGACAACCTTGTCTTTAGGCGCTAGAATAACATCCTTACCGTTCAATAAATCAATAGAAAAAGCATCACTTACTTTTTTCATAGGTCTATTTTTGAACAAAAAGAAAGAATGATTCCATAGATTTTTAAATAGCATTTCACGTTTTGTTAGCATGATCACTCCTTTTAAGTATGAATTACTTTATGAATATGTACAGAATCTAATAAAGTCTTACACTCTTTACAAGGTTTTGCGCAACCAGTACTCCCGTCTTTCTTAATACGAGATACATACAATGTACTACCTGCTAATTGTTTAAGTCCGTTTGGTTGCTTAAGTAATTTAACAATTGCCATTTCTTCTGCATGTACAGATGCCCATGACCGTCCATTTCGTTTTGAATAGCGTAAATCATTATATCCGGTGGATAATATTCTTCCTCCTTTTACAATAACTGCTCCTACCCTAGCACGAAAGAAAGTACTATTACTTGCTTGTTTACAAGCGTGTTTTAGACTCATACACCGTAGCATTGCCATATACCTGAGTATTGCCATATACCCAAGCATTGCCATATACTTGAGCATTGCCATATACCTGAGTATTGCCATATACCCAAGCATTGCCATATACTTGAGCATTGCCATATACTTGAGCATTGCCAAACACCCAAGCATTACCAAATACCTGAGCATTGGATCCTACATAAGAGGAAGCTTCCACTGTAGCAGTGTCAGCCACCCATCCGCCGCCATTGATATGCTTATGTGCTGGTACTGGCCCGTTGCCATCACCAAAATCAAATAGTGTACTTTTCTTCATTTTTTTTTCTCCTTAATGACTCTGACGTTTCAAAAATATTGGTAGATCCTGTTCTTGTTTATCTATTTTCTTTTTCTTTACAGGTTTTATTATCATTCTACAAGGCATTATTTTATGACCGACCATTGCCAGTTTAAATGCCATATGCCAAGAGGGTGCTTTAACAAATATCTTCTTGCCATTTAATGTTACTTGATATAGCCGCAAGGGACTCGCTCCGTTAGTGTACATATCATCCCTTTCTTTTAGCAAATTGCATACAAGCGATTTCTAAACGAAATAGCCATAACAAGCTAATGTCTTTTGTATTAGCCGCCATAAGAGCATACTTGAATGACATATATTTCTCCTTCTATCATTGTTGAACAGAGTAAACAACAATGGCCTCTCAAAAAGAAAGGCCATTAGTACTGCTCTGTGCTGCTTTATGCTGCTTTAGGGAACAGCAGCAGAATATTGTCAAGTAGTTTTTTCTCTTTATCATCCTTTGTAAGTGCTTGTTTCCCAGCTTCAATTCGTGCCCTTACTTCCTTTGAGAGCCGGACAAAGGCGGCATGTACATCATAATCTTTGATAATAGGCTCTGGCGCAGCATGTTCTTCCCAAAAATCAGGCAGATTTTCGTACACATTATTAGCAAGCGCCAACTGTGCAAGGGATTGCTGCTTAATCTGCTCCACTTTATCATCACATTCCACCTTTTCCGCCATATTGTGCGGGTGTTTAATATGAATGATTCCTTTCACCTTTTCACCTTTAAGTTTTCCGAAGGCAATATTACCATGTTCTGCCATGAAAGCAACAATGCCTTGTTTATTGTCTCCCCGACATAGCGCGCCATACAGTTTTGCTGCTGGGGTAATCTGCCCATCCTTGATGCTATGCCAGATGGCAATTTTGGCTAGGTCGTTAATAACTTCCTCACGCTCTTTACCTTTTTTGCCAACTTGAGTAATGAGTGTATTCAATTCCTTCATTGTTTTTTCGCGCATATCCATGATGTTCCCTTTCTAAAGAAAATTGTCTAATGAGATAACCTTCGAAATAAAGATTATCTCACAGGATAACTTCCTGTTCTCCTTCCACGTGCAAATATCTTGCATCCCTTTGGAGCATAACGTTATCGAGTGGAGAAAGACACTAGCGGTTATTAACCGCACTTGCTAGATGGATAATTACTCGGCTTTAGCTTGTAAGGCATGGCCGACCATCATCACAGACTTGAGCCACTAGGATTTCTAGTCCCTAACAGCCTGACAGCTATATGGCATCTATTCGCCCCCACAAGAGAGAAACAAGGCGAGGTCTAAATAAGAATGATTCTCATTCTCAAGTAGCCAAGCCAATCCCTAGCAAGGAAAGCCCGTCACTGTTACCACGTGATACGCACCTATTAAAACGTTACGTTCGCTTGGTTGGTGAAACCAGACTAGCCTACTAAGACACTGGCTAGCACACGTAAAGCATATTCTTTCATAGTATGTGGTACTTGTCAATATTCTTTTTAGCCATGCCCAATTCGTTTGACCTTGGCCTATTGAATTGGGGTTGCCTGACAATTCAAACTATATAGAGATAAGGAAAAAATAAATATACTCCTAAAAGGGTATAGACAAATAAGAAAAAGTGATCCTGAGAAAACATAATATAAATGTACCGCACGCATGCGCGTAGCAAAGAACGTGCCAACATGAGAAACAAGGGGTATATTAGAGAAAAGCAATATGCTACGAAACAGGGGCTATTTGCTCATGCTAGAAAAAAGATAGGGAAAGGAAGACATTTATAAGACTTAGAATAATGTGTTAAGAAACAAAGATGAGCGCATTAATAAATATATATGCCTAGACAGATATAAGAATGAATATCATTTACATAGACGTTTTAGCATATAAAAGAAACGATGTCAATAGAAAACAACAGTTTAGAATGAATCTATTATATAGAATGGGTGGGATATATAGATGAGATGTATTACATTTTATAACTGATATATCTTATGTCTTATATATGTGTTAAATGATAATCATTCGTATTCGTAATAGGGTATGCAGGGGGGAAGGGTAATGTTTTTTATAGTGCATTACAACAAAATATTTTCTAAGAGAAATGTTGAAATCTGGAATAAAATGAAGATGTAAGTGTTTAATTTATATAAAAATATATTGACATTTAGCTCGGCATGGAAGAAATGTCCATACCTCGCTTGTTATAAAACAATAGGTTATAAGATAAATATAAATAGTTCTTGACTTTTCTCTTAAAATATGTTATAATATTTGTATATTATAAGATTTTATAAAAATCTATTATTAAAAAAAAAACAAATAAATATATAAAAACAAAAAAAAAAGAAAACAAATATTCTAACAAGTTAAAACGGCTAGTATTGTATCTAAAGTAGATAAGCTATGGTCCATACCTGGCTTGTAAAGATGCTTTCTTAAAAAGGAATTAATATGTTGTCTAAAAAAGATATGTTAGCCTTCCATAAGGTGATGAAGGATAAAATGTTTCGCTATCGTACCACTTCTCTCTTTTGGGAAACCCGTACAGCCATTCGTCCTACAGAAATAGATTATGATCCTATTTTCACTCTTAAAGATCAGGATATAGTAAAAGAAGGAATTACTTACTTCAGTCTTAAAGCTATTTATATGTCTTACGATCATATCCCTGAATATGAATATGAGTTTGCTCTGGATGTCTTTGGTAGTTGGGATCAATGGCAACGACTTGCTAATGATAGTATCATTCGTTCTCATATTAAAGAATGGAGACTAGAAGTAGAAGTAAAACTCAAAGCAGAGGCCATTAGAGCCATGTTGGCTGCGTCAAGAGAAGGAGATGCTAAAGGGGTAGCTGCTGCTAAATACATCGCAGACAAGGGCTATTCTCAGAAGCGAGGGAGACCTTCCAAGGAAGAAGTAGAAAGAGAACGTAAGATTTCAGCAGGTGTTTCTAAAGAATTAGAACAGGATATGGAACGACTTGGTTTATCTATTGTGAATGGAGGTAAATAAAATTCCATTCATGACTAATGGTAAGAGAAATTATGAAATGGACTGAAGTAGGTAGATACTGCTCTGTTTGTAACCAATTTAAATCGTGGGATAATTTTAGTTGGAAGAGAACTAAAAGACATAAGAATAAAGAACCAAAACTGCACCAAATAAAGCAACCAAAATGTAAGTCTTGTGCCCATAACGAAACAAAAAGATGGAGAGAAAATCAATCACAAGATAGATTAAAAGACTTATACTATACCCGAACATATGGATTAACTTTAAAAGAGTTTAACCAAATGTTTATTAAACAAGACGGTAAATGTTTGCTATGTAAAACAGAACTAGATCTTGAGGGATTATCTAGAAATAGAGCAGTTGTAGATCATTGTCATACTGGTGGTCATGTAAGAGGCATTCTTTGTAATGAATGCAATAGAGGTTTAGGTTACTTTAAAGATAATCGGAATACCCTTATGAATGCAATTAGATATCTAGCTGGAGAAGATCTGACTTCAGAGGAAGGAGGTAGCTCATGCCTTTTATGAAAAACGGAAAACGTGATTATAAGCGTGAGCTTTAGCTTGCTTGGGAACATAAAAATAAACCTAATAGGGTTAAAGACAGGGCAGCTAGAAATCAAGCAAGAAAAGAAAGCGGTCTTAAAGTAGGAGACAAAAGACAAGCAGATCATATTAAACCTCTATCTGAAGGAGGTTCTAATAAAAAAAGTAATATTAGAATAATTAGTGCAAAAGCAAACTATGCAAAAGAAACGAAACGTAAACGTAAAGTAAAAGGTAATAACTAAATGGCTAAAATAACATTACCTAATATTGCTTCTGGATATGCTACAGTAACACATCTTAATACTGCATTAGATCAGATTGAAGCAGAATTTCAAGGAAAGGT
>JAEHJW020005044.1_pt1 | contig 32703 bp, 41 predicted proteins | sample 9271431 | NCBI WGS metagenome assembly JAEHJW02 | reverse complement strand
TTGAAAGAACTGGCGGCCTCTCTGGAAGAACTCGCAGCAGTGGAAGGCGTTGACCGCGAGGCATGCAACGAACTTAAGGAAAAGCTTACCTCGCATACATTCAATCTCCTTGTGGTCGGGCAGTTCAACCGGGGAAAGACCACCCTGATCAACGCGCTCATCGGGGAGTCTCTCCTGCCGGTGGGGGTGATTCCGCTCACCTCGGTCGTCACCGTTCTTTCCTATGGCGAAGAGCCGATCATCAAGGTCTGCTTCGAGGACGGGCGCTGCGTGGAGGCGACACCGGAAAGCCTCAGCGAGTACGTCACGGAAAAAGGGAATCCCCACAATGAGAAAGAGGTGCGGGAAGTGGCCGTCTCCTACCCCTCCCCTTGGCTGAAGGGAGGGGTGCGTCTCGTGGACACGCCGGGAATCGGCTCGGTCTACAGCCACAACACCGACCTCGCTTACCGGTATCTCCCCCAGGCCGACGCCGTGCTCTTCCTCCTCTCTGCCGACCAGCCGGTGAGCCAGGCGGAATGCGACTTTCTGCGGGACGTGCGGGAATACGCGCAAAGGATATTCTTCCTCCTCAACAAGGCCGATTACCTGTCGGAAAGTGAGCTGCAGGATGCGGTCGCCTTCGCGCAATCGACCATCGCCGAGGCGATGGGACAGGAGCCGTTCATCGCCCCCATCTCCGCGCGCCTGGCCCTTGAAGGAAAGCTCACCGGTTCTGCAGAGGTCGTTGAAAGAAGCCTTCTGCCGCTCTTTTTCACCACGCTCCACAACTTTCTGCAGAAGGAAAAGGGAGAGGTGCTGGTCGCCTCCGCGGTACGAAATCTCCTCAGAATCATCTCCCAGGCCCGCTTCCGCTGCGACCTCGAACTGAAATCCCTGAGCACTCCCATTGGTGAGCTGGAGGAGAAAATCCGGCTATTCGAGGAGAAAAAGCAGGAGATCATGCTTGCCAGGGAGGAGTATGGCCTCGTGCTGGAAGGCGAGGCGAAAAGGTTGGTAGCAAGGATTGTCGAACCGAACCTTGAAGTCTTCAAGACCAATCTTGTCCGGCAGGTTGGCGCCAGCGTTGAAAAATACTTCACGGAGCAACAAGGCCTCTCTGCCCGAAAGCTGAACGAGGCCCTTGAGCAGGAAATAATCGGGGAGATACGGGAGGCGTTCGACACGTGGCGCTCACAGGAAGATGAGAAGGTGGGCAAGGTGTTCGAATCGCTCTGTTCGCGATTCACGGTCAGGATCAACGATACGGTCGACGAGCTATTCCGGTTCTCCGCCGAGCTGTTCGCCATCCCCTTCGCTTCTGTGCAGGCCGACTCTCTCTGGTCCGTCGAGTCAGGGTTCTACTACAAGTTCTGGAGCGAGCCGGGGAGCCTCAAGATATTCACCTCGTCGATCATTCTTGCCCTTCCCCGCTTCATCAGCGACCGGCTGATCCTGAAAAGGATGAAGGAGCACGTTCAGGAAACGATCGAGATGCAGTCGGGCCGGGTGCGGCACGATTTTGCCGTGCGTCTGGACAAGAGCGTGCAGGCGTTCCGGCGCGAGATGCTGAGGCGGATCGAAGCTACGGTGGAGAGCATCGAGGCCGCTCTGCAAAAGGGGACACAATTGCGGCAGGCCGGTAAGACAGAGTTCGCATCCCGTGGCAGGAGCCTTCAAGAGGCGGTGGAGGGGTTGGAGAATATCCGATGGCGTGTTATGAAACTCTCGGAAGAACCTGGTCTGCATTAGCCCCATCAGTATTTTGAAGCGATTTATATGTAACAATGGTTACATATTTTACTTGACTCTAAATGGTTAATTATGTAACCTTAGTTACATGACAACCCTAATACTCCCCAACAGGCTAATTTCCAAACTGTCCCGGGCAAGCAAAACTTTCCTGCAAACTCTCATTGAGCTGGACGAGTTTGCCTGGCATCCCCTCTGGCTCCCGCCTTACTGTCAGCGATACAAAAATCTCATAAACAAGAAGAGAATGGAGGCTTGATCCTATGAAATGGCTCTTTTTTTCCTACAGCCTTCCCACAGAACCTTCAAAGGCCCGGGTCTACGTCTGGCGACAGGTAAAGAAGCTCGGCGCGGTCAACTTTCAGTCGGCCTGGGTGCTCCCCTATTCCAACGAGCACATCGCCGAGCTGAAGAAACTGGTCGCCGACATCGCGGGGTACAAGGGAGAAAGTCTCCTCATCGAGGGGAAAGCGCTCGACAAGGGCCAGGAAGAGCAGATCGCCAAGGCGTTCCGGGAGTCGAGGGACGAAGAGTACCGGGAACTGATCGAGAAGTGCGAGGATTTCTTTAAAGAGATTGCATACGAGATCGAAAGACAGAACTTCATCTTTGCCGAGGTGGAGGAAAACGAGGAGGAGCTGGAAAAGCTGAAGCAGTGGCTGAAGAAGATCGAGAAGCGGGTCTCGGAGGGGGCCACACTGCGCAAGACCGCCTTCGAGAAGATCAAGGAATGCGAAAAGCGGTTCGACGAGTTCGCTAGATTGGTTTACCTGCACAGCCAGGGAAAAGGCAAGAGCGAAGCGGATACCGCAAAAGGCAAGTCCAGCAGAAAGAAAACGGCCGATGCCGAATGACAAGCCAGCGTCGCTACGAAATGGCATGAGAGGAAAGATAACACATGAAACTTACCGTTCTCACCTATAACACCTTATTTGGTGGACGCGATGGTGCCGATGACCACCGTGCGCAAGCGCAGATCAATCTGATCAACGAACTCAAGCCGGATGTTTTCCTGATGCAGGAAGCAAAAGGATTCGATGCCAATGGTTGCGCATGGCTGCATGAGCTGGAGACAGGCATCGGCATGCGTGGCTTTCTCGCAATCGCGCCGCGCACGGGGCAAAACCTCGCCATCTTTATCCGTGAGCCGCTGCGGCCAGTGTCGTTTGAAGTCGATGGGGCCAACTTCCATCACGCGCTGGCGACACTCAAGGCGGCATTGCCGGACAGCAGGACAGTGACCTTCATCACTGCCCATTTGTGTCCCAACGGCACCGCCGTCCGCCGCCGCGAGGCAGCCTATCTGGCAGTGCATGCGGCGCCAGGAAACCTCACCCTGATTACCGGCGACTTCAACTCAGCTTCGCCGCACGACCCGGAGCCGGGGGGCTTCGATACTTTGCCGACTCAGCATCGAGCTCGTTATCTGGCTGACGATTTGCGCACCGCTGACCGGAGCGTACTGGCGCACCTTGAAGCAGCGGGCTGGGTCGATATCGGTCACGCACTGGACGGAGCGGGCGTACCGACAGTGCCTACGGCGGGCTTCATCGGTACTGAATTCGCCGTCATGCGCTGTGACTATTTGCTTGCATCAAAAGCGCTGGCGAGTAAGGCAACGTCGTATAAAGTCATTCGTACACCAGTGACCGATACAGCATCCGACCATTACCCGATACTCGCCGAGTTCACGCTCTAGCAACAGGATGATCTTGAAAGGAAAGGCTGGCAAAGATGGAAAAGGAGAGAACCTTTTTCGGTTTCAGCAGGAACGTCTTCTTCACAGGGCTGGTCAGCTTCTTCATGGATGTCAGCTCCGAGATGATCTACCCGCTCGTCCCCCTGTTTCTCGCCAACGTGCTGGGAGTCAACAAATCGCTCATCGGCCTGATCGAGGGAATCGCGGAATCGACCGCGAGCCTCCTCAAGGTCTTCTCCGGCTGGTTTTCCGACCGGATCGGCAGGCGGAAAAATCTCATGGCTGTCGGCTACGGCATCTCCACCCTGAGCAGGCCGATCATGGCCTTGGCCGGCTTCTGGCACCAGGTCCTCGCCTCACGCTTCGTAGACCGCCTCGGGAAGGGAATCCGCACCGCCCCACGGGACGCGATCATTGCCGAATCCACGGAATCGACTCATTTGGCCCGCGCCTTCAGCTTTCACCGCTCCATGGACACCATGGGGGCGGTGGTCGGCCCCGCCATCACCCTTTGTCTCCTCGGGCTGTTCAGCAACGACTACCGGAAAGTCTTCTGGCTCTCGATGATACCGGGGGTGATCGCGGTTCTGCTGATTATGGTGTTTATTCAAGAGAAGAGAAAGTCTCTTCCAGACCACGCAGAGCGGCCGAAGCTGACCCTCCGGCACTTCGACTGGAAAGTGAAGTTCTTCATAGTGATCGCGACCCTGTTCGCCTTGGGCAATTCCAGCGATGCCTTCCTGATCCTGCGGGCGGAGCAGGTGGGAATTCCGACGGTGATGATCCCGGCCGTCTACCTGGTGTTCAATCTTGTCTACTCCCTGTCGGCCATCCCTGCAGGCATGGCTGCTGACCGGTTCGGCAAGAAAAGGATCATCCTGCTCGGGTTCGTGCTCTTTGCCGGGCTTTATTACGGCTTCGCGGTCGCCAGGAGCACCGCTGCCATCTGGGTCCTGTTCGGCTTGTACGGCCTGTTCATGGGGCTTACCGAAGGGATACAGAAGGCGTTTCTGGCCACCATCATCCCGCCAGACTTCAAGGCGACCGCCTTCGGCGTTTACGCCACCGCCGTGGGAATCGCTACATTTCCGGCGAGCCTCGTTGGCGGCTGGCTCTGGGACCGCTTCTCCCCTGCCGCCACATTCTATTTTGGCGCGGCCACAGCTACCCTGTCGGCGCTCTTGTTTTTCGTGCTCATGTTTACCATAGGCAAAACAATCCATCCGGCACAAAGGGAATGATTCCCATTTTTTACAGAGGTCCACGCAGCAGCAACACATCGCACGGTGCATGGTCAATCACAAAACGGGCAGTGTGACCAACCGAGGCCGGCCCTATATGGGGGTGCCCGGCCGCGCCCTCACCCGCCCAGATGACGATGAGCTCGGCCCGTGCATCCTTGGCAGTCTGGACAATGATCTCTTCCGGTCTCCCCTCCTTGACGCTCGCCTCCGCCTGCATACCGGCGTGCTGCGCAGCGATCACCGCCTCTTCGACGGCTGCCCGGCCCGCAGTCTCCTCGGCGGCCTTGAGGGCCGCTTCGTGGGGCGGCTCGCCGTGGTCCGGCCGGCGGTGCAGAGGCCCACGCAGATATTCCTCCAGATCATGACGCGGACCCGTATCTATCACGTGCAGCAACAGGCACTCGGTCTTGTCTCCCACGATCCCAGACAGACGATTAACCAATTCTGGCCCGCCTCTTTGCCCAATGGCGCAAATCACCCGCATGCCCTCTCCTCCTTTACAGTTTCAGCCAGATCAAGAGCGATCCGATCACGATCATGGCCGGCACGACCGTAACGCCAAGCTTGAAATACTCCCGCGTGGAGACCTCCAGCCCTCTCCGGCGCAGAATCAGCAGCCAGAGCATGGTGGCCAACGAGCCTACGGTCGTCAGATTCGGTCCGAGGTCGGCGCCGATGATGGCGGCGTATATGAGCACGCGGTTGCTGGAACTCGCATGAATGGTTCCGAGGACCGAGATCATCACCAGGGCCATCGGCACGTTGTTGATCAGATTCGCCCCGAGTGCCGTGCCGCCTGCTGTTACAAGAATCGCTTTTAGCGGGCTGTAACCGGCCAGTTGAAGCAACTCCCGACCGAACGCTGCCGTTAGCCCCAGGTTTTCAACGGCCCGCACGACGATGAATAGCCCCGTGATAAAGAGAAACAGCGACCAGGAAATTTCACGGTAAAGCCTTGTCGTGTCCAGGCAGCGATACCAAGCCGCGCCCAGGAAAAGGAGCCCGCTCCCCCCCAATGCGACAAATGAGATTGGAAACTGTGTGGCAGCGGCCGTCAGATAAGCGATGGCAATCAGAACCAGCGTGGCTGACGAAAAATTAAAGAACTGCCGATTGGGCAATTCCACTTCCGGCAAGTCGCTCAAGCTATAGCAGGCCCAGATGTCGCGCCGGAACAGCCAGACAAAAACAGCCATGTTCAGCCCAATGCAGAAGAGGCTGGGGAGGAGCAGATAACGCAGGAATGTGGCGAGTCCGCCACCAAAGGCGTCAAGCACCAGGATGTTGATCGGGTTGCTGACCGGCAAAAAGAAAGAGGCGGTGTCGGCAATAAACGTGCAGGCAAACACGAAGGGCATCACCGGCAAGCGCAGGCGCGTGACCAGGGCGTACACTACCGGCGTAAGGATCAGCGCGGTGGCGTCATTGGACAGGAACGCAGTGATCGTCATCCCCACCGCAAACAGGGCCAGAAAAAGCCGCAGGCCGCTCCCCCTCGCCCACTTCCCTGCCCGATAGGCCAGCATATCGAAGATGCCGGCCTGGTCGGCCAGTGCCGAAATGGCCATCATGCCCAAAAAGAAACCATAGACATTCCAGTTATTTAACAGCAGCGACGCCGCTTCCGCAGGACGGACGTATCCCCCCATCAGCATCAGTACTGCTCCACCCGCCGCCGCAGCGGCCTCCGAGACGCCTGAAGGTCGGACCATGATGACGACCAGGGTCACCAGGAAGATCGATATGCCAGCGATAACGTGCACATTCAGCAAGGCGGACCCCGTCCTCTCGATCGGTCATGTAGCATATGATACCATACATAGGTTAAACGGACAGGAGGGATGGGAACCGGATCGAGATAACCCCACGGAGTGACAGGGTAAATGCCGCAATTGCTTGACATTACACCATTCTTAAGCTATTCTTAGCCGCAAAAATCTCATGGCGATGGAGTTCGCCGAAAGCGCTTCTCATGTGAAGCTGATGACTCCTGCTCTTGATTAAGGGTAGGAGTTTTTTTATTTTCCAGTTCCACCTGTTCCACCCAAGAGAAAAAATGACCTTTTTCTGTCCCACATGTTGGCATGAGATCGAAGCATCGGCGACCAAATGCCCCCATTGCAGAGCGGACATAACAGAGTCCGAAAAGATGAACTTCGAGGAGAAACTCCTCAACGCTCTTGGCCACAAAGAACCTGAGACTGTCGAGATGGTGGTCTGGGTACTTGGCGAGCTGAAAAGCGAGAAGGCGACCCGGCCGCTGAACGCCCTTCTGAAACGGACGGAGAGCTTTCACCTGAAATGCGCCATCCTCGATGCCCTGTCGAAAATAGGAACTCACGAGGCAAGGTCCGCGATCCTTGAGGCCTGTGAAAGGGAAATCGGCATTGTACGTAATAAGGCGCGGGAGCAGATTGAATGGATCGAACGCGAGAAAAAATAGTTAGCTCTCGATGAGCGTCATCGAATGGAGTTGACGAAAGGCAAACGTCGCATGAGCGATGAGCAACGCAAGAGGTCAAAGCTATTGAATCCCTCGCAGCAGGGAAGCCTCGCCACGACCCTGAGCACGCTGGAGGAGATGCTGTGCGAGATCGAGCGCAACTTGACCCTCGGCGGCTGTAAAGGCGTTTTGTACGAGGTGCTGGACGACGTCCCTGCGCCGATGCACAAGGAAATCCTGAACAGGATATCCCTGATCCGAGACCGGATCAAAATCATGGCGGAAGAGTTCGGTCTTGAAAAGCGGACCAAGGGGGTAAGCAGAGACACCATGGGAAAGCTCGTCTACGGATGGGAGATTCTCGAGGGAGCGAAGGCCCGATACCTCCGAGGATACGGTGCCGTGGCCGAAGGGCTCGCGGAAGCGCTCGACCCGCAGCTCAAGGAAATCATCGTTCTGGTGGACGAAATGCGAGATCTGGTGATCGGGGAAAAAAGGGAATAACAAGGAGACGTTAAGTGCTTGAAATAGATATTCGAATATCTGGAGAGATCAGCATGCAAGAAATTGATATTCCCGGTTTCGGTTCGGTGAGGCCTGAACATTTGGTTTCCGATTTCACCGGCACTCTCTCGTTTGACGGCACTCTTTTACCTGGGGTGAAAGAGCTTTTGAACCGCATAGCCCGGATCGTCAAGGTGCACGTGCTGACGGCGGATACCTTCGGTACTGCGCGGGCGGCGCTCGAAGAGGTGGATTGCCGTTCTGACGGGAGAAGACGTCGATGTGCAGAAGGAATGGTACGTGAGGGACCTGGGGGCGGATCGTGTCATTGCCATCGGCAACGGAAACAACGACCGCCTGATGCTCAAGATGGCACGGGTAGGAATCGCCGTCACCGGAGAAGAGGGATGCGCCATAGCCGCCCTGACGAACGCAGACATCCACGTAAGCAACATCAGCGACGGACTCGGCCTTCTCCTCAATCCGAACAGACTGAAGGCGTCCCTGCGGACCTGACTTCGACAATTCACCGCGACTGGAGAAATTCTTGAGTCCTGACATTTACACCGTCTTGTATGGCAGAGAGAGCATCAACCAAAAGCTCTTCCTGTTGCTGAACCATGCCACAAATCCAGTCTTAGACGTGCTCATGCCGATCGCTACCTATTTGGGAGACCCGTGGCGGGTCTATCCTTATCTTGCGCTTCTTCTTGTTCTCTTCCTGGCGAATCGGGAACTCATGCCGCTGAGATACATTATCGTTTACTGTATAGCGGCTTTCTTCACCATTCTCATCGTCGAAAGGCTTAAAAGCTGGCTCCACGTTCCGAGGCCGGCGGCGGCAATCGGGGTTGAGCATGTCCGGGTCCTGGTGGCACTGAAGCTCAAGGACACCATACCCTCCGGGCACGCGACGTTCTCCTTCATGACCGCGTACGTACTCAGCCACCGGCGAAGCCGTGCCTGGCAGATCCCCTTCTTCCTTTTCGCCTTTCTGGTCGCCTATTCCCGTGTCTACGTCGGCGCTCATTATCCCCTGGATGTGATTGCCAGCGTAACGGTGGCCACGTAAATGTCGGCGACGATGTCGAGGGTGACCAGCCCCTGCTCCTGGAGCCACGCCAACTGGGTGCGGACCTGGTCGCGGGAGCAGGTGTGGCCGAATCGCTCCAGAATGGAATGAAGGATCGACTCGTTGTGGCTGTAGCCCAGATCCTCCGCCAGAGAGCGGAGGATGACCAGGCGGATGTCGGCGGTCAGAAGGTCGGCGAAGCTCATCATTTCCCCCTGTTGATCAAGTGTTCGTTCATAAGGTCCACGGCGCGGTTCAGCCCCTTCAACGTTCCCTTGATCTCACGCACGTCGCCATGGACGTCGTCGATCCGCTCGGAACTCAGGATCGTCGACCCGATCCTTACCACCTACGCCAGGGGATACAAGAACGCCGCCCTCGTCTGCGACACGCTCTTCCCCCTGGTCGGTGTCGATAAGGAAGCGGGCAAGCTGCCGCAGTTCGGCAAGGAGGCGTTTCGCATCTACCAGACCCTGCGGGCGCTCAGGGCCAAGTCGAACCGGATCAACCCCGACTCCTACGGCCACATCGACGTGGTACTCGAAGAGCACGACCTGGAGTACCCGATCGACTACCGGGAACGCCAGGAGGCAAGCCAGGTGCTTCCCCTGGAGCGCTGGGGGACCAACGTTGTCACCCAGGGCATCCGGCTGCGTTGCGAAAAGCAGTGCGCCGACCTCGCCCAGGACGTGAACAGCTACCCGCCGGGCAACAAGATCGTCCTGGCCGGCACCGCCAAGTTTTCCGACAAGGTCAACTCCGACCCCATCGGTGTCATCGAGGACGGCAAAGATGCCGTGCGGCAGCGGATCGGGACCAACCCCAACACCGGCGTGATCGGCTACGAGGCGTGGAAGAAGATGAAGCAGCACCCGCAGTTCATCGACCGGATCAAGTACTCCATGAAGGGGGTGCTGACCGTCGACCTCCTCAAGGAGATCATCGAGGTCGACAACATCATCATCGGAGCGGCGGTCTTCGACAACGAGGCCGGCGGCGCGTTCACCGACCTCTGGCAGGACAACATCATTCTCGCCTACGTGCCGAAGACAGCGAACGACGCGGAGCGCTCGGAGTACGAACCCAGCTTCGGCTACACCTTCCGCAAGAAGGATCACCCCCTGGTCGACACCCGCGTCGAGGACGGCAAGGTCCAGATCATCCGCAACACCGACATCTTCAAGCCCTACATCGTCGGCGGCGAGGCCGGCTACCTGATCAAGGGGACCAATTAACCGACCGGGGCGCCGCACTGGCGTGACGCCCCGGATTTACAAGGAGACTCTATGCCAAAGTACATTGTGAAAGGGGTCGATATCCGCAAGGACGGCGACACCTACCATCCGGGCGACCCTATCGAAATGACCGAAAAAGAGGCGAAAGGACTCTCGGATTATCTGGAAGAGGCCCCCGCAGAGGCCCAGGGAGGTAAAGGCAAATGAAAACCGCACAGCCCTTACTCATCACCTCCGTTCCGGCCGTAGCCGATTTGACCAGACTGCGCTTTGTCGGCTTCGACGGTAACGTCGCCGCGGCCGGGGCCAAGGCCCTCGGCGTGGCCGAGGTCAATGCGGCCGCCGGCGAACAGGCGTCCGTCTCCACCCATGGCATCCACCTCGTCACCGCCGGCGGAGCAATCGCCGCCGGGGCCGAGGTGGAAGTCGGCGCAGGCGGCAAGGCCATCACCAAGGCCGCCGGTATCGGCAACGGCTACACCCTCGACGCGGCTGCCGCCGATGGCGACACCATCCGCATCCTGAGGTAACTGGCACCATGTACACCACGGCGGAGATACTCATCGAGAAGTACGGCAACCAGCACCTGATCTTTCTCACGGTCAAGGAGCCGACCGGTGCCGAAATCTCCCCCGATCTGGCGGTGATCGACCGGGAGATCGGGCGGGTGGGCGGCATCATCGACGGGTATCTCCGCCAGCGCTACGCCCTGCCGCTCTCAGAAATCCCGGCGGAGCTGGCAGGCTATGCCGAGGACATGGTCATCGCCCGGCTCTACGGCTACATTCCCGAGCGGGGCGTCCCCGAGGACGTCAAGGACGCCTCGAAGGCGGCCATGGCCTGGCTGCGGGATCTGCAGAAGGGGCTGGCGGCCCTATCCGTTGCCACTCTGCCACCGGCCTCATCGGGAGAGGAGCCGGGAGGGAGCGGCTTTTTCCGCACCAACAAAACCGCCGCCGACCGCATCTTCAGCGACTCGACCCTCGACCGCTTCACCGGCGGGAAGAGTTGACCATGGACTTTCTGAGCCCCATCGAAGACGCCATCATCGCCCGGCTGAAGGAGCAGATGCCGGCGATCCTGGTCCAGCCCTATCCGGACAATCCGGAGATCTGGGAGCCGACCCACCCGGTGGGGGCGCTCCTGGTGCGTTACTCGGACGGCGAGTACTCGCCCCCCCTCGACACGGCCGTCGTGGTCCAGGAGCGGGAGCTGATGTGGGAAGTCACCCTGGCTCTCTGGAGCCTGCGGGGCAAGGCGGGCCAGAACGGCCTTTATGCCTATCTGGAGGCGGTGAGGACCGCCCTGACCGGATTCAAGCCGTCCCACTGCCAGCGCGCCATGAGACCGGTGTCGGAGGAATTCATCGCCCGGGCCGCCGGCAATCTCAAGAACAAGACCCAACGGCTCTGGCAATACGCCATTACCTTCAGCACCGCCACCCTCAACATTGAGGTCGCGGAGGAAGAACAGGCCCCGCTGCTTACGCGGATCACCGCGATGGACGAGCAGCTCAACCAAACCACGGAGGTGCCATAGCATGGCAAAACAGGATACCAACTACCGCTACAGCGGCCCGCTCTCCGGAGTGACCCTGGACGATGGCCGGGAGGTCATGCTCCACCCGGAGGCCACGGTGCCGCTGCCGGCGGACAATGCTTACGTGAAGACCCTGGTGGCCCAGGGACTGCTGACCGAAGTGGCGGCAAAGGAGCCGCCGGTCGAGGAGCCGCCCAAGCCCCAGGCAAAAACCGCCCAGGCTACGGCCATGAAGGAGGACACCAATGCCGGCTAATTTTCTTCACGGCGTGGAGACCATCAACATCGAACAGGGGGGCAAGCCGATCCGGGTGGTGAAATCCGCCGTCATCGGCATCGTCGGCACCGCCCCCATCTTCCAGGCGGACGTCGCCGACCGGACGGTCAACAAGCCGGTCCTGATCCTGAACGACGTGGCCGCCGCCAAGTACTTCGGCAGCGAGAAGACCGCTGGCTACACCATCCCGAAAGCCCTTAAAGCCGCCTTCAAGAAGGGGGCCGCCACGGTCGTGGTGGTGAACGTTTTCGACCCGGTCATTCACAACTCGGGGGCAGTAGCCGAGGCCGCAACCTTCGCCGCCGACGGCACGCTTACCCTGGCCCACCCGGGCGTGGCCAATGTGGTGGTGAAGAACCAGGCGGGCACCACGACCTACGTGGCGGGTACCGATTACACCCTGGACGCCGCCACCGGCATCATCACCCGGATCGCCGCCGGGGCCATCGTCGCCGGCTCCCAGGTGAAGGCCGACTATGACTATGCCGACCCGACCAAGGTCGTGGCGGCCGACATCATAGGCACGGTGGACGGCAGCGGCAACCGCACCGGCCTCCAGGCGCTTCTGGACTGCTACAGCCTCTTCGGCTTCAAGGCGAAGATCCTGATCGCTCCCGCCTGGTCAACCCAGAACAGCATCGCCACCGAGTTGGTGGCCATGGCCGGCAAGGTGAAGGGGGTGGCCTACCTCGACGCCCCCATCGGCACCACGGTGCAACAGGCGATCACCGGGCGCGGGCCGGCCGGCACCATCAACTTCCAGACCTCCAGCCGCCGGGCCATGCTCTGCTACCCGGCCGTCAAGGTCTACGACGCGGCCACCGCCTCCACGGAACTGCAGCCCTTCAGTCAGTTCCTGGCCGGTATCCGTGCCTGGAAAGACAACGAGAACGGCTACTGGTGGAGCTCCTCCAACACCGAGATCGACGGCATCGTCGGCATCGAGCGGCCGCTCACGGCGGAGATCAACGACCCTTCCAGCGAGGTCAACGCCCTCAACGAGGTGGGGATTACCACGGTCTTCAACAGCTTCGGCACCGGCTTCCGGGTCTGGGGGAACCGCACCGCCGCCTGGCCGGCCGAGACCGGCTCAGAGGTCTTCGAGTGCGTCATGCGCACCGGCGACGTGATCGGCGACTCCATCGAGTACTCCATGCTGCAGCACATCGACAAGCCGCTCAACAACGCCTTGATCGACGCCATTGTGGAGAGCGTGCGCGGGTTCCTGCGGAAACTCATCGGCGACGGCGCCATCCTGGACGGCAGCTGTTGGTACGACCCGGCCGACAACCCGTCCACCGAGCTGGCCCTTGGGCACGTCACCTTCCGCTACGACTACATGCCGCCGACCCCGGCCGAGCGGATCACCTTCAAGCGCACGCTCAACCTTGATTATCTGAAGAACCTGGGAGGTAGCCAATAATGGGACAGCTGACCGTTAAACGGATCACCAACGCCAACGCGTACATCGACGGCGTCTCGTACCTGGGAAAGGCGGAAGAGGCCAAGCTCCCCGACGTGGTGGCCACCCTCTCCGAGCACAAGGCTTTGGGGATGGTCGGCAAGATCGAGCTCCCCAACGGCATCGACAAGATGGAGATGTCCATCAAGTGGAACTCCCTCTACGGCGACGTCCTGGAGAAGGCCGCCAACCCGTTCAAGGCGGTGCAGCTCCAGCTGCGCTCCTCCCAGGAGACCTTCACCGGCCAGGGGCGCACCGAAGAGGTGCCGGTGGCGGTTTTCCTCACCGGAACCTTCAAGAAGTTCCCCCTGGGGGGCTTCAAGCAGCACGACAACGTGGAGGCCGAGACCACCCTCGCCATCACCTACATCCGCCTGGTGGTGAACGGTGTGGACATCGTCGAGATCGACGTCCTCGCCAACATCTACAAGGTCAAGGGGGTGGACCTCCTGGCGCAGTACCGGGCCAACATCGGAGGGTAGGAGATCTATCCCTTGACACTCTGGCGCACAACGCGCTATAAGCCCGAAAAGTCAGAACAAAAAAGGCCCTTTCCATCCCCTGGAGCGGGCCTTTTTCTTTGAAACGCTTCAGTTCGCTTTCCCCCCGCCTGTGCCGCTAGTATCTCTCCCATCACGCAGACAATTCCCAGTCAGACCAAGGAGTCACCAATGAAGATCACGAAGGTAGCAGGCGACAAGAAGCCGTTGTCGGTGGAGGAGGTGGAGATCCGCGAATCCGTCGTCGAGGATCTGGTCACGGCCGAACGGATCACCGGTAAGACCCAGGGATTTGCATTCCTGGCAGCCGTTCTTTCCCAGGTGGCCACGTTTGACGGGCAGCGGCTTCCGCCCGAGGATCTGGAGAGGCTGTCGACCAAGGATTTTTTGTTGCTTGCGGGAGAATTGGGGCTGTCGGATGCCGCGACCTCTCCGGCCACGTCATCTACCTCGTCAGAGAAGGAAGGTTCCGCGAGTCCCGCGTAATGCGGATGACCCTGGCGGAGCTGGACTACTGGGTGAGAAAGGTGGACGGCTACATCAGGGAGTTGAACCGGAGGGTGAGCGAGGAGTAGGGGTGTGGCGCACTAATGCTGACGCAGCCGTAGCGCATTGCGGACAATGCGCAGCGGCACCGAGAGGATCACGCCCCAGGTGGCAATGGTCAGGCTTGCCACGTACAGAGCGAAGGCCCCGACACAGAGAAACAGGATCGCCAGGCAGGCGAGTATGAAAAATCCTCCTGCGGTCATGGGAGAACTATACCCCAAGGTTACCGACCATGACAAGTCTTCTTAAAATAGGCCTCGTCATCGCGGCCATCGATCACGCCACCGCGCCGGTCCAGAAGATCGAAGCGGGCCTCGGCAGGCTTGGTCAGGCTGCGACCCGCATCTCCGGGCCGGTGCGGGCGCTGAAAGGGGCCCTGACCGAACTGGGGAGAGAAGCCGACTCGATAAAACGGATGGGCGAGGTAATGGCAGGTGCAGGCATTGCCGCCGGCGCCGGCATAACCAAGGCCATTGCTGCATTCTCCGGTTATGAGACGGCCCAGGTCGGGCTGAAGGTATCCGTAATGCAGGTGGGCGGCAAGATCGACCAAGCTCAGTTTGCCGCCCTCTCGCGGCTGGCAGACCGACTCGGCAAGGACTACATGGGATCGACCGAAGACTTCTATAAAATGTTCCGGGTACTGACGGAGCAAGGGGTCTCGGCCGAGAAGATCCTCGGCGGAGTCGGGAAGGCCGTGGCGGACTTCGCGGCGGTGACCGGCGAAGGGTATAACGAGGCGGCGATCAAGGTCGCCAAGTTCCAGGACAGCCTCGGCATCCTGGACAAGGACATGGTGAGGTTTACCGGCATCGCCAGTAAGGCCAAGTTCGCCTTTGGCCTGGATACCTCCGAGATGTACTACGCCCTTCCCTATATGTCGGCCGGCCTCAAGGCGCTGGGGATGCAGGGGGTGAACGCCTCGAAAGGTGTCCTGCAGATGATGGGGGTCCTCTCTCAGGCCGGCCTGCCGGCGTCGGAAGTGGGAACATCGATTGGCCAGTTGGTCAACCGCATGGCGGATTTCCACAACAAGCTCAACAAGAACGGCAAGGAGATGAAAGAGATCCGGGCAACCCTTTTGGGCACGGGAATTGAGCTGAATTTCTGGGATTCCAAGGGGAATTTCGCCGGCATCGAGAGCATGATTCAGCAGTTCGAAAAGCTGAACGTCCTCTCGCCCCAAAAGAAGCTCGAAGTGATGAAAAAGCTCTTCGGCGACGTTGCCGGCCGGGCCGTTGCGATCCTGGGCGAAAAAGGGTTGAAAGGGTGGGCCGAAGCCGGCGAGCGCATGGGTAAGCAGGCTTCTCTCACCGAGCGGGTTGCCGCCATCCAGGAAACCCTTGCTTTCAAGTGGGATAGCTTTACCGGCACCCTCAAGGGGTTCGGCGCGGCCATCGGCGAGGCGATCAGCAAGAGCAGCGGACTGAAGTGGGTGCTGGACAAGCTTAACGATACCTTTGACGTCGCCAAGAACTGGATCAAGAATCACGAACGTCTGGCTGCGGTGCTGGCCGTGGCAACAATTGGCATCACGTCCATGGCGATTGCCGGTGGCGGGGCCTTGTTTGTCCTGGGGGCCATTTCGGGAGGACTCCCCACCGCCATCCGGGGGTGCCAGGCGTTGGCCTCGGCAGGGAGGCGGGTGTCCAGCGCGTTTTCTCGCTGGAACACCATCCGCAAACTCCCTGATGCCATGTTCGGTGACGTCATTCCCGGCCGGGCTGCAGCAAGCGTTGGCTGGCTGACCCGGCTGCGCGGGGCATTCATGGCAACCGCAGCCGGAGTGCGCGCTTTCAGCCTGTCGCTCCTCACCTCCCCCATCGGCTGGATCGCTCTGGCCATCGGCGTGGCGGCCCTGGTGATTTACAAATACTGGCGGCCGATCTCGGGTTTCTTCAAGGGGCTGTGGAGCGGCCTTAAAGAGGGATTGAAGGGATTGGAACCGGCCTGGAACGTCTTCGAAAAGGTGGCTCCGATCCTCTTCCCGATCATCATCCCCCTGAAGTGGATCTTCAACGCCATCAAGGCCCTCTTCAAGCCGGTGGATGATGTGGGTGGCAAGGCCCAGAGCATGGGGCTGCGCTTCGGCCGCGCCATCGGCTCCATCCTGTCGAGCGTGCTGCAGCTGCCGGCCAAAATGCTGGCTGCCGGCGCCAACATCATCGAGAGCCTGTTCAAGGGGATGATGAGCAAGCTCGACAAGCCGATTGCCGCCATGAAGGGGCTGGCCCAGCGGCTGCGGAACTTCCTCCCCTTCTCCCCCGCCAAGGAAGGGGCGCTGCGGGACATCAACCGCGTCCGGATCGTCGAGACCATCGCCGAGAGCATGCGGCCGGCCCCGCTGGTCAAGGCCATGAAGGGAGTGACGGCGGCCGCCATGATTGCCACCGCGCCGGCCGCCGCTCTGGCCCAGCCCTCCACTACGCCGGTGCGCCCGGCGGTGAAGTCCCTGGCCCGCCCCATGACGTCGGCGTCGGCCGGTGGCGCCATGCAGATCTCCTTCTCGCCCCAGATCACCATCCAGGGGGGCGGCAACGCCGACCAGGTGAGGCACCAGGTAAACGAGGCCATGACCATCTCCTTCGCCGAGTTCGAGCGCCTGATGAAGCGCTACGAAGAGCAGCGGGCACGGAGGTCGTTCTAGATGTTTGCGCAACTGGGAGACATGCGTTTCGAGCTGATCACCTACTTCGACGGCCTGGAGGGAAGCCTGGCGTACAACTTTGCCGAGCACCAGGTGATCGAGGGGAAGCCCCGGCTCCAGTACATCGGCGATGGCCTGGAGGCCGTTACCATCGCCTTCAAGTTCCACGTCGCCTACTGCGACCCGGCGGTCGAATATCAGCGGCTGCGGGAGGCGGGCGCCCGGCACCGGGCGCTCCCCTTCGTGTTCGGCAACGGCCTCTACAAGGGGCGCTACGTCATTGCCGAGATTGCCGACACGGTGGAGAGCACCGCCGCCGACGGCACGGTGATCGAGGTGTCTGCCAAGTGCAGCCTGAAGGAATGGGTGGACGACAATCCCCTGGTGATCAGGAAGCAGCAGAAGAAGGACAAGGCCCCGGCCCGCAGGAAAAACGGCAAGCGCCACGCCAAGGCCAAGAAAGAGGATGTCCCCCAGCTCTCCGCCGCGTCCCGGGCGACCGGCTTTCGGGTCGTTGACAAGAACAAGATCGTGCGGATGCCAGCCAAATGAAGACGGACGTCCTGGAACATATCACCCGCGAGGGTGACCGGTGGGATCTCCTGGCGTGGGAATACTACGGAGACGCCACCCGCTACGAGCCGATCATCGCCGCCAATCCCGAGGTGATGATCACGCCGATCCTCTCCGCCGGGCTGCGGTTGGTGATTCCGATCATCGACGATCTTGAACTGGTCGACACTGAGGACTTGCCGCCATGGAAACGCTGACCTCGCAGCCGGTACGTCAGCCGGTCTGGATTCTGGAATACGAGAAGAAGGATATCTCGGCCGCCATCGCCCCGTTTGTTCTGCAGGTGATCTATACCGACAATCTGGCCGGGGAGTCGGACGAGCTGGAGGTCAACATCGAGGACCGGGATCACCGCTGGAAGAACGCCTGGGCACCCGCCAAGGGAGACCGGATCAACGTGAGGATCGGCTACCGGGGAGAGCAGATGCTCCCCTGCGGCGAGTTCCAGGTGGATGAGATCGAGTACAACGGCCCTCCCGACACGGTCACCATCCGGGCACTGGCTGCCGGCGTCAAGGAGAGCCTGCGCACCAAAAACAGCAAGGCCTTCGAGGGGATGACCCTCAAGAAGATCGCCGAGAAAATCGCCGCCAGCCACGGGCTCACGGTGACCGGCAGCGTGCCGGAAATCCGGGTGGGGCGGGTGACCCAGAACCAGGAGAAGGATCTGGCGTTTCTGAAACGGCTGGCCGAGCGATACGGCTACGTCTTCAGCGTGCGCGGCACCCAGCTCGTCTGGCACGAACAGGCCGCCCTCGACCAGGCATCCGCCGTGGCGGTCATCCGGCGCACGGGACTGGTCGGCACCTACACCCTGCGCACCAAGACCAGCCAGGTCTACCGGGGATGCCAGGTGAGCTACTTCGACCCGAAGAAGAAGAAGCTGATCACCCACACCTTCAAGGCCGAGGGAATCAGCACCGGCGACGTACTGAAGCTGGTGGAACGGTGCGAGAGCAAGGCCCAGGCCGAGGTAAAGGCAAAGGCCGCGCTCAGAAACACCAACGGCCGCCAGGTGGAAGGGAACCTGCCGGTCGAGGGTGATCAGCGGCTGGTGGCCGGCCTGAACGTCACCCTGGAGGGGTGGGGAGTCCTGGACGGCGCCTACCAGGTGCTCAAGAGCCGCCACGTCATGGAGCGGGGGGGCGGATACCGGACCGAGATCGAGGTCTCCACCGCCAGCGCCGCCAAGGCAGGGCCGAAGAACCTGCGCAACGAGAAGAAGTTCACCAAGGGGCAATCATGAAGATCGGCATCGTCGTCGCCATAGATCCCGCAGCCTGCGCGGCCCGCGTCCAGTTTCCGGACCACGACGGCATGGTCTCCCACTGGCTTCCGGTGGTGCAGCCCAAGACGCTGAAAGACCGCTGCTACCACATGCCCGACCGGGGGGAGCACGTGGTCTGCCTGTTGGACGAGAACGCCGAGGCGGGGGTGATCCTGGGGGCGATCTACTCCGAGGCCGATGCCCCGCCGGTCTCAAGTCCGGACAAGTGGCACGTGACGTTCGACGACGGGACGCGGCTGGAATACGACCGGGCCGCCCACAAGCTGACTGCCGACGTCAAAGGGGATGTGGCTTTGACCGCCACCGGCACGGTGACCAGCGACAGCCAGGGGGCCACCACCATCAAGAGCGCCACCGGCATAACGCTGATGGCGCCGGCCATCAACATGCAGAGCTATGCCGGGGGGGGCGCCAGCGGCACCCTGACCGGGACGCTGCACGTGACGGGGGAGATCAAGAGCGACGCTCAGATCACCGATTTCAAACGGTCAATGGACGGCGACCGGGCGATCTACAACGGCCACACCCACGCCGACCCGCAGGGGGGCGCTGTCGGTCAGCCCAGTCAGGGGATGTAAATGGCAATCCGCACCGACGACATAACCTCGGCCGAATGGTCTCCGAAGGTGGGAAGCCCCGGGGAGGTGGTGGAGGATCTGGCCGACATCGACCAGTGCATCGGGATCATCCTCACCACCCGGCCGGGGTCCGACCCGCACCGGCCCCTCTTTGGCTGCGACGCCTGGAAGTACCTCGATGCCCCGGCGGCCGTGGCCATCCCCAACATCGTCCGCGAGGTGGTTGACGCCCTGGAGGCATGGGAGCCGCGCATCGATCTGGTGCGGGTCGTGCCGTCCGTCTCGGGGGCGCAGGTGACCGTCAGCGTCGAATGGAAACTGAAGATGGATGAGCAGGTGGCATCCGCATCGGAGGTGAAACTTGTCTAGCCTGCCAGAACCCTCGTTCATCGAGCGAGATCCCAACACGGTCACCGCCGAAATTGTGGCGCAATACGAGGCCGCATCGGGCAAGACCCTGCAGCCGGCCCAGCCGGAAATGCTCCTGGTGAACCTGGTCGCCTACCGCGAGACGCTGATCAGGATCGCCATCCAGGAGGCGGCCAGGCAGAATCTCCTCGCCTACGCCGCCTTCCCCGTGATCGACTACCTGGGGGAGCTGGTGGGGGCCGCCCGGCTGCCGGCACAGGCGGCCCGATGCACCCTGCGCTTCACCCTGGTTTCCGCCCAGGGCTTCGACGTGACCGTTCCGGCGGGAACCCGGGTGGAAGCCAAGGACGGCAAGGCGGTCTTTGCCTCCGAGTTCGACTTGACCATCACCGCCGGCCAGGTGTCGGGAGATGTCGCCGCCGTGGCCGAGAGCGCCGGGGTGGCCGGCAACGGCTACCTAGCTGGAGAGGTGAACAACCTCCTCGACACCGTCGCCTATCTCCAGGGGGCCGCCAACACCGCCACCACCAGCGGCGGCGCCGACGAGGAGGATGACGACCGCTACCGGGAGCGGATCAGAAACGCCCCCGAGGGCTTTTCCAACGCCGGCAGCCGGGGGGCCTACCACTTCTGGGCCATGAGTGTTCACCCCGACATCATCGACGTGGCCATCACCAGCCCCAGCGACGGGGTGGTGAACGTCTACCCCCTGACGAAGTACGGCATCCCGGATGCGGCCATGCTGACCCTTGCGGCCGGGGTGCTTACCGACGAAAAGGTTCGTCCCCTCACGGACAAGGTGAACGTCCTCGCCCCTACGCGGGTCGATTTCTCCCTGGAGGTGGCGGTGACCGTTTACGCCTGGGCCGATGCCGCCACCGTCCAGAGCGAGGTGGAAGCGGCGCTCGATACGTTCGTCAAGTCGCTTCGGCTGAAGCTCGGCAAGGACATCGTCTCCAGCCAGGGGATCGCGGTCGCTGGCAACGTGTACGGGGTTTACAAGGCAGTCCTCACCCTGAAGGACGCGGGCGGCGTCTCCTTCGTCGACAAGGTCGTGGCCGACAACGAGTGGGCGAACTGCACCGCCACAACGGTGACCATGGCAGGGGTGACCAATGGCTGACCCCCGGCTGATTCCGGAGAGCATCCGTGATGCGTCCGCCCTGGCGTTCAACGAGATCATCGAGCATCTGGGGACGGTGGACATCACGCCGCTCCTGGTCTATCTGGTCGACAACGTGGCGGTCTCGGCGCTGCCGCACCTGGCGGAGCAGTTTCACATCACCGGCTACGAGGGGTGGCTCCTGGCAACCACGGATGCCGAACGCCGCGCGGTTATCAAGAAGGCCATCGACAAGCACCGCTCCAAGGGGACCCGCTTCGCCATCCAGACCGCCCTCGACTCCCTCGGCATCACCTGCACCATCCAGGAGTGGTTCGACTACGGCGGCCCCCCCTATCATTTCAGGATAACCCTGGACGTGACCAGCTCCGAGGTCTCGGCGGAGACGCTCACCCTGTTCGACGCCTACATCCAGGAGTACAAGAACGTCCGGTCGGTGCTCGATACCGTAGAGATCAACCTGGCGGTGGACGGCCAGGTGCCGGTCATCGCCTGCGGGCTGCAGTCGAGCGAAATCATCACGGTTTATCCGGGCTAGGAGCAAAGCATGCTGACAACCTACTACGTAAAGACAACCACCATCGGCCAGAGCAAGCTGGCCGACGCCCTTGTGAGCCAGAGCCCGCTGCAGATCACCCACTTCGCGGTGGGGGATGCGAACGGGGCCTACTACGAGCCGACCGGCAATGAGGCGGCGCTGGTTCATGAGGTGTGGCAGGCCGCTGTGAACCGGGTCTACCGGCACCCCAACAACGCCAACTGGGTCGTGGTCGAGGCGATCATTCCTGCCACCCAAGGGGGCTTCGACATCCGCGAGGCGGCCGTCTTTGACAGCACCGGGGATATGATCGCGATAGGCAAGTACCCGCTTACCAACAAGCCCCTCCCGGGATCTGGCTCCGATAAGGATCTCTACGTCCGCCTGATCATGCAGGTGACCAACGCCGCGACGGTGCAGCAGACCATTGACCAATCCCTGGTGCTGACCACCAAGGAGTATGTAGACGGCCGCGACTGGAAGGGGTCGGTGCGGGCCGCCACCACCGGCACCATTGCCCTGAGCGGTCTGCTGATCCTGGACGGGGTGCAGCTGGCGGAGGATGACCGCGTCCTGGTCAAGGACCAGAATCCCGGCGACCAGAACGGGATCTACCTCGCCAGGAGCGGCGCCTGGCAGCGCGCCCTGGATGCCGACAGCGCCCTGGAGGTGACCGCCGACATGGTGGTGATCGTCGAGGAAGGTGCGGTGAACAGCGACACCATCTGGCTACTCACCACCACCGCCCCCATTACGGTCGGCACCACGGCGCTCACCTTCACCAAGATCTTTCCGGACGAGTCGGTGCGGACCATCTCCGATGCCGCCGCCCCCACCAGCGACACCGGCACCCCGACTACCCTCTTCGGCTGGATCGCCAACGTGATCAAGGGGATCACCGGCAAGACCAGCTGGCGGACCGCGCCAGCAACCACCCTGGAGGCTGCCAAGGGGCACATGGATGCCAGCGCCCCCCACGCCGGACATGTGAACCACGCGCTGGCCTCTGCGGCCAACGACATGCTCGTCGCTTCCGGTGCCGGGGCCTTTGTCAAAAAAACCCTGGCCGAGGTGAAGGCTATTCTGGGGCTTGGCGATGCCGCCTACAAGAACACCGGCACAGTTGCCGGGAGCGTCGCCGCCGGCGATCACGGCCACGGTAACACCGCCGCCATCGGCGGGCCGTATGCCCTCAGTGGCCATAACCACAGCGGGACTTACGAGCCGGCCAACGCCAACATCCAGAGCCATCTCGCGGCCAGTGCACCACATGCCGGGCATGCCTTGTCAGGACATGGGCATGCAAACGACGCCAATATCGGCGGGCCGTACAAGCTTGCCTCGGCATTCAACTGGGCCGGACAGGCGGGGCAGCCGCCCTGGCTGTGGGGATCAAACGACGGGGTGAATTACTACGTCTGGAACCCGGCAAACTTCAGCGTCAGCAACGCGAATACGGTGGGAGGAAAGGCTGTTACCACGGGGCACGGTGCGGGCCAGGTGCTTGCGACCGGAAGTCTGGGTTTTTTGGGCACGATTGCCGAGTACACGTGCCCCGCCGGCATTTCCTCTGTAACTTTTTCGGGGTTGGACGGGAACACTCATGAGATGTACGAGCTCATCATTTTTGGTCAACGCGCGACTGCTGGATATAGCAATCTGCTTATGCGCTTCAACGGCGACGCCGCCGCAAACTATGCTTATAACACGACCTTCGCTAACGTCGGGGGGCAGACAGTGCTACATTTCGGGTACGCCGGAAGCAGCAACTTCCACTACCATTGCCGGATACAGGCGCGGGCAATTGGTGGCGTCAGGACTATGGCGCACTATGGCTGTGACCATGATGGGTCGGGCCATGCGTGGCAACACGGTATCGGTAGCTGGATCAATGGTGTTGACAATATGGTGAGCCTGACGGTTTCCCTGTCTGCCGACACCTTCAAGGCGGGCACCCGCCTTGTTCTAAGACGACTTTGCTAATTGATCATGCAGAAGTACCAAGGAGGCCGTGATGGTAGAAGAACGTGGGATCGCTCTTGAAATTGACGTAACCACCGGAGAGACGAAAGAGGTTGGGCTAGCGACCCTCACGGGCGAGGAGCTTCGGAAAGCCAAGCTCTTCGAGATCTATGCCGCATTCGATGCCGCCCGGTCAGGCAACGTGCCGGTAACGGTAAACGGCCAAACTTACCTTATGGACGCCGGCGAAGAGCACGCAGTGCGGCTTAAGCACGGCATCGAGCTTGCTGAGATGAGCGGCGGGCAAATGATCACGATAACCGATTACGACAACATCGATCATCCCGATGTGCCATTGGCCGATGCCCGGGAGATCGCCCGCCAGATGGGAGTTGACTACGCTCTGAAGCGCGAAAGAAAAAACCAACTGCGGGCAGAGATACTAACGGCCAGCGCGGAACAACTGGCGACGATCTCTTGGTGACGCTTCAAGTTCGATTGAAAGGGAATTGGAAAGAAAAAAGGAAGCGACCGGTCCGTGTGAGGGCACGAGCCGGCCGCCCGACACACATGCAAAATACCTTCAAGCCCAGGGTAAAGGTGGCTTCGCAAGGCCCCCAAAAGGGCTAAAATAACCTAACCAAGTTGGCAAGTTTTTAAAGGGTCGAAAACGCCCCTTTAAAATATTTTGCGCGGCGATAATGCAAATCAACTTCAAAAAAATTCACTGCCAAATCAAGTGTAAATTACTGCCAAATCAAACGTCGCGCTACAGGTTCCCAAAAATGAGGCCACGCGAGAGGCCACGCGGAAGCAAAAGAAAGCAAAAAGGGGTTAGGTCGCCTGACCTAACCCCTTGATTTTATTGGAGCGGGAAAAGGGATTCGAACCCTCGACCTTCAGCTTGGGAAGCTGACATTTTGATGTTTCAGCGTCTTTCAAAAAGTTCCTGCCTTTATCATCACCCAACTCTATGATATTGACATATTTCATGTTTTACCTTATTTTCTGTATCCAGATGTTTCAGTCTGCCTCCCCGCTTGCCAACAATAAAACGGATGCAAAACGGATGCAAAGGGGTCAAGCGACACTCAAAACGGATGCAAAACGGATGCAAAGAAAATGGGGAAAACGATGAAACAATTTACCGACCGTTACCTCACCTCTCTCAAACCTCAAGATAAAAAATATGTCGTTAGAGAGGGCCGAGGATTCGCGATCCAGGTGCTGCCTTCAGGAACAAAGACATTTATGTATATCTTTGAACTGAACAAGCAGAAGGGGTACCTACTGCTCGGCAATTATCCCGCCATGTCCTTGGGTGATGCCCGGATAGCTTACAACGACGCATATAAACTCGTCAAGAACGGCATCGATCCACGCGAGGAAAAAAGAACAGCTATCGAGGAACAATCTCGATTGGCAAATGAGGCTAGACTTCAAGCTGAAGCTGCAGCCCTTGCTGCTGAGAAATTGGAAAAAGATTCCTTTGATTCCCTGATAGAGGATGAACTCCCCGAAGGATACACCCCGATAACCGTAGAACAGCTCGCTGCGATATGGTACGTCAAATACTCTAAGGAGAATCATTCAGTTCGATGGCGAGAAACTATCCTTAGCGCTATCAAGACCCACATCATTCCCGGTATCGGCAAAATGGAAATTTCCTCTGTCAGACACAAGCATGCTGTTTCTCTCATCGAGCAAATTGCATCCAAGGTCCCGGGATCGGCTCGTAATGTGATGAAATTTGGCAGACAAATGTTCAAATATGCCTGTCGCCAAGAGTGGGCGGAGATTCAGCCGTTCCAGGAGATCACAGCATCTGTCCCCAAGATTGCCCCCAAAACTGACGACCGGCATCTTGATGACGACGAAATCGTGAAGGCGTGGGAAGAAATCAGCAAGGGACCAAGCTCTACCGAGGTCAAGCGTGCGCTTAAATTGATTCTGGTAACCGCTCAGCGCCCCGGAGAAGTTGCACAAATTCACCGTGATCAGATTAAGGACAGATGGTGGACTATCCCTGCAGAGGTTGCTGGCAAAAATGAGCGTGAGCACAGAGTCTACTTGACTGACACTGCTCTGGAGCTGATCGGACAAGGTAAAGGGTACATCTTCTCATCTAGCCGAGGGAAAAAAGGCCATATTTCCGAGAACACTCTTTCACAAGCCATAAATCGAGGTTATTTGGACGAAGATGTTGTGAAAGTTGTTGGGAACAGAAAAATCAAAGCGCGCAAAGAACCTTACTTCGGGATGAAGCCATGGTCGCCGCATGATCTTCGCCGAACCGCACGCACGAATATGGCACGAGTTGGCATTACAGACGAAGTTGGCGAAGAAGTCATAAATCACATCAAGCCAGGCATAGTCGGCGTTTACAATAAATATCGTTATGACAATGAGAAAAAGGACGCCCTTTTGAAGTGGGAAGCCTTGTTACTGAACATTCTGTCACCCAAACCGCAGGATAGTAATGCAGATGGAGAATAGTTCCATCGTGCATTTGCTTGATCATTCGAAGCAGATCTGAATATTTCACCTTGAGAATCTCTATCAACATAGAGTAACTTTGTCCCCTCTCCCCTCCCCCGAACCGGGGGAGGGGTTTCGATCATTTTCTGGCAAACGGAGCAATAATGACTAAGGCAGATATTGTTGAAAGAGTTTCCGACCGGTGTGGAATTTCGAAGAAAGATTCTATTGAAATGGTTGATTTGGTTTTCAGCATTCTGAAGAGCACCCTTGAGATCGGAGAGGCTATAAAGATATCCGGCTTCGGAAAATTTGAAATTAAAAACAAGCACGCCCGCAAAGGTAGGAATCCTCAAACAGGTGATGCCATTACCATTGAGGCCAGAAGAATTCTAACGTTCAAACCGAGCACCATTCTGAAAAACAACATAAACTCTTAATAGCACCATCACGCCCCAAGTCGTCCAAAGCTTACAACTGCCCCACTCACACCTGCCCCCCCTATAGATTATAGTCGTAGGGGGAATCATGCGCTTCGCCACTCTAGTTTTCCTACTTTTCATATCTGTCGGTTCATCAAATCCGGCATCCGCCTTCTGTTTTGAAGAAGCCGGCAACAGGTATGGAATCTCGCCTCAACTCCTCTATGCAATCTCCAAGGGGGAAAGCAGCTTCAATCCCCTGGCAATCAACTACAACACAAACGGCACGTACGATTACGGCCTCATGCAGATCAACTCCTCATGGGAACCGGCGCTTCGCAAACTCGGCGTCTCGTGGAACAACCTTGCCGATCCATGCACCAATGTCATGGTCGGTGCCTGGGTTCTTTCCCAATGCATTCAGGACTACGGATACACCTGGCCGGCTGTCGGATGCTACAACTCCCGCACACCGTCCAAACGTGATCGTTACGCCGCCAGAGTAGCCCTTATCATCAAACACGAACTATCCCGTCCGCAATCAGTTCAGGTGGCTTCAGCAATCAACGTTGCCACTCCTTGGGAAGAGGCTTTTGGCCGTGAACACCGCTGAAATTATCTCCGAAAGTGGTTTGACCAAAGACGATGCGCTGGATGCGATTGAGGTAGCCGTTGCCAGAACTCTAACCCATGCACTCAGATCAAACGTTGCTGTCAGGATAAAGGATCATCTGCAAATTATCGTCTATCAGCCTGGTGGTGCGCCAACAGCACTTTCTTTCACCGATATCGACAGAAAACTGAGGCGGCATGTGCAACATCAGGTCGAACTGGAATTGCAACGGCGGAAAACCTTGGACGAAGCGGGACATCTGAAGGAGCTGAGAGGCTATACGGCTCCGGGCGAGATTACACGCATTTCCGGCGATGGCTCACTGATCGTCACCCTGGAAATTGCAGACCATTATCGGCGCTTGATTCTTTCCGGAATCTGTCCTTTACGATTTCAGCCCACTCACGAGCGTGGCAGCTATCTCTTAGGAACCATGAAGGAGTTCCATGTAACCAGCGTTGTACCGGTAATGATCAATCATAGGTCATCCAGAGTACGGGTGCAGCTGAGTCGCAGTTCAAAGCAATTGCCGCAGTTGCTCCTGCAGGAGCGTAGCCGCATTCACGGGATTGTATGCCTGAAACGTATCCCCGGGGCCTTCAGCTCAATTGTGACACCGATAAGAATACCAAAGGACATCATCAACTCCGTAGGGAAGGAACTGCAAGAGCACCTGTATGTCTCTGTTCAAGAAGCGCATCATTAATCCGTCCAGTGACATGACAGACATCGGCAACGGTGTGAACCTGGACCGCCGTACAAAGATCGTTCCTATCGCCATCCCCGATGCAGACAGGAAACGGCACACTTTTGTCTTCGGAACCACCGGGGTCGGCAAAACCCGTCTGTGTGAAAACCTGATCGAACAGGACATCCGCAAGGGGTATTCGGTGGTCTATTTTGATCCCAAGGGTGACCAGCAGATCTTCACCAAGATTTATGAAGTGGCCAGAGATAGTGATCGCCTTGAAGAACTGATGTTAGTCACCCCCATTTTCCCGGAATATTCAGCTGTAGTTGATCCCATGGCCTTCTATTTCATGCCGGATGAACTGGTCGGACATATTGTTTCGGGCATCATGGGCGGACGCGAACCGTTTTACCGGAACATCGCCAAGGAGATCACCACTGCCGTAATCTCCGCCTACATTATCCAGTCGAAACGACACGGCAACCTGCCCATCCTGAATATCGATGAAATACGGAAGCGCATACGCCGGGAGTCACTCGATTCAACCATGAAATCGCTCCGTAGCATCGGCAGTTCCGAAGCTGACCTGACAGCAGGCATGATCGAGGACATCCTGAAATCCCCTATGGAATATTACGCCAAGGTCTCGTCGACGCTACGCACCGCCTTGATGGAACTATCTTCGGGCAATATCGGCAAGATCATCGGCCAGGCCGACTCCAACCGTTTCGTAAAGAATCTTGAGTCCGGCAAACCGGTCATCCTTGTGGTCCATACCGGCGCCATGATCACCCGCGAGGCCTCTGCCACCCTCGGCAAAGTACTTCTATCCATGATTCAATCCTTTGTGGGACGGGTGTACCTCTCCAACCGCCAAAAGGTCAATCCTCCGCTCTCCATCTTCATCGATGAGGCACAGAGCCTGCTTTACCAGGGCGTGGAGGAGCTGTTCGCCAAAGCGGGGTCGGCAGATGTCATGGTAACCGCCTTTGCCCAGTCGGTGAACCAGGTCTATGCCGTCATCGGTGAAGAGTTCGGCAAGAGTATCCTCGACAACACCAACACCAAAATTTTCATGCGCTGCTCCGATGCCGAGACAAGCGATTACGTGGTCAAGCATTTCGGCGTACAGAATGTGCTGACCGGGATATTCGGTTCGAATCAGGTTACGACCCGCGAGGTCGAGCAGGACATTTTGCGGGTTCAGGATGTCTTGAGTCTGAAGCCGCGGGAATTTTACATGATGACCTACTCGGGACGCTTCAAGGGGACCACTAAAGACGCCCATGAACCCAAGATGAAGATCATCTTTCCGGAAGCGCCGGCGGTTATCACCTCAAAGCTGTCTCAATCTAAGCCTGCAGCGCCGCCCTCGCCATGAATACGACGCTGTTAGGAATATCGGCAGCTGTAGGAATCGGCTTTGCTATTTATGGGACAAGGAAATGGCTGCCGAAAGAAACTCATGCACCACAAGAGGAGAAACAGTTTGAGGTGACCAAGCTGGCCGAGCTGAGCCACCTCTGGAAAGACCGTGAGGTACAAATAAAAGACGCTGCAAATCTCTGGAGGGAACAGTCTAAGGAGAACAACTCTGCTACGCCTCGCCCATCATTTACCCATACAGAAATCGAGCGGTTTTTCAGCGAAATGATCGAACACCGCTCATCAATCAATGGAATCCGCAGAGACCTGATAATCTGGCTGCTCAAGCTGCTCGATAAGGAGGGTGACTGCCCATCCGTTGTCAGAAAACACAAAGACGAGGCTGAACGGATCTATTCGGAGGATTCGTATGCCATGCTTGAGGCAGTTCCGCTTTACCGCCATACGCTGACAGTAGCCCGCAACTTCATTGCCAAAGCTGACCAGGAGGCGTTGCTGGCGGATATTATCCTCATTGCCCTGGCCCATGACATCGGCAAGATCCCCTCGTATCACGACGGCATGTACAGTAGCGGCGACCATCCTATTATTGCCGGGCTCATCCTGAATGGAATTCCGGAATTCGTTTCCCTCCCTAATATGGAAGATATTCTTCGTGCCGTGACCGGCCACCATTTGATGAAGAGCGACAACATCCTGACGGATGGCCTCAAACAGAGCGATCATGAGGCTCGCCAGTCCGAACTGTCAGCACTTTATTTGAAGATGCGGGAGCAAAAGAACAGCCGCACTGAAAGCAACGTTGACACGCAGTTCGCCGCAGAAGAAATAGAACCCACGTCAGCCAGACCAGTAACAACAGAACTACCATCGGCAGAACGGGCAGACCCGCTCGGATTTGCTCCCGCCAAAGAGAAGTACACACCACAACAGATAAATATCCCGGAATGCATTGTTCCGGATGCAGTAATTGAGTCGCTGAAAAACAGGATAAATCAGGTTGAATCCACCCCGAAAGGTGATCAGTGGTCTGTTGTTTCCATGCCCAATGGAGTGATCTATGTCAACCCCGATGCGCTCTGGGAAGCCATCAAGGAAGTAAGTAACTATGATCCATTGGTTTATGCCTCGGAAGGCTTCGAGGCGGAGAAACGGAATCTGATGCACTCCGTTGTTACAGAGTTGGCCAGAACCAAGCAGGCCCTGGCAACCGAATACGTTGCTGACGGTTACTACACATCTAAGGTTTCCATCATTACCGGTGGGGGCAAGCGCCTTTCCCATCTTCTGATTCCCCTCACTGCTCAGTCCTTCGGCGTAACAGCGTCGGAACTGGAAGAACAGAAATCCGCGCAACTGAAGAGAATGGTGAAAGATATCAAGCATAAGAACAAGGAGGTGGAACAATGCGTTGGCCGTTGATGGCTGCGGCGATGCTCTCGCTGTCCGTATCCGCCTCTGCAAGCTACTACACCGATTCGGCCACTGGATGGTGGTGGTACCAGAAGGAAACGGAGAAGCAGGCAGAGAAGCCGATCAAAAAGAAGAAACCGACCAAGCACACTGCGTCCCTCAAGGACTATACCTTTGAGCAGATCTGGGAGATGCACCCCGACCAGTTCCAGGAGTTCGCCGAGGCGCTAAAGAAGAAGGCGGTCCAGAAGCCGAGTGAAGAGAATGTGAAGGAGTATTTCGAGGTCCAGGAGATCGCTCGCAAGAAGGCGCTCGCCTTTTCCAACGTGGCCCAGTTTGTTTGGCAGAAATACCCGGAGTTGACCACAAAAAAGGACTACCCGATCACCACCCCTGGCAACTTGGCCCGGATCTCCCAAATCAACGAGGAGCGGCAGCGTGTGCTGCGGGATAACCGGGACGACTTTGCCCTGGTCTACTTCCAGCGGCCCGACTGCAACTACTGTGATGAGCAATCCCGCATTCTCGACTGGTTCACCAACGAGACCGGTTGGACCGTGAAGAAAGTCATCATCAGTGAGAACCCGGGACTTGCCGCCAAATTCAGAGTGGAGATCACCCCGACGCTGATCCTGATCCAGAAAGGGAATCAAGATTACCTGCCAGTGTCAGCTGGGGTCATCTCCGCCGACGAGATCGAGGACAAGGCGTACCGGGCTGTGCGTCTTCTGAAGGGGGACATCTCCCCGGAGGAATATTCGCTCTACGAATTCCAAAAAGGAGGCGGCTTTGACGTCAAGAAGCGTCGTCTCCAGGAGCAGCCGTGAGGCCACTGTCTATCAACGACAGAAAAGAGGTGTCCGTGTGAAACGAACCATATGTACCAGAACCACCGCCGCCTGCCTGGCGGCAGCGATAGCCCTGAACCCGGTCCTGTCTTGGTCCGGCTGGGTCGATGACTGGGTTCAGCAGAAAAGTTCCACGTCTCCAAGCTACTACGAAGGATCGAAGCGTGGCTACTACACCGGCGGTAGTTTTTCTGCCCGGTGGTCGAATACAGATGACCACCTGTTCACTGCCTCACTCCCGAAGCTGAAGTCCGGCTGCGGCGGAATCGACATGTTCCTCGGCGGTTTCTCGTTCCTGAATGTGGATTACCTAGTGCAGAAGCTCCAAAATATTCTGTCGGCTGCTCCGGCTGCGGCCTTCGATATCGCCCTGAAAACCCTGGCACCCCAGGTGGCCGACACCATCAAGACTCTTGAAGCCATTACCGACCGGCTGAACTCTCTGCAGCTTAACGACTGCAAGGCCGCTAAGGCGCTGGTGGCAACTGCTGCCAGTCCGTTTTCGTCGGTGATGTCGGACAGTCTCAAGGCGGAGATGAAGACGGCCCAGACCGATTTCATGGTATCGAGCGGCGCCAAGGATCTCTATCAGGATGTCAGCAAGCTGTTCGAGAGCGAGCAGAAGACAAATGCCGGCAATAAACCGGGAGTCCCTGGGACCACTCAGACCTCGGCCACCAGTGCCACCGCCGGTTGCCCGAACGAAGTACTGCAAGTCTTCGGAGATGGATCTGTTCTGGAAAACCTGGCCGGGAAAAAAGGGATGAGCAGCGAGTACGTCCAACTCGTGCGGGGCTTCATCGGTGATGTGGTGATCCAGAACCCGGCAACGACCGGTACCACCTATCAGGCCCAGTACATCCCTCCGTGCGACAAGAACAACAGTTTCGACTCCTTCATCAGCGGTTCCGCTCAGGGGCGGGATACCGCCGGGGCATGTGCCGACATTACCGACGCCAACAAGAACCTGATGGTCTATGTGGCCGGCAAGATGCAGTCCATCGCCGGCAAGATCAAATCGAAGACCGCCCTTACCGCTGACGAAGAGGCATTCCTCAAGAGCACCCCACTGTCGGTCGGGCTAATTCTCAAGAATGCCACTGCCACCAATACCGAGGGCGAAGTCATCGGCAAGCTGGCTGAACTGACCGCCCGGGCTTACGGCTACTACATGCTGCTTGATCTGTTCGGGAGGGCGGTGCAGCTCCAGGAAATGGCTCGCAACATCATGTCCACCCAGAAGGGGAACAAGGCCGGGGCATCACCGGAGACCTGTCAACTGGCCCTCCTCGGTGAGGGGATGCAACACATCCAGACTCTGGAGGAGAAGACGCTGCAACTGCTCACCGTGGCCCAGCAGAGTTATGCCAATGCGGCATCGGAGATCAATGCAGTGGAGATGATCGTTCAGAATATGAAGAAATTCGACGACACGGTGTTTTCAGAATTATCGGACCGCTTCGGAAAAGGTATCGCCATGCGGGCAACAGGAAGAATTTAACCACACAAGGGAGGATTT
>JAEHJW020000592.1_pt1 | contig 32794 bp, 43 predicted proteins | sample 9271431 | NCBI WGS metagenome assembly JAEHJW02 | reverse complement strand
TTACGTTCCCGGATACCGGCCGTTTACCGTTAATTCAACCTCTTCACGGTCGCCGTGGAAGGCGGCCGTGAAGTATTGCAGAAAGCCCGCATAGCCCAAAAGTGCGTAACGGCGTTTGACTGCGGCGAAGCTCACCCAGGCACGCCATTGCCGTTGCTCGCGATTATCCGCAATGCGGAGGATCACTTCCGCATATCGGACGGTAATCGGTTTTGAATCAAACGCTCTCGCAGTTCCTTGGGGAGCGTGAGTTAAATCGATGCCGATCAGGGCGGCAACGGATTCAGAAAACAACGTGTCGTCCGCGCCGGAATCGAGTAAACCGTCCTGCGAAGCCATCCCCTTGGAACCGATTAGCGTGACGCCGATAACGGGTCGTGGCCGGTAGAACCGCCCGCCTAAAGAGACAATCGGTTGTTTCTTGGCCTCGCGAAGATAGGGAAAGCGAAGAGTCATAACTGCGTCGTGACCTCGCCTTCCAGTGCAATGAAATCGAAAATAACTTCTTCGCGCGTCAGCCCGAGCGTCTCAACCGTCCGAGCTACCTCAACCAAATCTTCGTGATGCGCCACGATTTTGGAACCGTCCACGCTCCACGCTACCCACTGATCGGCATAAGGCAGCAAATCTTCTGGAAGAAATTTCGCTCGATTCTCGACGTAACGCCACCGATCCGGTTTCGCTCTGCCGTTCGTGACTTCACTCATGGGGCAATCCTCCAAATCGACGACAATCAATCCACAAACGCGAATTCGTTCGACAGCAGCAATACTTGAGCATACCGCTCCCATGCCGATTGATGAAGTCCGGCCTTCTTCTCCTTCTCGTCCTGTCGCCCGTCAGCGAGATACCGCAGCCCCAGGGCGATCTCGTCGGCGTCGGCGGGACGGCCATAAGCTAGTTTGTACATCGTCTTTATCTTTTCTTCGTCTTTCGTCTGAGCCGCCACTTCGGGACGCTGCACGAAATGCCGGGCCTGCTCGATGACGAAGGGGCCGTTCATCAGAAACAGCGCTTGCTGCGGCACGGTGGTGGCGAAGCGCTGCGGCGTGCTGGTGTCGGGGCTGGCGAAATCGAAGGTGCGGAAGAGGCCAGGTAGGTTCTGCCGGTCGATGAAGCCGTAGATTGTGCGGCGCGCGGTGAACGGAGCCGCGGTCAACTCGACGGCGCGGCCGCCCATCTTGAGATCGAGCCGACCGGCGACGAACAGCAGCGAATCGCGCATGGCTTCGAAATCGAGTCGTTGCCGATTCGCGCGGGCCAACAGGCGATTGTCCGGGTCCATCTGCAACAGGCGCGGGTCGTCGTTGTTGGCTTGTCGATAGGTATTGGACAGCAAGATCAGTCGGTGCAGCTTTTTGATCGACCAACCGTCGTCCACGAAAGTAGCGGCCAGCCAATCGAGCAGTTGGGGATGCGTGGGCGGATCGCCGCGCAGGCCGAAATCGCTCGGCGTGCGCACCAAACCCGCGCCGAAGTGATGCAGCCAAACGCGATTGACCAGCACGCGCGCCGTTAGGGGATTATTGCGATCCGCGATAGCCTCGGCCAATTCGAGGCGGCCGCTGCCTTTCACGAACGGTTTCCGGTTGTCGCCGGCCACGACTTGGAGATACTGGCGCGGCACGGCGGGACCGCGATTGTTGGGATTGCCGCGCAGGAAAATGTGCGGCGTCTCCGGCGTTGGCTTATCGACCAAGACCATGGCGCGCGGCGGAGCGGAGGGGGCGGTCGCCTGCCAGCGATCGACTTTCTTTTGAAGCTCCTTCAATCCGTCGCGGAACTTGCGGTTGCCCTTGGCCAATTCGTCCTTGTTGGCCGTGCGGTATTTCTCAACCGCCGCCTTGAGTTTGGCCAACTCGTTCTCGAACGCGGCCAGCTCCGCCGTCTGTTCGGGTTGGCCGATGAGCGGCAAATCCTTCGGTTCCTCGGAACTGCCGAACACGCCGTACAGCGAATAATAATCGCCTTGGGGGATGGGATCGAACTTGTGATCGTGGCAGCGGGCGCAGCCGACCGTCATCCCTTGAAGCCCGCGCATGGTAACGTCAATGCGATCGTCGATGATGTCCGAAATGTTATTGAGGAATCGTCGGCCCAAGGTCAGATAACCCAATGCCGCCAGCGGTCGCTTGTCGTCGCCGAGTGGCAACCGATCCGCCGCCAACTGTTGCACCACGAAGCGGTCGTAGGGCAGATCCTCGTTGAAGGCGCGGACGACGTAATCGCGGTAAGTATAAGCGAACGGATAGCGGCGTTCCTCGGTGAAGACGTACCCCTTGGAGTCCGCATAGCGAGCCACGTCGAGCCAATGCCGGCCCCAGCGCTCGCCGTAGCGCGGCGACGACAGCAGCCGTTCGATCAGGCGCGGATAGGCATCCGGCGAACGGTCGTTCTCAAAGTCGGCCACCTCTCGCGGCGTCGGCGGCAGCCCGTGCAAATCGAAATACACTCGGCGAATCAACGTCCGTCGATCCGCGCTCGGCGACGGCTTCAGCCCCTTCGCCTCCAGCCCGGCCAACACGAACGCATCGAGCGGCGTCTTCACCCAAGCCGGGTTCTTCACCGCCGGTAGAGTCGGCTTCTTCACCGGCTGAAATGCCCAGTGCGTCCGCCTCACCTCGGCCACCGAGTGCGCGCCGCCGCCTTGGACGACGGCTTCCTCCGGCCACGGCGCGCCCATCTTAACCCACTCGGTCAGCTGGGCGATGGCCTCGTCGGGCAGTTTGCCTTTGGGCGGCATCTGCACGTCGCCGTCGTAGCGAATGGCCTTGATGAGCAGACTCTTCGCGGCATCACCGGCGGCGACGACGGAACCGTTGTCGCTGCCCTTGAGCAGTGCGGCCCGCGAATCGAGACGCAAGCCGCCCTGTTGTTTCTTCGCTCCGTGGCACGATTGACACTTGGCCGCCAGCAGCGGTCGCACGTTCTTCTCGAAGAATTCGACACCTTGCGGATTCACCGGAGGAGCGGCCCACCCCGTGCCGACAAGAACGAAGAAAGCGATCGATCCGATTGTGTGTGTGAGGATGTTTTTCATATCCGTTGCGATTCCTGAAGGAGGTAACTCAGGCGGGTAGGCGGCCGGCGGGATCTTCATCCTCCATTGTATCACGCTGCCAGTCGTATCGTCAGGGTTTTTTTCACAGTGTCGGGACGCAATAGAAATGTCCGTTGGCGGTCTATTCGATCGGATGGAGAGCCTCTACAAGGCTTGCAAGAATTGGATGAGCGGCTGAAACACTGTGGCGTTCCACGGCCAATAGCCTTTCTCGGCGGCTTCGCCCAGGCGTTTATCCGGTTCGATCTGCGAGGCCAACCAGACGTGCAAGCGTGCCTTGGCCTTGGCGGCATGGTTGGGCTGTCGAGCGGCGCGATTCTGAACGCATTGGAAATACTCATCGACACACGACACGGCCAGATCGGTCTGCACGGAAGCCATGCACAGATCTTCGAGCATTCCCGGCGAGTTACCGTCGGGGAGTATCCACACGCCGACTTTCGGATTCGTTCCTGCGAGTTGTCCATGCGAACTAGGCACCGGCAGTGCGACATTCGCCAGCGCGTCGCGTACGCTGGCGAATGTCGCCGCCGCATCCGTATCGCTGTCTCGAGTAATCGCCAACGAGGCGAGGCCGCCAAACCCAGGCGTTTGCGCCAGTGCCTCCAGATAATCTTTCAGCCTTGTCTTGCCACCATAATCGGTAACTTGGATGTCGGAGATACCCAGATGCGCGAGCAGAGCGTTGAAGAACCGTACTTCATCCTTGCCTTCGCCCAGAAGCAATTTCTTTTCCGTAATAGTGAGGGGCATCAGCGAACCTCCAGGCTCATGTCGATGGATGTATTTAAGGTGTTCCGGTTATAGGCGACGACGCGGATATCCCCGTCCATCCGATCCAACCGGAACAAGCCGAGATCGTAAGGTTGACTCGCGGCAAAGGCTTGGTTTGCAGCTTGGATACATTCGTAACTGTGCGTGGTGGCGAACACCTGCGCGTCGGCCCGCCGCGCCGCGTCGGCAATGGCTTGCCACACTTGGACCATGACCGAATGGTGCAAGCCGTTCTCGATTTCATCAATGAGGACATTGCCGCCTTTGGCTTGGTGGATCGCCAGCAGGATCGACAGCAAACGGCGGATGCCCTCGCCCATGAATTGCACCGGCACCTGACTACTAAGTCCAATGTGGCCGTGAATGACAGGTCGTTCAGCAAGGAGCAAGATGGCTAAACGCTGCAAACGCGGTTCAAGAATTCGCAAAGAAGGAAGAATCTCATCTTGCCGATTCGACTGTTCCAAGTCACTGAAAGCGGTAGTATCCTCCTCCGGCGAACGCCCGCTGGAAGGGAGGAAGAGACTCGGTCCATCCCACGGTAGAATGCTGCTGCCGATTGAGCCGAGTCCCGTGGAGTGCGGATCGGCGATGGTATAGGTATCCCACTCTTTCGCTTGAGCGTGGAGCATTAGCAATCCATCACCGCCGCCAAAGGGAGACCGAGGTACTTGCCGAATCTTTGACGATAATTCCGGGAATCTTTCCTCAAGGGCGACGCTGTCCATAAACCACATTTGCAAGAGGCGCTCCTCCGTGGATTGCAACTGACCTCGGAACTCGATTTCGGATTCACCGTCCTTATCGTGAAAGAGCCAGAGACAAGAATCGCTATCGAATTTCTTTTCCTCATTGATGCCGCGCGAAACATTGATCTTGAACGGCAAACTGCAATCTCTCGGATAGCTGTGCAAATGAATCGCCTCCAAGAGCGCCGTCTTGCCGCTGTTGTTCTTGCCGGCGATGAGGTTGACGCGGCTCAGATCTTTAAGGTGCAGGCCGCTGAAGCAGCGGAAATTCTTCACGATGAACTGCGTGAACATAGTCGATTCCTCCTCCGCAATCCGCCTCGATCCCGACAAGGAAAAACGCCGAGATAACAAAGAATCCGGCGAGCTGTGGGCGTCAGTCCCCTAATTTTGTCCGCAGAAAATAGGGGGCTGACGCCCCCCGCTCAGATGATGATTCTAAGAAAATTCCCAAAAACTGCTCTCTTAACGATGCCCCTCGTCAGGGTAGTATCGAAATTGTGAATCCGCAAAAGCTACTCGCCCTGGCGCTCGATCCGGCGCGCATTCTCGAAGCGCGCGGGCTGCCCGCCGATGCGTGGCAGCGCGAATTGCTGCTGTCCATCGACCGACAGATATTGCTCAATTGCTCTCGCCAAAGTGGCAAAAGCACCGTCGTCAGCGCTCTGGCGTTGCACACGGCCCTGTTCGCTTCGGGATCGTTGACCCTGTTGCTGTCGCCGTCGCAGCGGCAGAGCATGGAGATATTTCGCAAAGTGATCGACGCCTACAAGGCGCTGGGCAAGCCGCTGGCGGCACGGCAGCAAACGCAGTTGCGCTTGGAATTGGCCAACGGTTCGCGCGTCCTCTGTCTGCCGGGACGCGAAGAGACGATCCGCTCGTTCGGCGGCGTCAATCTGCTGGTTCTCGACGAGGCGGCGCGGATTCCCGACGACTTGTATCGCAGCGTCCGGCCTATGTTGGCGGTGTCGCAAGGACGGCTGATCGCCTTGAGTACGCCGTTCGGCCAACGCGGCTGGTTCTGGCACGAGTGGGAGAGCGAGGGACCGTGGCGGAAAATCCGCATCCCCTGGCGCGAATGTCCGCGCATCGAGCCGCGCTTCATCGCCGAGGAGACCCGGGCGATGGGCTTGTCGTGGGTACAGCAAGAATACGAGTGTCTGTTTACGGCATTAGAGGGTCTGGTTTATCCCGATTTTGAGCTGGCGCTGGTGGAGAATGGGCTGGATATGAGCGGGCGGCGCGTCGGCGGGATCGACTTCGGCTGGCGCAATCCGTTCGCGGCGCTGTGGGGCGTCCTCGACCGCGATGACGTGCTGTGGATCGTCGGCGAGCGCTATCTCCGCGAGACACCGTTGCACGAACATGCCGCCGCGCTGAAGAAGCTCGGCGATGTCACCTGGTACGCCGACCCCGCCGGACGCACCGAGATCGAAGAATTGCGGGCGAGCAATCTGGTGGTGCGGCGCGGCGACAACGACATCCGCGCCGGTATCGCCGCCGTCACCGCCCGCCTGCGCACCGGACGGCTGAAAGTGAGCCGCGCCGCCTGCCCGGAATTGTTGACCGAATCGAGGCTCTATCGCTATCCCAGCGCCGCCGAGCGCGCCGTATGCGGCGAAAATCCGGTGGACGACCACAATCACGCCTTGGCGGCTCTGCGTTATCTTATATCGCGCCTGGATGCGCACTTCGTCGCACGGCTGCGAAAACCCCAACCTTTCGGAGCCGGAAGCGTAAGCGACGGCGCTTCCCCCGTCGCTTACGCTTCCGGCTCCGATGCGATCGACAACGAACACTTGTGGACGAGGTTTTTCTAATGCGCTCTTTCCTCGCCAAAACGCTGTCGCGACTGGCTCGATGGGTGCGTCCCAAGGGGATGCCGTATGCGCTGGCCGGGCCGCAGTGGACCGGCGGCGGCTACATCGATAGCTTCCGCCGCACCCGCCAGCCGACGCCCAACGAATTGCTGGCGGAGTTGAAGAATACGGCCTGGACCTGCGCCAGCATCAACGCCTCGACCTGCGCCCATTATCCACCCAAATTGTATGTGATTACCGAACACCATCATCCGCAAGCCAAGTGCGCGACGAAGGCGCTGTCGCCGTGGAGCGAACGGCGTCTGCGCGCCTTGCCGCATGTGTCGCAACGGCTGACGGGGGGGGCGCGCATCGAGCAAGTGACCGAGCATCCACTGTTGACGCTATTGCAACGTGCCAATCCGATTCATACGGCTTTCGACTTATGGGAGTTGACGACGCTGTATCAAGAGGTTCACGGCAGTGCCTATTGGTATCTCGATCTCGATCCGCTGCGGCAGACGCCGCGCGGCGTCTGGATATTGCCGTCGCAAAATGTGTCGCCGCGCCGCGAGCCGGGCAGCAATAACATCGTCGATTTCTACCTCTATCGCAATGGCCGGTGCGAGGAGCGCTTCGCCCCGGAGCAGATCGTCGCCTTTACCTATCCCGATCCGCGCGATCCGTACACCAGCGGTCTGTCGCCGTTGCGCGCCTGCTACGAACAGGCGGCCCTAACCAGCGACTTTGCCGCGTTCAAAAAGGCGAAATTCGAGAATCACGCCGTCCCCGATGCCATCGTGTCGCCGGACGAAGTCATGGGCGAAGAGGAACGCGATCGGCTGGAGACGCAGTGGAACTTCCCTTTCCTTAATACGCGGACGCTCCTATAATGCTCTTAGTAGGTCGCTTATTTCTCTAAGGAGCCAGCTTATGACCGCGAAACCGCCGAACCGTGCTGTGGCGTTTAGCTACGTCCGCTTCTCCACGCCGGAACAGATGAAGGGCGACAGTCTCCGCCGTCAGACTCAAGCAACGGAGGAATGGTGTCAACGCAACGGCATTATTCTCGACACTTCGACAACCCTCCACGACCTCGGCAAGTCGGCTTTCGCCAAGGCCAAAAAGAAACCGCAAGAGGATGACGACGGTATGGCGTCCGTCCTGGAACTAGCCGATTTGGTGAACCCAGACCGCCGCGCCCTCGCTGGGTTCTTGGAACTCATCAAGAAACGGTTAGTGCCGCGTGGCGCATTTCTCGTCATCGAAAATTTGGACCGGCTCACCCGTGACGATACCGTACCAGCGACCCACCTGCTGACCGGCATCTTGCTCGCCGGAGTCAAGGTCGTCCAGTTGAAGCCGCTAGAGCAAGTGCTGACGGAGCGGTCGGATGGTTACGCGATCCTCATGGCCGTGATGGAGATGAGTAGGGGTAACAGCGAATCCAAGATCAAGTCGGAGCGCATCGGCGGTGCTTGGGATAATAAGCGGGAACACGCACGCGATGGCGTGGTAATGACGCGCAACCTCCCCGCCTGGGTCCAAGTACAAAGCATCGACCGCGACCGCTACACGCTGGCGTTGATCCCGGAACGGGCCAAAGTCATCAGCCGCATTTTCACGCTGGCGGCGAGCGGCCTGGGGACATTGCGCATCGCTCAGAAGCTCACCGAGGAAGGCGTACCGGCGTTCGCGCGGCATTTGGACGAGAAGGCGATTGCTCGCTATGAGGAGCGCCGCCGTATCGCCGGTAAGCCGCCATTGACGGACAAAGAGCGAGCCGACTTGAACAAGCCAGGCCATTTGAATTGGCGAACCGGCGAGTGGGTTCCCTCCGCGAGTTGGAACTCAAGTTACATCCTTGACATTTTGACCGACCGCCGCGCTCTGGGAGAGTGTTCGCCAAGAGCGAGGCGCGGCTTGGCCGATGGACCGGCAATCCCGAACTACTTTCCTCCCGTAGTGGATGAGAAGACGTTTGACATCGTGCGCGCCGCTCTGGCCGATAGAAAGCCTCTGGACAGCGAATCACACAAGGGCAGACGCATCGGCAAGCACGTCGATTTGTTCGCCAAGATGGTCTACGACGCACTCGACGGTACGCCGTACTACACCGCTACCAAAACGGAAGTGGTCGAAAGCCGCCAGTCGCAAAGAGATCGGAAGGAGTCCAGAAAAGTGCGTGGAGCGACAAGATCCAGACGAGTCGGCGAGCGCCGTCGCTCTCGCATATTGGTGAATGCCCCGTCCGTACATGGGTTGGGACCAAAGAAGTCGTTTCCGATGCCGACGTTCGAGAGGGCCATACTCTCCATGCTCCGCGAGATCGACCCCAGAGAGATTCTCGGTGATACCAACGCGAACGCGGAGGTTGCCGATTTGGAGCGCCGGGCTAGATGGCTCGTGGAGCGACAAATACAGCTTGGTGCGGAACTACGCCACGGTGACATCCCCATTATTGCCCAGCAGCTCCGCGAACTGAAGGATGAAGAAAACGAACTGGCAAAACGGCTCGATCAAGCACGACAGCTGGCAGCGAAACCGTTACTTGAGACGTGGCGAGATCTCCTCAAGCTGCTCGATGAGGACGAGGATATGGACGTGCGGCGACGGCTGCGCTCCGCCATCGCGCGTACCATTGACGTTATTCGCGTCATCATCGTCCCAAGGGGCCGCGACCGGCTGGCAGCGGTGCAGATCGAGTTTGCTGGTGGTGGAGCGCGGCGCAACTACAATATCATCCACCGTCCGGCTCTGTGGTTGGGAAGCAACAAAGGTATGAGACCTGCGCGATGGTACGTCAATTCGAGCAAGAGCGTGATTGTGGTCGATTACGAGACGGGCGAGGAAGGGTGGTCGGGTCATTTCCCAGAGCCGGATCTGCGCACCAAAACCGGCGCTGATGAGGCGCTTGGCTGGCTTGAAAAGTTGCCTCAAGATTGGATCGACCGCTTGCTGGCGGAGGGCACAGAGATTGGTTAGTTACACTCAAGCACCTTCTTGAAGATTTCTAGGAACATCTCCGTAGGGCGTCGCCAGGCCTTCCACCATGAGTCACGGCGTTTATACTTCCTTGATACGAGCCGCATGGCATCACGCACGTTCTCCCAGATGGTGTTGAAAAACAATGGCTCCTGGCCGTCCTCGTATATCCAAACATCGCGGTGGCCGTCGCTCCTCTTCATCTTCTGCCCAAGCGCGCGGAACATCGCCAGGTCGCGCTGGATCATGCGTAGGCTCCCATATTTACACGCTAAGAGATGCACGTTCAGGCCGCAGTCATCGTCCAGACGTTCATCCATCTCCCTCCAGCGTTTGAATCGGTCGAGATCGGTGTTCTTTGGCATGCGCCCAGGATAGGGACTGAATAAATGTTAGTCAAGCGACGTTTAACGTCGCTTTCAAGCCCCGCTCGCTTGAAGGACAACCAAGCGTTGGTAGCATTTATCCTTCATGCGACCGAGGCCAGCGTCTCCGCGTTGGAGGCGCGGCCACGATCAACAACGGGAGAAGCAACATGGTTCGACCTAGTGAGGGTATGCTGGATCTATTCGCATTGCTTTGTGACAGCTTCGAGGATTTAGACATCAGAACGCTCAAGGCATCAAACCTGTTCGCCGAGTTCTGCGAGGGCATGACTGCGGAGAGCGCGGACGATCTGCTGTTGAAGTTGAAAGTCCTCCTTTGGGTGGCTTCCGTAAGGCTGGAAGCCTTCGCTACCCTTCTCGGACCAAAATTCCTGAATGTCGTCCACGAATATTGGGAATGCCACCCAAAAGACGTGCAGCATTGTCTTGATATGGCGAACGATCTTGACATTGGCCCCAATTACAATCCGTCGATCAACTGACTTTTTAGACACTATTTGGAGGAGCGTGAAAATGTTAAAGTATGATGACATCTTGATGCGTTCGGCCATCGCGACCAAATTGGACGATGGCCCACACGACACCGGATTTATCAATCGCAGGACCGGAGAGATCGTATTCCTCCCGGACGCCGAAGGCAATTGTGAGAATTGGTACGGCCTTGATGTCACAATTGATAGCGTTTTTGACCGCGCTAGGATTGCTGCGAACCAAGACGAATGGATCGAAATTCCGAGGAAGGTCTTTGTTCCCATTTTCCACGAGGACTGGTGTGAACGTCGGACAACTCGCCCAAGGAGGGACTGGACGCCCTGCACATGCGGGGCAGAGGAACGGATACGGGAAGAACGGCAAGATGAAGAAGACGATGCCTTCATTCGAGCATTTTTGACTGAGCATGGGCTGGAGTAGTCGGCACAATTTATCCGCCGCTCTTCCCATTCGGACGGGCGGCGGATTTTATTCTGGGATCGGTAAAGTGGCTTTTACTTATTACCCTAATATCGGTAAGATCGAGGGAGAAAGAGAGGTTCGGATGACCACACGAGCAAACCCAGTGTATCTGACAAGATTGCGCCGCCTGATTCACAAGAGCGCACAGAACGTCCACACCATCGCACGCATGTCAGGTATTCCGACGCCCGTATTGCATCGCTTCGTGAAAGGTGAACGCGGACTCAACGCCGACACAGCCGAGAAATTGGCCAACTACTTGGAATTGCGAGACAATACAGAGCCATTACCGGCCAGGGTCGTCTTGGACTTAATCGCGCACATCACGAAGGGCATCCGGCACCTAGACGAGCAGATTGAGCGTATTCCCAACAGCGATGAGCGCGAATCACTAGAAGCGATCCGTCGTGAGTACATGGAACCCAGTCTGACCGACCTGAAACGATTGCTCGGCAAGCATTATCCAGACTTGGTCGAGGAAGAAACTACGAACGGCAAGTGAGTAGTGTTCGCCCGCCACGCTGTAATGATTGCATCATCGCCTGATTCAAACCCTAGTTGGAGGCGCGGTGACAGGAGCCGCGAAGAACATGAACACTTTGTATCAACAAGCAGTTTGGGAAACGAACAAAATGGGGCCAACCTTCCAGGAAAGAGGTTGGCCCCGCAGGAGAACCCGATGGTTCCTCGAATCGCTACGAAAAAAAGTATATCTGAAAATCCGCGTGCGGTAAAGCACCCGGAGCCGTCTTGCAATGGCGACGGACACACACTCCACGAAGCGCCGGACGACCCCCATCGCCTGGCCCGCCTGTATCTGGATTCCGAGCGCCGTTGTAACCGCAACACTATCGTCAGATGGCGCGGCGAGTTTCATCGCTGGGACGGCACGGCCTACGTCCCAACCCAAGACGATCAAGTGTGCGGTTATCTGACCGCTGCCATCAAAAGAGAGTTCGACCGGCTGGCAACACAAGACTTGGCCGCGTGGTCTTCGGACCAGCCGAAGGACGCCAAGGGTCGCCCCCTCCCGAAACCGTGCTGCCGCAAGGTGACAACCAATCTCACCGCCAACGTAGTACAAGCACTGGCGAGCATGACGCTGTTGCCCGATAGCACCTCACAACCGTCGTGGCTCGGAGCCAAAACGCCCGTCACCATGCTGCCCGCCCGCGAGATGCTATCCTGTCGAAACGGTCTGGTGCATCTGCCATCCGTACTGCGCGGACGCGGGAGACTGTTGCCGGCCACGCCGCAATTCTTCTCCACCAATTCCATCGGCTATGATTTTGACCTCAACGCGCCGGAGCCGGAGCAATGGCTGAAGTTCCTGCGCGAAATCTGGCCGGACGATCCGCAGAGCTTGGAGACGTTACAGGAGTGGTTCGGCTACTGTCTGCTGCCGGACACGAGCCAACAAAAGATTCTTATGATGATTGGGCCAAAACGCTCCGGTCGAGGAACTATCAGCCGCGTTCTGCGCGCCTTGGTGTGCCCGTCCAATACGGCTAGTTGTTCGCTGTCATCTCTCGGCGGCAGCTTCGGATTGCAAGCGCTGCTCGGCAAGACCTTGGCTATCATTGCCGACGCCAGATTGTCCGGCAGAACCAACTTGGAGATGATAGCCGAACGCTTGCTCAACATCTCCGGCGAGGATGCCGTGCCGGTGGAGCGGAAGTTTCTGACTACGATACATACGCCGCTGGCCGTCCGCTTCATGGTGCTAAGCAATGAACTGCCGCACTTGAGTGACGCTAGTGGTGCCCTCGCCAGCCGCTTCATTGTCCTGCGCTTTACGAAGAGTTGGTATGGCGAGGAAGATCCCGCCCTGACAAACAAGTTGCTTGAAGAAGTCCCAGGAATCCTGCTCTGGGCCTTGGAGGGTCTCAAGCGGCTCCGCGAGCGAGGACGGTTCGTCCAGCCATCCTCGGCCCTGGGGTTAGTGGAGACTCTCGCGGACCTCAGCAGCAATATCAAGACCTGGATCAAGGAACGCTGCATCGTCGATCCTAAGTGTAGAGACACGCCAGCCGCGATGTATCGAGAGTGGTGTCGCTGGTGCGAAGAGAACCGCCAAGAGCCGGGCGCTAAGTCAGTCTTCAGCCGCGACATGCACACCGCCTTGCCGGAGCTACAGACTAAAGAATGCCGAGTGCCGGGCAAAAAGAAGGTTCGCTTTTGGTTAGGTGTTCGACTAAGGACGAGCTAGAGTGTCCCGCGTCCCGCGATGTCCCGCGATACTTTCTATTTCGGCTCTAACTCGGAAGAGAGAACTATTAAGTAGGAACGGCAATGCGAGTTATCGCGGGACATCGCGGGACGCGGGACACTACGTTATGGCCAATCGAAGGGGGGAGCAACAATGCACGACACGAACGAACGAACCGACTTTCTCGCCGACATGCGCCGTTCGCGCAAGGGCAACTTGTGGCGGCGGACGGACGACGGGCGGACGGCGACGATCTTTGTCAACAAGTACGGCGCGTACTCGTGGTGCATCGCTGACGGCACGGAGACGCAGTTCTCCCGCCACAGCTTCGCCAGCGAACGAGACGCCGCCGCCGATCTGCTGGAACACCTAGATGTCGAGGGCTACTGAGCATGGCCCTGGGACTTATGCCCCGTTGGGCGATCTATCTTGCCCGTTGACAGGAGACTATCATGGCACGACGTTTTGAATCCTTCCTCTGGGAGTTGTGTAGCCACCTGTTGGGACCGCCGGAGTACGGCTCCTCCTGGCACTGCCCCTTTTGCGATCCTGACCCGGAACGGAAATCGTGGGCGAGCTTCTCCGTTCGACCGCCCTTGCGACACTACCCCATAAAGTTCCGCTGCCATCGCTGCAAGGTTTGGGGCGACGAACACGACCTGCTCCACAAGTTCTTCCACGACGATGAAGAGAGCCAGCAGTTTTGGCTTGACTACGGTCAAGCATTCTACCCACCGGAGTTGCGGTCCCGCCGTGGCTACCCCGACACGGGCAACGCGCCGCCAGCCCCATCCATGATGTCCACCAACACCAAACGCGGACAACGGCGTAGCGATAGATCGCCCAACGGGGCACAACGGGAGGACTGATTGGTAATACCAGACATGAGGAGAAACAATGGACACCGGATCTCAGAAATTGAGACGTGCAGCGGAAAAGCGACTCAAGAAAGCTGAGAAGCGTGAACAGCGTAAACCTAGGTACGCCGACTCTACCGCGCCGAACGTATCCCTGCCGCGCCGATACGCTGACGGCAGCTGTACGCCGAACCTTGCAAGGTTTCCGAACGGCCCGCATTGTTTCGGGCATGACCTCGTTCCCCTTCCTCTTCTCAGAAACAAGGAGATGATATGAGCGACGAATCGGCCAGCGATGACAAGGGTTCCTGTCGTAACCCTATTAAGGCTCCGAAACCCGATGCGACGCGCGGCGGTGTGAAGGGCTGGAAACGCCGATGTGGCGCTAAAACCCGCAAGGGCACGCCTTGCCAGCGCCCCCCGATGGCGGGAATGACGCGCTGTAGACTTCATGGTGGTGCAACGCCGATAGGAATGGCATCGCCGCACTACAAACATGGGCGGAGATCGAGGTTCCTCGCCGGGTGGCCGGAGCTACCGCCACGGGAGGACGGATAACGGACTGCTGAGATAGCTATGCTTTGCATAGATCAAGAAGCTATGGCAGCGACGTAACGACGGTGATTCCGACCTCCAAGCTGGCTGCTCTCAGGTTGTTGTTCGGGCGTCAGCCGTCTCAATACTAGATTTTGCCATTTGTTCAAACCTGAGCTTAGCTTCCTTCAAGTCGTTGGAAATGTTAAACACGACGATCAACATTTCAGCCCAGACGCGAGCTACCATCAAGAAAAAGATTGCAGCGACAACGTAGATCAGCGTTCCGCTCAGCCAATCGCTCAATGGATTAGACTTCTTGGGTGGTTCACTTATCCTACCGAACATACTGTTATCAAAGTCTATTTCTCGTCTTTTGTCATTAGCACTCGTGGCATCACGCGAGTGCTTTGACAACGCTTCCACAACGGGCATAGCAAAGCGACTGAGGAAGAACCAACTAAAGCAAACAAAGAGAAGCCAAACCCAAAGGATGCGGACGATGTAGGGGGTGAGATAGCGCTTGAAGCGAACGTCCGTGATGAGGTCAATCGCCCAGAAAACCTTGCCCAGAACCTGAACGAATGAGATTCCACCTCTAGGGCTATATTCAGGTAGATAGCCAGCAGAATCGTTTTCCTGATCAGATACAACCGCGTGGGTAGCTCTCACGGGGGGCGGCGAGTTTGGGGCAAGGCTGTCGCTTATGATTGGGACGGCATAGGCGGCGACGGGCGCGTCAGGGTCGGGAACCCGGAGAGGGCAGCCACAGCGCCGACACTTACTGCGCGCGCCGATCTTGTCTGCGGGCGCTTTGAGAGTTGCTTGGCACTTTGGGCACTGAAATTCGATCATGGGGTGGCTCCTCATGGAATGCGCCGCTGAGGCGATGATTACTTTGTATTGAGGGTTCCCGTACAGCCCGCCGTGTATGTCGTGTCACATGCAGCACTCACTTCGTAGCTTTGAATTCACCACTACAGTTCTTCGTGCCGTTCGGTGAATCGCTGCACCGCCCTGCCCAGCTTTTGCACTGCGAGCAGAGAACCTTACCGCACTTGCTGCATCGGTAGGTTTGCCACTGGGTCTTGCCGCAAGCGTGACAGACTTCGTTAGACGCCATCGTTGTTACCCCTCTCGCTGAGAGTCTCGGTCAACTTGCTTCGTCGCCCCGGCACGATGCCGAGACTCTTCATCTGGCGAAGTTAAGTCCAACCCGCGTGACTCATTCCAGGTCGTACTCTGGCATGTCGTATTTATCCGACCAAGGTTTGAGGAAATCCTCTCCGCCTGTGCCGGACGAGTGGGGCGGTGTGATAACACCCCTTTCCATGATCTGATTCAACTCCTCAGCAACGCGGCGCTCCTTCCCGCCTAGAATCCGACGCTTCTTCTCCCGCTCTGTCGCGTTGCCGTTGGATAGCGGCAGAGGTTTGCGACCTTGATACGTCTGGAAAGTCTGCCACCACAAATCCAATTCCACCTCAGTCGAGAAATCCCTGATTAGAACACCTTTCTTCGTCGTCAGTACCCAACGACCGTCTGTGTTCTGGTATTTTCGCCGGTGACGCACTCCGAGTAAGCCCATTTTCTCCAGCACCTCGAACCCTTCTGGTAGTTGGGCCTTGTTGTTTGAGATACGCCTGGTCTCACAATGCCCGACAAGGATCTCAACTCCTTGTGAGGATTGGGCGTCGTTGCGCTGACCTTCGGGAATGTCGCCATCGCCCGCCGGTTTCGCTGGCGGCTCCGAAATCTGTTCCGTAGAAGAATGTCCAGGTGCAAGAGCCGTTTCACGAGGTTCCGAGGGATGCGGTTCGGTGGTGGGCGGTTCATGGGGCTGCTGCTCAATCGGTGAAGGGTCTGCTAATTCATCTACAAGTATCTCGATGGAGTGCGAGTTGGCTTCACCATCAATGTTATGGACTATGCCCTCTACCTGGAATAGATGTGGTTCCGTCGCTCCCTCTTGACGTAGCTGTAGGAACTCTCCAAACCTCGGCAGCGTGTAGAGTTTAACGGTCTGAGCGCCACTATCGTGAGTGATACTGGCCGTGATCGGTGGGTAATTCTTGAGGATACGTCGCTGTCGCCGGTCGATCTCATCACAGAGGATCGCCCGAAAGCGCTGCTCGGCATCAGATGGCGTTTTGATCCGGTAGACTGTTGGTGGACGGCCAAGCGCTTTCGCCAAGTCCTCATCAAGCCTGCTTCGAGGCAGATCAGCGATGAACCATTCCACCGGCAGGGTATGAAGAACCTCTTTACCCAGATCTGTGCGATAGGCATAAGTGCCGGTCACTTCGCCGATAGCCAGCGCGTGCCACATTCTCACCAAGGGAAGGATAACCAAGTCACCCTTTCTGATCTGAGAACGGAACGCCCAGACCTGGTACACCGCCATGCCAGCTTGGTTTGTGGTTTCCTCGGTGTTAATCCTTCGATACATCTCCGCCAGTTGCTCTTTGCTAGTGATTCCTGAGAGGTCGCGCAGCTCGTTCCAGTGGATCGTCGCCACGTCGTTTTCCAGGGCAATCGGCTCCTCGTCTCCCCAATAGCCCGCGCGAACGACCCATACCGCCGTTGCTCCGTCTTCGACGGGTGCGCGGTCGAAGGAAATGTCGTCGCTGACTTCTTCATCTTCCACTGGCGGGACGGGGCCGGGCTGGACTTGCTCCTTGTCGTAGGAGTCCCGCACAGTAGACAGCCTCGTGACACCGTGGGCCTCCGTGCCATCCCCGTACAACACCCGCGCGCCGTAGTCTGGATAGTTGGTCTTAAAGCGCTGCTCCCGCCACTGAGCTACGGTTATGTCGTTCCACGCCGCCCTCTGATAAGGGTAGCTCGCCAGGCCGTCCCTATCAATCCGTACCTTCCGCCCATCGGCGTGACGGAACTTAACCGTGAAGCCTTCAACGTTGAATATCTCCGACTCGATGCTATCGACTCTTGACATGACAGTGTCCTCCCGCTGTGTCGCATCATCTGGCGATGGTATGCGTGCGGAGAAGTGCTGTCAAGGAAAATCATCGTCGCTAATCTGAGATTCTGAATGTGAGGTTACTCATCTCTTTCTCGGACGCATCTCTGATGTGGCCTTCCTCCCAGGGCCGACAGGGCACAGTCCGTCCCATCCATAATCGCATAAGCAACCGTTAGCTCGTATTACGTCGTAATACCACAGGGAAAATTTTCCTGAATTTTCCATAAATGGAGTAGACGAATCCGAATCTAAGCCGTAGAATAGTAGTAGAGCTTCGGACGATCCGAAGCAAACGAAAATGGCCCCGCGATGCGCTAACATCCGAGGCCGTGGGCAACCCTTTATGGAGGGCTACCGATGTCGATTCTATCCGCTTCCCCTGCCTCCGTCTCTATCCCTACGGAGCGCATCCCCTGCGGCACTCGCCGCGTTCCTATCCGGCTGAGTATCGAGACGCCGAGCGGCAAGCACCGCCGTTTGAGTGTCACTATCGAGCGCACGCCTACCGATTCCGATGCCGTCGTCATGCACAAGGCGTCTACGGCCTATCGGCAGCGGCACGGTTTCTCGTCTCGCATCGTCGCCATCTACGTCACCGGCAGCTAACCGCGTCCGCTGGGGGAGCGTTCGCCCAGCGCTCTCCCTACGGCCTGATATTGGAGTTTACCCATCTGTAAAGGAGTTGATTATGCGTTACGTCGCCTACAGCGGACCCGATGATTACGTCGAATCCAGCGACGACTTGGAGGAGCTACTCGCCATCGTCTGCCGCTTGGTAGATCCGACCTTTGCCGAGGACGTGGCAATCTGGGAGGGAGAGAGCAAGCTCGTGGCCGTGGTGCTGGAAAACGGCGCGGTGATCCGTTTCGGTAGTCCCGAATGCGCTACAGAGCGTCCGTCCCTTCTGCCCTTCGCCAATGGGAGGGCACGATGAGCGATCCCAACTTACTCCTGTCCGCTGAACTGAGAGCCGTAGCCGACGCGCTCCGCCACGTCCGCTCCCGTCTCGTCCGCATGGTAGCCAATGGAACGATGCCGGAATGGGCCTGGCCGGACGCGACAACGGTGCAAGTGATCGGCTTGGACGTGGCGAACGCGCTAGAGCGATTGGCGAGGGACGATGAGCCGAGCAAGACGCCGACGCACTTGGACGAACGGCGCTGAGCAGCAATACGGAACGGAGTAGAGGCATTGTGTTTTACCCTAGTAGCCCATTGGAGAATCGAATCATGGCGAAGAAACGTGAACAAGAGCAAGCGAGTGAAGGCATCCGGCACGATCTGGAACAGCCGGAGGGACTGTTGCCGGAGCAAGCGCGGATGAACGGTCAAGCGGGACAACCGCATGAGGAACCCGCTGAGGAAGAACAGGAGGAGCCGGATCGCTTGTCCCGCAAGGAAGCGGCCCATCGCGTTATCGCGGAGATCGACGGCGATACGACGATGACGGAATTGGCCGACAAGGCGGACGCGCTGTTCGTGGCCGGTCGTGGCGGCGATGCAGAGTACAGCGACACCGACTCCGCTGCTTGGCATCTGCGCAAGGAACTGGAAACGCTGGAAGGCATCGGCCTTGTGGCGTTGTCGTGGGAATGCGTGATCCATCCGCTCGTCCCGCGTCTGGGACTGCCGAAGGGCAAGTAGCAGTACCGAACCAGGGAGCGTGGCCCGCGCTCCCCTCTTTGTGACCCTAATAACTACTATGGAGACCTGTTATGTGGAAATGTTTGGAATGCGGACGCAAGTACCAGTCGGCCAAGTCTGCCGAGCGCGCTGCCAACTACGGCTGTCCGCGCTGCGGCGGTGTAGACATTGACGTGGACGTGGAGATTCCAGCTACGGTCTTTCGTCCGTGCAGCTGTGGGAGTGGGCTTGCGTCTGAGGAAGTGTTGGACGCTCGGTCCATCTACATCTGCCGCGTTTGCGACAAGTGCCGTGAGGACAAGCTGCGGGGCTTTCGACCGGAAGTGCTGAGCGATCCCAACTACGAGTGCGACGAACCCATCGAGGAGGACCAGTGATGAACGCTTGTGATAAGTGTGGCATTACTTTGTGTGCTGCTGACGAGAACGTCTACCGCGTGGATATGTCGGTCGGACCCTGCCCAGACGCTCCGCATGGCTACGGTTGTGAGGTCGAACTGTGCGAGCGTTGCTACCTGATCTACTGCGAAGGACTGGACGAAGTAGATCGGGAGGTGCGGCTATGAGCGTATCCTTTTCTCTTGGCTCACTCGTCGCCACGCCCGCCGCCTTGGAAGCGCTACAGAGTGCCCGCCAATCGCCCGCTGAGTTTCTCTCCCGTCATGCCTCTGGCGATTGGGGCGACGTAGACGCAACCGACCGAAAGCTCAACAACGCTGCCGTGAAGAACGGCGAGCGCATCCTATCGGCCTACAAGACCAAGGACGGCGAACGCATTTGGATCATCACTGAGGCGGATCGCGGTAGTACCTGCATACTGCTGCCGGAAGAATACTAACCACTAACGGGGAGCGTGGCCCAGCGCTCCCCTCTCTTTGGAGGATCGAACGATGAAGAAGAAAGCCAAACGCGGCTTCGCTGCCATGAGTGCCGAGAAGAGGCGCGAGATTGCCGTCAAGGGCGGGAAGGCATCGCAGGCCAAAGGGACGGCACATCGCTGGACGCGCGAAGAGGCCACTGAGGCAGGACGCAAGGGTGGCAAGGTGTCGCAAGGTGGCGGCTCTCGCTTTGATAGTGAGTCCGGCAAGGCGGCGGCGCGGAAGCGTGGTCGGCGGTAGGGAAGACTGAGGCAGGAGAAAACTACTTAGCGGGTATCTAATATTTGCTAGGTAGGTTTTTCCGTTTGCCCTAGCTCTGCCGTTTCCTTCGCTCTAGCTCTAGCGTGCCGGAATCGCGTCGTAGGCGTGCGTAGGACGGGGCAGGGGAGCGGTCGGACGGGAAAACGGCCTAGGGAGCGGAGATCGTCGCGTAGCAGCGATCCTCGCTGCGGCATTAGCGTGCCGGAAGGGAAGCGGACGGCGCAGAGGACGGAGATAGGGCTTACCGTCCGCGTATTAAGAAAATTCTAGGGAACCAACGCTTTCGACGGGGCGGCAGCGGTAAAGTGGTGGTGGCCGAGTCGTCGCTCAAGGTGTCGCTGCTCAATCAGTCGATGGGCGATCTCGCCGCGCTGGCCGACATGAAAGCCACCAAGGAAGACATCTGCAACGCCTTTCACATTCCCATCGCCTTCCTGACGTCGCAAACGAACCTGGCCAATTTGCAGGCGTCGCAGAGCCAACACATGAGCCTGGCCATCGGCCCGCGCTTGCAGCGGCGCGACGAAAAACTCAACGCGCAATTAGTGCCGTATTTCGATCCGACGGGGCGCTTATTCTTGGCCAGCGAAGATCCGGTACCGCTGTCGCAAGACCTGTTGATCCAGCAGCAGACCGCCGATTTGAAATACGGCGTGGTGTCGATCAACGAAGTCCGCGGCGAGCGCGGCCTACCTCCCGTCCCGTGGGGCGACGTACCGTGGCTGCCCCTGCAATGGGAACGCACCGACTTCCCGCGCCCCTGCGAAGCGCCGCATCTGGGGCGCAATCGAAACCCCGCATGAAAACGAGAAGAGAAGAACAAGCCCGGAGCGCCAGCGACGGGCGCTGCGCCCGTCGCTGGCGCTCCGGGCTGGTACGCACATCGTTTGCGAATCAAAGGAGAGGAACGTGCCCGATATTCTCACGACCCATTATGGTAGCGTCGAAGGTCCGCTTGGGTTCCCCATGTCCGACCGCTCCGCGCAGGCGCTCGATGCCGTGCTGAAAGCGTTGCCGCACACGCCGGAGCATGCGTATCGCCATCTCGTCGTCACCAAAGCGCCGACGGAGATCAACCCCGGCGAACGCAGCGATGTCAGTTGGATCAGCAGCGAAAGCCCCGACCGCGCCGGCGAGGTGGTGATCGCCAAGGGCATGGATGATTCGCAGTTTCAGGGCAACCCCATTGTCACCCTGGGCCATGCCTATTCTCTGCCGCCAGTGGGCAGATCGCTGTGGCGGAAACGGGTGCGCGATGGGCAGCGCGTCGGCATCAAGGCCAAGACGGTGTATCCGCCGCGCCCGACGACTTGGCCGGAGTCGGACGCCTGGCCGCCCGATCAGGTGTTCGCCCTCATTCAAGCCGGCTTGCTGCAAGGCAAATCCATCGGATTTCTACCGACGACGGTGCATATTCCCGACGACAAGGAAGTGCAAAAGAACGGTTGGGGCAATGGCGTCGGCCTGGTGATCGACGAATGGTTGCTGCTCGAATACGCCTGCGTGTTTCTGCCGGCCAATCAGGATGCCCTGGTCGAAAGTGTGGCCAAGGGCGGCCTCGCGCTCGCGCCGGACGTGCTGCGAGCGCTGGGGATCGACGAGCGCGTGTTCGGCCAGCGCGAACGGATCGTGCCCTTCACCTCGCTGGACGAGATCCGCAAAGCCGTCCTCGCCCACATCGAATCCATCGACTTTCAGGCTTTGGCCGAGAAAACGATAAAAGAGACCTGGTACAAATCACTCGGTCGAGTGTAGTATACATATGTAGACTCATCGAAGCCGTCGCCGCGATCCGGCGGAGAACGCTGCCAAGCGTTCAGCCGGTCCCACCCCGAGACGGACGGATGATCGTGTGAACCTGTTTTCATCCGTGGCTATTTGAGAGTATCCCCATGTTCGTCGAATTACTCAAAGAATTCCTCGGTAAAAAGGCCGGGGAGCGCATCCATGTGGCCGAGGCGGAGGCGCGGCAGCTCATTGCCGGCGGCGTCGCCAAGGCGGTGGGCGACGATCCCATCGGCCCGTTGGTGACGAAGGCGATGGAGAGTGCCCTGTCCGGCTTCACGCGCGGACTCGATACCATCGTCAATGAAACGCTGAAGCAGTTCGGCGAGGCCCAGAGCCAGGCGCGCAAGCACGCGGTGCCCGCCATCTTCGGCGCGGGGGGCAACGGCGATCCGCGCAAGAGCTTCGGCGATTGGCTGTTGGCCTGCGCCCGCAACGATGGCCGGTATCTGGAAAAGCACTACGGCAGCAACTTCGTCGCCTGGCAAACCAAGGCGGCGCTCGGCGAGTCGTCCGGCGTCACCGGCGGCTACACCGTGCCGCCGGAACTGTTCGAGCAATTGATGACGATTGTGGCCGAGATGGCCTTTATCCGCCCGCGCGCTTTCGTGCTGCCGATGGCAAGTGCTAGTTTGCAGATACCGTATCTCGATATTACCACGGCGCAAAGCCCCGGCGTGTCGCCGTTCTTCGGCGGCCTGCAAATGTACTGGACCGCCGAGGCCCAGACGCGCCAAGAAACCGAGCCGCAGTTCAAGCAAATGGAACTGAAGGCCTGGGAATTATCCGGCTACTGCGTTAGCTCCAACGTGCTGCTGCAAGACAGCATTATGGGATTGGAAAAGTTCCTGATGACGCTGTTCGCCAAGTCGATCGCCTGGTTCGAGGAATACGCCTTCTTGCAGGGCAACGGCGCGGGTAAGCCGCAGGGCATGTTGACCGCCGGGGCGACGCTGCTGAAGAACCGCGACACCGCCAACGAAGTCGATTTCAACGACGTGGCCACCATGTGGTCGAAGCTGTTGCCCTCGTCGTGGAGTTCGGCCATCTGGGTGTTCTCGCCCAGCGTCGTGCCGCAACTGTTGCAATTAAAGGACGGAGCGAATCGGGCCATTTTCATCAGCATCGACCAGGGCGTGACGAAATCGCCGGTGTGGTCGCTGCTGGGCCGGCCCGCGTTTCCCAGCGAGAAGCTCCCCGCTCTGGGAACCAAGGGCGATTTGATGCTGATCGATCCCGCCCTCTACGTCGTCGGCGACCGCATGCAAATCGAAATCGCCGCGTCGGAGCATGTGAATTTCCTCAAGAATCAGATGACCTGGCGCGTCGTCGAGCGCGTCGACGGTCAACCGTGGATCGAGAAACCCATCACGCTGCAAGACGGCGCGACGCAAGTATCGCCGTTCGTGGCACTCAACTAACCATCCTGGCGAGCGGGGGGGCGTCAGCCCCCTGAGTTCCGCACTGCTCAGGGGGCTGACGCCCCCCGCTCGCCTCACACCTGGGAGAACTCATGTATACCGAACAACTCACGCAACGGCTGGGCATCGCCGCTCCGGCTTCGCCGCAAACGCTGACGGGAACGGCAACCGTCAACTCCGGCAGCGTCGATATGAGCAAGTTTCATCGTTCCCTCTTTCTCTTCGAGACGGGAGCGTTCGGCGGCACCAGTCCGACCTTGTCCGCCGTGCTGCAAATCCAGGAGAGCGCCGACAACGCCACCTGGAGCAATAACGCCACGATTCCCAGCGCCACGGTGACGACGGCGAGCAATCAGGCGACGATGGAAATCCGGGCCGATCAGCTCGGCCTCGGCAAGCGCTACGTTCGCCTGCAAGCCGTCTGCACCGTCGGCGGCACCAGTCCGACGATTCCGCTGGCCATCGTCGGCTTCGGCGACGAGGCCAATCACAAGCCCGGCAGCGAGCAGAACGACGCCAGTGTCGTCAGCCAAACCGTCGTCAATTGATTCGGTTAGCCGCGACGCGCAGCGGAGCGCGTTCCTCCGCGCTCCGCTGCGCGTCGCGGCTAACCGAGAGGAGATGCAACATGGCCGCCAAAGATCTCATTACCCTCACCCGCGCCTATGCCAACATTCAGGGGCAAACCCAGGGTGGGCAGTATGATACTTTAATCTCCACACTAATTACTTCTTATAGTGATGCCATCGAGAAGTATTGTCGCCGACGTTTCGTATCCCATTTTTACGATGAATTGTACAACGGGACGGGCGACAAACGCTTGCTGTTGCGGCAATATCCCATTCAAAGTGTTACCAGCGTTCGCTATATGCCCGTGACCGTGGCCAAGGTGACGAATATCGACACGGCGTTGAACCAACAGGCGCGCGTCCAGGTAACTTCGACGGGATTGCAATGTTGGCGCATGGCCAGCGGCGCGGCCACGACGGAAACGTTGTTGACCTGGGCGAGCTACCCCACGTTGACGAGCCTGATGAACGCCGCGACGGCCTTGGGCAACGGTTGGCAGGGGCAAATAGTCGGCGAGGCGTCGGCGCAGTTTCAGGGCGATTATGGTCTGTGGCCGTCGGCGGATCTCTACGTTCCCGGCTCCTACGGCGACGCGCTGGAAGGCGCGGGCATTCAAACCAGCCAGGGATACATGAATGCGCGCGGGGTGTATGCCGAATTGAAGATGCATACCTATGAATTGCAAGGCTATCAGTGGGACGCGCGCGGCTGGTTGCTGCGGGCCATCCCTTATACCGATCCGGAATTGATGCACCCCGAAGATTTGATTTGGCCGGTCGGCATCAATAATTTCCGCATTCAATATACGGCCGGCTATTCCACGGTTCCCGAAGGCGTGCAAGAAGCGTGTGCGCGCTGGGTGGCCTACGCCTTCAACCTCGCGCTGCGCGATCCGGCCTTGACGACGCAGGTTCCGTCGTCCGGAACGAGCAGCGGCTGGGCGGCGTCGGCCAGCTCCAACGCGAGGCCGCCGCTCGATGTCTGCGCCTTATTGGCTCCCTATTGTCGTCGAACCGTGGCCGGCAATCAGGGGTGAGCAATGAACGCGATCAAAGCCCGGAAATGCTTCGTGCCGCGCAGTCCCTCCGACTGGGTGGCCAAGGTGTTCTTGACCTGCGACAACGTACTCGCCGTGCAGTTCAAGCGCGGTCAGAAGGTTCGGAAAATCCTACCTCACGGTCCCGGTGCGTATCTGGGAAGCGGCGGCGCTCCCTCGGCGTGTTGCCTCTATCCCGGCACGCAAGGCGCGTTGGCGGAACGACTGTACGATTTGGCCCAGACCTGGGCGTATGCCGGAGAATGGGTCCATGCGTTCTTGTATAAGAAGTTCGGCTATCGACTGGTGCAACCCCCGGCCCAATGTGGCGGATGCCATACGAGTTGTTCCCTTTCCCTTAGCCCCGCCGCGCCGACGCTGGGTCAGGTTGTCGCCATCTCTTGTACCGTCACCAACAGCGACGGCAGCGCGACCAAGGGTGATGCGCCCAAGGGAACCGTGGCGTTCATCGTCGATGGTGCGAGCATCGGCACTGCCGCCCTGCCGGACAACGAACCGGACACCGCCAACGCCGCAACCGCGACCATCGACTGGACGGCCACCAGTGGAACCCACACGATTGTCGCAACCTACAACCCAGCCGACGCCGATTTCGCCGCGACAACTTGCTCGACCACATTAACGGTCGGCGGAGGAGGTATCTCGACGACGTGTTGCCCCAGCAATCTGATACCCGCGACGCTCTATCTCACCATCTCCAATGTGTCGGGATGCGCCTGTATGGCCGGGACATACGCACTCATTTATGCGGGCAATGGGCAAGTGTGGGCGAGCAACGCTCTCAATATGTGCGGTGCCAGTAATTTTGTCATCCAGCTCGTTTGCTCGGGTACCAATTTTATGCTCTATGGGGGACCATTCGGGACTACCTACCTCACCTATACTTGTGCCCCCTCCATGTCGGCTTCCAATGTGTCCGTATCGGATAGTGGATTTTGTACCGGAACCGTCAACGTCACGGTGACAGCATGAAAGATTTGCCCTGCCTATGCGACGGTAGAAACGACATTCACTGTAGCGCGACTCACTGCGACCTCGCCGGACCCGGCAAGCCTGGCGATGCCAACGAATGCCGCGTCTGCTGGCTGCGCCTGGGGTCTACCGATCGGCCTTCCGTTCGCCGCTCGTTGCCGTGCCTCTATCTGGGAGCAGTGAAAGATCAATTGAAATGTCCGTGTCCTCAGTATTGGCTTCGCTCTTGTGAAATTCACACCGAATGCACGTTGCGACAGTGTAAGATTTGTCCCGACTATGAGGAGGGAATATGAATCGCCGTCTCCTACTCGTACTACTCGCTGGGGTGGCGCTGTGGTGGTATGTACACCATCATCCCGCGCGACGGCTCGTCATCCCGGATCTCCCACCGACGCCGGATGGGAAGCCGACACCGAGCAGACCGAGGAAGCCGCGCCCGTGCCCCGGTCCCGGTCCTTGTCCGCGCGAGGAAGCGAAAGCCGGCGGTCGGCCGGTAGAGGGCGGGCGCGTGGCTCCCGACGGACGAACCGAAATCGTCTGCGATCTACCGGCCGGCGAACGCAAGAAGAACATCGCCAGCAAGGGCTTGGGATGCTGTGTCTTCCGCAGCATCGAGTACGCCGCGCGCTGGCAGAATGTGCCGGAGCTGTTCGATTTGCCGGAGCGGATGCGCGACGCCGGCATCGAGGGCGGCGGCTATCCCGACAAGGTGGCCAAGGTTCTCCAGCAATTCGGACCTTCCGTATCGTACATTCAAGACACCAGCGGCGATCCCGACATTTTGGAGGCGATCTTGCAAACCGGACGTTTGCCGTGCGTGACCTACAACGGCCGCGATTGTCACTACCCCGGCGGCATCGCCCACATGGTTTGCCTACCGTATTTCGACCGCCAAACGGGCTGGGCTTGTATTAGCGATAATAACTATCCGAGAGAAGACGAATTCGTCTGGATGTCGCCGGACGAATTTCTGAAGCGCTGGAACGGCGGCGGCGGCGGTTGGGTCGTCTGTCTGCTCCATAGTCCGCCACCGCCCCCAGTTCACCATTAATCCCGCAGCGCGCCGATCCTCGATCCCACGCTCCGCGTGGGAACGAGGTTATATTCTCTAATTAAGGTGCATTATGTCTCGAATCATATCTCCCCTACTCTTCGTCTGCGTACTCGCATCGGGTACTCTTCGCGCCGGTTACGAATGGCGTATCTTCGACGACGACGCGGATCAAGTCGCGTTGTGGCGGGACGGGCGGCAGGTGGGCAACTATCGCTTTTCGAGCCGCGCGTATTATCCGCGCCGTGCTTCCGGCGATTGGGGCCAGCCGTGCGCTCCGCCCTATCCTCCGCCGGGCACGGTGTCTTCTCCCGGCAAGATCGAAGCGGATGGCACGGTCAATTTCGGTCTCGATCGGACGCGCATTTCCTCGAACGGCAAACATTTACTCAACGGCAAGGAAGTCGGCAAAGAGGAACTGTTGCAGGCGATCGGCAAGTCGACTCTACCCCACGACGGCCAATGGCTGTGCCTCACCATCATCGGTCCCGAAGCCGCGCGGAAAAAGGTGTTGAGCGATCTACAAAGTAATCTACTGTTGATGCCGTGGAGGGATCGCATCAAGGTGCAGGACTATGCCCCGGACCATTGGGCCGTGCGCGACGCCGGTTTCGTCACCGCGGGCCAGCCGACCATTTACTGCCAGGCGGCGGACGGCAAGGTGTTACACCGGCAGGACGAATATCGCGGGCCGAAAGCGTTGGCCGAGGTGCTGCGCCGAGCCGATCCGGCCTATCGACCCCAACTCGATCCGGACTTAAACGATCCGCTCTCCCGTGTGCCGCCCTGGTTGATTTATCTCGGCGGCGGCGTCCTCGTGTTCCTGTTGTTGAAAGGTGAGGATAAATGAACGTGGAAACTCTGTTAATCTATGGTCTATCGGCCGCGGGTGGCTGGCTGCTGCGGCACTACGGCATCGGCGCGAGCATCAAGACTCCTGGAGCTTCCCCGGTCGGCCGCATCCCCGTCATGGCCACCCTCAAGGCCGACATCGATCAAATCGTCAAATCCGCTGTCGAGGCCGCCGTCAAGCAGGCCATCGACGACATCAAAGGTTCCGCCGCGAGGTAATTCCATGAAGCCCATTCGCAATCGCATCAAAGGGCATCGTCGCATTCGGGCCGGCGATCTGGTGCCGCACGAGCTGAATCCGCGCCTACACGGCGAGGCCCAGCGCGCGGCACTGACCGCACTCTATGCCGAGATCGGTTTCGCGCGTTCGCTCTTGGCCTACGAATTGCCCGATGGCCGGTTGAAACTCATCGACGGCCATTTGCGAAAGGATTTGACGCCGGATATGGAAGTCGATGTCGAAGTGCTGGATGTCGGCGATGCCGAGGCCCGCGCCCTGTTGCTATCGCTCGATCCCCTGGCACAATTGGCCGACTACGACCAAACGACGCTCGACCGCCTGCGGGCGTTGACGCACACCGACTCCGACGCCGTGGCCAACCTGTGGGCGTCGATCGGTCGAGCCAACGCCGAGGTTGAAGAGGCACTGGCCAATGCGGCGAAGCAACGGCAGAAGGCGATCCCCGAACAGTTTCTCATCCTGGTCGAATGCGACGACGAGCAAACGCAGACGGAATTGCTACAGCGCTTCCAAGACGAAGGATTGAAGTGCAAGGCGTTGGTGTCGTGAAGCTGCGATCGGATCAGAGCCGGAAGCGTAAGCGACGGCGAAGTTTACCGTCGCTTACGCTTCCGGCTCTGACAATTGAAGAGAATTATCCCCATGCACGCCCTCATCACCGTCGAAACGCCCGTCGTCGAATCGCCGCGCCTCGCGCAGATACGCGGCATGTTCGATCTGGCCGCCGAGAAGACCTCGCGCCTGCAATGGAATGTGTCGCTGCCTTTGGACGAACGCGCATGGAATATCGGATTGATAACCGGGCCGTCCGGATGCGGGAAAAGCACTCTCGCCCGGCACTTGTGGCCCAACCATCTCGCTCGCCCCTTCGATTGGCCGACGGATGCCGCCCTGCTCGACGGCTTTCCCGACGCCCTGTCGATTAAGGATATTACGGCTCTGCTATCGGCGGTGGGCTTTTCGTCGCCGCCGGCTTGGATGCGGCCGTTCCATGTGCTTTCGACCGGGCAACGCTTCCGCGTCGAGATGGCTCGGCTACTGTCCGAGTCGCCTGACTTGGCCGTGGTGGACGAATACAGCAGTGTCGTCGATCGCACCGTGGCCCAGATCGGGTCGGCGGCGCTGGCCAAGACGATCCGCCAACGCGGCCAACGCTTCATCGCCGTCACTTGCCACGACGATGTCGAAGACTGGCTGCAACCCGATTGGGTCTATCGTCCCGCCGAGAATGCCTTTACCTGGAGGTGGCTTCGGCAACGGCCAACGATCTCCCTCCACATCGTTCGTTGTGCGACATCGGCGTGGCGGCTATTCGCACCGCATCACTATCTGAGCCATGCCCTCAATGGCGGGGCCGCGTGCTTTCTCGCGGCCTGGAACGAACGGCCCGTCGCCTTCAGCGCCTGGCTGCCGTTCGTCGGCGCGGGACCGGCGACGCGGCGCGAACATCGCACCGTCACGCTGCCGGACTATCAAGGTGTCGGCATCGGCAACGTCCTGTCGGCGACGATTGCCTCGATGTGGAAGGCGCTGGGCTATCGCGCGATTTCGACGACCAGCCATCCGGCCATGATGCGATCCCGCCACAAATCGCCCCTATGGCGCATGTGCCGCCCGCCTTCGCTGGCGGTCGGCGTCGAGCATCGTCTGAAAAAACTCCGGCACGCCACGACGCGCCTCACCGCCGGATTCGAGTACGTCGGTCCCGCCCTGCCGCGCCGCCTGGCGCAGTTGCTCCTCGCTTCGTGAGTGGCCTTATGGCTCGCTATCGTCTGACGCTTGCTCTCGAAGAAAAGATCGCCGCCTTCATCCGCGCCGGTGGCTTCGCCCATGTCGCCGCGGAGGCGGCCGGCCTGCCGCGCGCTGTGTTTGCCCGTTGGATGGAGCGTGGCGAACGTGCCGACGCACCGAGCAACTACCGCCGCTTCGCACGGGCCATCCGCGAAGCCGAGGCACAAGCACGACTGCAAGCCGAGGCGAGCGTTCGCGGCGACAAGCCGCTCGATTGGCTCAAAGCCGGCCCCGGCAAGGCCAGCGCCGACAACCCCGGCTGGAGCAATCCCGGCAAGGCGGGCGATGCCTCCGCCGCCAAGTCGGCCAAGAGCGAACGCGAGCAAATCTCGTCTGAAATGCTGCATCTGTTCGGTCGCTGCGCCGAACAACTCGTCCCCTTCCCCGACGCCCGCGCCGCCCTCGCCGCCTGGCTCACCGCCCTACCGGACGTTGGGGAAGGATAATCGAAAAATGGCACGTCTTGACGCGACTTGTCGCTTCGCCGCCCCCTTGATTTTCGGCGCTCGTTCGCCCACAATAATGATAGTGAACAAATAAACACTATCACGATGCCCAGGAGTTCCCATGCAGCTCGAAGCACTGCCCATGCAATTCGTCGCGCTCACCGACGGCGTCCTTCGCGGCGAGGAACACGTCTTGCTCTTTCTCGAAAGCGCCGCGCGGCAGCGAACCTGCGGGATCGCCCTGACGCTCGCCGATGCCGTCGCGCTGCTCGCCGCCTTGCGCGCCCTGATCCCCGAAGCGCGGCAGATTCAAGAACGTCTGAGCGAACGGAATTGATCCCGTCGCAGGTTTACCCGTCGCTGGCGCTCCGGGCTTGTTGTTGTTGTTATGACACACTTAAACGATCTTCTGTGTGTTCATTGTGAACGGCGTCCCGCCGCGGCGGCGCTCGATCTGTGCGAGGCGTGTCACGCGGTCAAGAGCATCCGCGTGTTGTACCTGCGCCGCCGAGGTTGGACGCCGCAATGGGAACAGCACCTCCGCCGTCTCGCCGCCCGCGCCAAGCTGCGCCTGCCGCTCTTTCCCCGCGATTAACTTTTTCCACGAGGAGAATCTCCCATGCGCCGCGCCTACCCTTGCCATGCTCCCACCGATGCGTTCGACCGCGCCTCTTCCGCCCGCGAGACGGATCGAACCCGCGTCGACTCGGTCGATCTCCTCGACACGGCCCGCTGTCCCTGTTGCCGACTCCCCTTGGTGGCGCGCATGGGACGAGTGGGACCGTATTTTCACTGTGGGTGTAACGAAAGATTCTCGGTTAGCCGCTCCCCTTCGGGACGCGGCTAACCGAGAAGGAATTGCCTGCGAAGTGCGGACGTTCGGTCGCTCACTTGGCCGCCTTGACGTCGTAGCACAACAAGACGGGGCCATCTCTCAAATAGAGGCGTCCGTTGGCGACGACGGGATGGGGCCAGGCGGGCCGCTCGCCGTGGTCGGGTTGCTCGAAGCGGCCCTTTTCCTCGTAGCCTTTGGGGGTGGCTTCCACCAGCGCGACGAACGGCGGCGTCTCTTTGCCGAAGCCGGTGCCGCCTTGGCCGCGCACATAGAGCATCCCCTCGGCATAGCACAATGCAGCCGACCCCACCGAGGCGTGTTGCCACTCGATCGCGCCGGTCTTGAAGTTCATGCAGACCAAATCGCCCTTGGCATTGGTCCCGTACACATAGTCGCCCACACGGACCACGCCGCCGATGCTGTTGAGCTTCGTGCTATTGAAGTACACCTCTTCGCTATTTACCGTATCCGCTTGGACCTTAATGCGATTGAGGCCGGTTCCGTTGCGCGAGGTGGAGGTGAACACGCAGCCGTCGTGAAAGACTGGCGTGGGGATGTTGGCCGCCTGGTCTTTCGTCTTGTCGTAGCGCCACAGAAACTTGCCGGTTTTCGCATCGACGCCGATCAGCCCGCCGGACACGAATTGCACGTATTGGCGGACGCCGCCGACTTCGACGGCGATGGGCGAGGCATAGCCGGCCTCGTCTCCCTTGGCCAAGGCGCATTCCCAGAGAGTTTCGCCATCTTTTTTGTTCAACGCCGTCATCGCCGCCTTCTTGCCGCCCGGCGTGCAGACGACCTTGTCGCCGTCGATCAACACCGACTCCGAATAGGCCCACATGCCCGGCGCGCCGGCGAAGTTCTTTCGCAGATTCTTCGTCCATACGAGAGTGCCTTTGTCTTTTTCCAGACAGGCGAGGTCGCCGTCCGAGCCGAGCGCGTAGATACGATCGCCTTCGACGGTCGGCGTCGAGCGCGTGCCGGGATATTGCGGACCCTTATTGGGGCCAACTTTGCCGATCTCTTTCGTCCAAATCTCGGCTCCGTCCGCGACGGAGCGGGCGACGACATATTCCTTGCCCTCGCGGTTGGACATGAGATAGAGCCGGTCGCCGACGACGGCGGGCGTGGAATAGCCGTCGCCGATGTCCTTCTGTTCCCAAAGCAGCTTGGGACCGCCCTTGGGCCACTCTTTGAGCAGCCCCGTCTCCTTCGAGACGCCGGTGCGCTGCGGTCCGCGCCATTGAGGCCAATCCGCCGCCATCGAGCAAATCAGAAGGCCGGCAAGTAAGAAGGGTTTTCGCATTGCATCTCTCGCATCGAAATCAGATGGGAAGGGCGAACGCCTGGGATCAGTTTAGCGTTTGCGTCCGAGTTCGACGAGAGGCTGGAACCGTCCGCGTCATGGAGCGCGGCTCCGCCAGGCGGAAGCATCGCGGCCGCCGTGCATAATCGCGAGAACTTCCACGCGGTCGATGTGAACTCGGTAGTAAACGACATAGGCAAATCGCCGCAACGGTGTAGCCCGTACATTGCCCCAAACCGTTCCGTACAACTCGGGCATCGCGCCAATTCGTCCCAATGCTTCCTTGAGCCGGTCCAAAAATGCTTGTCCTAAGCCCGCCCCTCGCGTTTCGAGGAAGTCTCGTGCTTCCTCCGCATCGCGGCTGGCTTCGGGGCGCAGGACGACGGGCAAAC
>JAEHJW020005303.1_pt1 | contig 32819 bp, 49 predicted proteins | sample 9271431 | NCBI WGS metagenome assembly JAEHJW02 | reverse complement strand
TCAGACGGCGTCTTTGACATCCTGCTCGATCTTGCCGATCAGCGTTTCCGAGGCGTGGACGGTCTCCGCGACGAGCTTCTCCACGGCGGCATAGCCGGCCTCGGCCTGGGCCATGATCGATCGACCCTCGGCCACCAGAGCGCCCAGATCCTCACACCCGGCCCTTTCGTCCACGGCCAAGGCGGCCTTCCGATCGCGGATCGCCGCCAACTGCGCCTGTTTGGCGCGAATGTCGGCATCCACGTCCGCAAGAGTGCGACTGGCGGCAGCGGCGGGAGTCGACGGGTCGGACGCCGGCGCGGTCGACTCCTGGGAAGCGGTCACATCGGGCGCCGGATCGGTGGTGGCCGGCGCGGCCGTCTGACCCGGCACAGGCGCGGTGGAAGGATTATTGGGATCCATCGTGTTCTCCATATGAAAAAGGACCGCCAGCGCGGCCCGGATGCGGGAAAGAATCGTCATTTGCGGGAGCCCCATTGCTGGGCGATGTCCGAGAGACGCCCGTTGCAGGCACGTAAGGCGCGGGCAGTGCGGATCAGCGTGCTGGCTTCGGTGCGCGGCGTCCACTTATCGCGCGGCGGCAGCCCCGGCACCGGAATCGGACGCAGATATGGTGCTGGCACCGACTCCCGCACCACTTGCACCTTCGGGACCACACCCGTTGTGGAGCAGGCAGAGATAAGCATCGTTGCCGGGACCGTAATCAGGAAAAGGCGTATCCGGCCCCGGACAGCCCTTTTTATGCTTCGAAGATGCGTCATTGATGACCCTCACCATTGCTCGGGTTTTCCTGGCGGCAGCGGCATGCCGAGCCTCCGCGTCCGCGATGGCGGTCATGGAGGCCGTGTAATCGGCCTGGAGCGTCACGACCGCCGCCGCATTGGCCTTTGCCGCCGACCGCGCCGTATGCAGAGAGACATTCGCGGCGCCCAATTTCTCGGTCGCGCGCCAGGCGTACCAGATGAGGCCACCCACAGCCGCGGCGATCAGCGCATAGACGCCGATCTTTCCCCAGATGCTGGCGCCCCCGGTGGCCACCGCTTCGGCCGCGCCCTCCGCGTCATCGATCAATCCCATTTCACGATCCTCCCGATGACGGGGGCGCCTGTACGGCGCGGCTTTTATTGGTCAGAAGCCCCGCAGCGGCCATCGCCGGGATCAGCGCCGCGATCCCGGCGAGAATCGCCGCGACCGCCGTCCCGAAGGCGCCGGTATCCGGCATCGGATGCAGCGAGGACACGGCGGCGATCGCCTCGAACACCTGCGCGACATAGGCCACACAGAGGATCGCCAGCGAGGACACGGCGATGGCCAGGACGATCAGCCCCGCGAGCGTGTGGATCTCCAGGCTGTCGTCATGCGGGTCGAGCGCCCGTTGCAGCGGATTCGTCATGAGAAAGCCCTGTGCCAGTGGCTGATGTATTGCCCGATGCTGGCCGCGCCGCCGGCGGTGTTATACCAGCGCTTGTAATAGGCGGCCTGCGCCTCGACATCGCCGGCCGGCGGCAGCGGATCGGGCACGCGGGCATAGAGAATGCGGGCCATGGCCACGGCGTAATACAGGTTCCCGGCCATTTCATCGGCCGCCGCGATCCCCGCGCCATCGGCGATCCGCAGCGACCGCACCTTCGCCGCCAGCGCCGGTCGAAAGTCCAGGTAATTTCGCCACAGATCGTCATGGGTGGCCGGTTCCATCTGGCAGATGCCGATGGCCGGCCCGGCGCCGGTCTGATGCAGCCAATGGCCGCCGTCCGATTCCTGCAGAATGGTGCCGATCAGCAATTCCTCGGCCGCCGCCCCGTCCAGGCCCAGCGCGGCCAGGACGGGGCGGATCACCTGATCGCGCAATTGGGTGACGTCGATACCGTCGGTCATGATTGATCCTCAAGTTTGCGGAGAGCCGCACGCACCAGATCGCGGGTCGCCCGTTGCTCGCGCTCGATCCGGCGGAGCGACGCGTCCATCCGCAACGACTGATGGTTTTGCGTGATCTGCAGAATCGGCGCGGCATACGCCGCCTGCAGGCTGAAAGCGAGGTTGAGCAGGATGAACGGATAGATGTCGAAATGGGCCAAGCCGGTGACGTTCAGACCGATCCAGACGCCGACGATCAGGGTCTGAATGATGACGAATCGCCAGCTTCCCATCGCCCGCGCCGTCGCGTCCGCCGCGCGCTGTCCCGTTTTTTCCAACAGTTGCTCGGTCGTGACGTCGGAAAGATCAGCCTTGACCATCAGCGGGCCTCCCTGCGCTTGGGCATCCAACATCCCTGCACGCGGCGATAGACGAGCGCACGCCAGACGATGAATGCGATCGAGATCAGTCCGGAGAGCGAGCCAATCGGATTTTGAAGGGCATAACTTGCCGCCGATCCGGAGATCCCGGCGACAATGACGAGCACGTCGGCCGCCAGTTGGTGGTGGTGCATGTCGTCTCCTGGCGGCATGGGCACAAAAAAACCGCCTCGCGGGCGGCGTCCATCAAACGGTCAGCGCGGCATCTACGGCCAGACGATGGCATCGACCCCGGCCACGGTGGTGGCCGCGTTCACCTGACCCACCAGCCCGGCGTATGTCGTCTGTTCGGCCTGGATATGGGTCCACATGTCGGCTTGCACCTGTGCCGCCTGAGCGGCGGTGTGCGCGACGAATGACCACGCGCCGCCCGCAGACGGCTGGCACCAGAGCGAGCCACCCTTAAGCGCGGCCCGGTCAATATTGCCCTGGTTTGCGTCATCGGCCGGGTAATTGTATGCAGACCCCAGGGCCGATGACGCAAACCCGGCCTCGATGGCGGACTGACAGGCGGCGGACAGGAGTCCGATTTGCACCCCCTGCGCCACCTTCACGGCGTCATAAGTGTAGGATGCCAGCGCCGCTTCCGCCGCCGTGATGGTGGCCGAATCAGTCCCCTGGGGATACACCAGTTCGTTGTTGACCCAACTCACCAGTCCGGCGAGCCCGGCCGCTTCCAGAACAGGCAGAAAATCCGGGCCTATCGTGGTGGTCATGCCTTATCCCTCCGCTTTCACGAGTTGAGCGCCGGTAATCACTGTGATTGATTGCCCGGAGTTGGTGTTCGCCCACACCTGGGCCACATGGTAGCCCTCTGTCGGATAGGTGTAATTTGTTGTCTGGGTCGTGGCTGTCTGCCCGACAAACGATACGGAGGTGGCTTGCGCCTGGCCCACGTCCGTTCCGTCAATGTATGACATAACGCTGACCCCGTACCCCGCCGTAGACGTCTGGTGCCCGAGCAGAGGGCACAATTCGACCGCATGACCTCCCCAGCAGAGGAAAGGCACATCCAGAAGGGAAATCTGCACCGGCGACGAGGTGGTAACCGTCCCGGAAAGGGTCGTGCTGGAGTTCAGCCACACATCCTGGCGATTGAACCAGGACAGGACCAGAGACCATGCCCCCGCCGCGTTGACGTATCCCATGCCGACCAGGGTCTTGGTCGCGTCCCCGGTCATGACTTCCACACCGGTCGCAGCGTCCGTGCTATGCCCGGTGGTGCTGGCCAGCAGGGTCATGACGCCGCCGACCATCTCGGCGTAGATGTAATAGAGGGTCGAAGCGGTGAGGCCACTTGATGACAGGGATATGCCGGCGGCGGGGACGGTCTGAAGCACGCCGGCAATGGGCAGGCGATTGCCCCTGAAGGGCGACAGCAGCAGGTCGGAGCCGGGCAGCGTCAGGCGGCATTGGCCCGAAATGAGCGCCTTGGCAATCATCGCGCTGATGGCCGTATAGACCTGATTATAGGTGGTCTTCGACGGCGTGATGTTGGCGGCGGCCAGAATATTCAGCAGCTCCATCATCACCATATTCATGAAATCGGCGCGAAGGAGCGTGGCCGCCTCATTGGTGACGGGATCGCCATCCGTAAAGTACCCACCCGTGCCGGCAGGCGCCGGCGTCGGCAGTGTCGTGGACACTGTCGGATCGTCGTATTGATACATCGCACCCTCAGGTGTAGCTGAATTGAAGAATGGTGTGGGGAGGCGAAACCGCCTCCATTTCACACTCCAGGACCGCATTCCCCCAGGCCTGCAGCGGATCGCCCATTGCCGAACCGCCCATACGGAAAGGGATGATCGAGTCCAGCGGCGCGTTGATGCGCCACGTATGACTCCAGTCGGGCCCACCCAACGGCGCGCCCATTCGGGACTGCCCCATTCGGAACGGAGCGCAGTTGGTAACGGTGATTGAAAAGCCCAACTGCGCCGCCCAGCCGACGTAATCCGATATCCGCTGGCCGGCCATCCCGATAAATCGGGCCACCACCTGTCCGCGCCGCTGGATAACCGTCTGGACGGTTCCGGAGCAGGTATCGGGGAGCCCCAAAGTGGCTTCCCACTCCGGCAGCAGCTCATAGGTGGTGGGGGGAAACGCCTCCGCCAGCACATTGTTCGCGCGAGCGTTGGTCCGCACATAGACGGCCGATAGCCCCCTTAGAACCTTGGTCTGCACCGCATCGGGATCGCGCGGCCAGACGCGCCCGCGCGGCATCAACGACTGCATCGCGCGAAGATAATCGTCCGCGCTGAATTGTGGGGCGGCCATGAATCACGTCCATGAGGGGGTGCCGAGGACAGGTAGAGCACCCGTCGGACATACGATATTCGCGGTGGGCGACTGGATTATCCATGGCGGCAACCCGGAAATGGCATTGATGGCTGCCTCGACATCGCGCAGATCGATCGTACCCCCCGGCGCCCCATTCCGCAGAAATAGGGCGCTGATCGCGGCGGATACCGCGCTTTGCTGGGATGCGCTGCCCGACAAACCCTGAATGGTGAAATCCACTGCATAGGCGGTCGGCGACACCACGTACACCAGGGCGGTTCCTGGCTGTGACGGATATATCGCATTGGCGATCGCCAGCTGGTCGCCGGTCGCCACCAACCCTCGCGGCGAATCGGCCGTCGCCACCCCATTCGTGCCCTGGGGAAAGCCGTTATAGGCAGCCTCCGACACGTCCAGCATCACGTAGACGACGACGGTCCCGGCGCCGAACCCCTTCGGCGACGCCCACGCCCGCGTGACACCGGGGACGCCCAACGCCCAGGTCACATACTGCGAGCCACTGCCGATCTGCATCGGTGCCTGATACGCCTGCAACATGCGGGTGCGTAGCTGATCGTCCGTCTCGATATCGGCGCCGATGGCAGTCGTAGACGCCACCACACCCGACGTCGCCTGAATGTTTGGGACCGCCGTCGCCAGCGACAACGGCGTACCGTTGGCCATATTGCCCCAGGCACCCGTTTGACCGGTCGGGTCCGCCACGGCCTGCGCAGCAACGGTCACCGTTCCGGACGATCCGACCACCCCATCGGCAGTCGTGGTGAATTGAGCGCCGTCAGCGCGCGTCAGAGGGGTGCCCGACGGCAAAGGCGCATTGACCGCCCCCGAAAAGGTTACGGTGCCGCCCCATGCCACGGCGCCCTTACGCACGACGCCCTTCAGAGCCGCCCAACCCTGCAGGAATTCCTGAGTGGCCGTGAACGGAACCGCCTGCTTGCTGATCCAATCGATATACCCAAAATGCTGATTGGCCAGACCGGCCTGAACATTCCCCATGATCCGCAGGTTCGAAAACCGCAGCAATGCGGCTCCGGGTATCTCGGCCGCGATGTCCTGAGCCACCTGCGCCCGAAGGTCTGTCAATGTTTGACGAGCAAACGGCATCAGACGGAACTCCACGCCCAGGAATAGTTCAAAGCCAATACGGCGCCATCCTGCCGCAGCAGCAGCACGCGCGCGCCCAGCAGCCCGGGCCGCGTCCATTCGGTGGCGACGCTGACCTCGGCGACGACACCGTCATCGATCAACCACTGCAGCGCCTCGGCGATATAATCATGAGCAGCAGCCAGCACTTGAGCGGTCTGCTTCGACCGGTCCAAAAGCCACAGACGCGATCCGACCGGCTTGGCTGACCCGGTATCGGCCCACCACCCCCGTCGATCACCCGATCCATCCGTAATCACGTCGTCGGCGGCGGCCAAGCCATCGCTGAACAGACTGATCAGTACGGCGGTTTCCAGATCCTGGCCGGTGACCAACTGACCGTCATCGACCGCCCAATCGCCATGCGCGGCGGTCGGCACCCAAATCGTTGCGATGTCGCTCATACGGTCTGACTCGGCCCACCGGTGGTACCGCCCTGCGGATCTGGATGGGTATGCGGGTTATAGGCAGACCGCATGCCCGCTTGAGTGGTCGATTGCGTATCGCAATTGTCCAGGATGTCGCCGGTACATTCCAATAGCGCGGTTTCGAGCCGGACCCGGGGCGCATTTGTGACCGTGACCGGGTTGCCGCCGCCATTAATGACGATTCCGGCCGCGGTCAGATAGACGCTTTGACCCTTGTCGTCGTAAATCGCCACTTCGCCGGACGCCAGACCCTTCATGCGATAAGCTTGACTGTTCGTGGCTATGACGACGCCAGCAGACCGATCGCCGCCGAAAAACACGGCGACGGCATCGCTTGATGTCGGAGGCGATGATGCCAGCCCGTATTCCACCAGCCGAGGTATGTCATCGCGGACCTCGCCATTGCCGAAATCGATCTGCAGCGTCTGAACGGTCCCTCCGTCATTGATCGGTCCGATGCGGCCGCGGCCGATCATCATCATGAGACCCCGATACAGGCCGTCGAACATGCTCATGGCGGGCTCACATCCTGCAGGATCGGATACAGATTGAACGGCTCCGGCAGGAATGCCTGCAGCGGCATCACCACCAGGTCGGCATGCGTTCCGTCCATGTCACGCCGGTACGTCACTTCGCCGAGGGCCCAGGTCTCCTTGAAGACGCGCATGCTTGGCAGATGCACCGGAATCAACGTATTGGGCTGCCAGAGCGCACCCGCACGATCGCGCCACGAATCGACGGTGGCCCGGATCATCATCGAGCGGCCCAGGCGCCGCGCCGCTTCCCACTTGGCGCGCAATTCCGGCATATCCAGCATCGCCGCCACTTCAGAAATGATTTCATGGCGCCGGTGGCGCGGCACGCCGCTATCGGTGGCCACCGCGCGAGGCGCCAGCGGCCCGACTTCACGCAGCGGCTGGACCGTCAGGGTATAGGCGTCATACTCGCTGAAACGCTCGTCCATGCTGAACATGCCCTCGGCGCGCTCGACATTGACACCCTCGCTCAAGCCGCTGGCGGCCACCACGGACGCCACACGCGACAAAATCAAATTTCCGGACGGATCGTCGTAGGCCAGCAGTCCACGATACCGACACACACGCTCGATGACCGACCAGGCCGTCTCCCCCACATTGAAATTGAACTGGGGAATCGGGTCGCCGACGTCTGCCAGCGCCGTAACCGTGATATTGTTGGCATAGGGCCTGGCGAGAGCCCGCGCGATCGCCAGGACGTCCATGTTGGCAAACTGGCGGTTTGGCCATTCCGCGGCACAATCCACCAGATCCTCGCACTTGCCTCGACCTGTGACGCGAATGGAATGCCGATCCGCTTCCAGAGAAGGACGCCAACGATCCACGTATCCCGTCAGCACCAGGTCGCCACCTAGACGCACCTGGCAAAAATCGCCGGGCTTTACCGATACCGTATGAAACTCGCCGGGCCATCGCTCGGTCATTTCCACATCGAATTCAGACGGCAACCGCTCGATGCCACGCGTTACGCGCAGCGCCGTCCACCCGGACAGCGCAAGGCCGCCGACCTGAAGGGTCAGATCGTCCATGATTGAACGCACGCCTCATGTCAGCAGACGGCTCAAGATTGAGCGGATTTCCCCACGCCGCCGAAGTCCACCCTCAGTTGGATAGACGACCCTGAGTGGCGCGCACAGTCAGAACCTTTTTACTCGTCGGGTCATAAACGCAGCGATAGGCATAGGTCGACCAAGCGCCGAAACCGTTCTGAAACTGGATGTGATCGCCCGCATAAACCAGAATCCCCTTAGCCTGGTCGAACCAAGCCATGTGATCGAATTTCTGCTGCATGAAGCCGTCGGTCCAACGGGTCTGATACCGCGCCAGATTCTCCACTGCCGATTCACAAGCGACGCTCGCGTCGATCAAATTCCTGTTCGCCCAGCACCGTAGATTGGCTCGGCAGGCAGCACCTGTCAGATCCGATGCTGATGATTTTGCTGCCCCGGCCTGATTTCCGAGAATCCAGCCGCCGATGACTGCCATCACTAGGCCGGAAACCATCACCTTGAACCAGACCACCTTGCGGCGTCGCACCAGGAAAACAAACCCTACCAGCAGAATCGTCAGCCCCACCCACAGCAGAAAGGCGCCCATAATCTCCCCCTTGTCACACCGTCTCCGTTTCAACTCTAACGGGACAACGCCATGAAGGCCAAGGGCATAAAGGCCGGATGGGGAACGTCTGCCTCGGAGACCAGCTCCGGCGCCCGTGCAGCATCCTGATACAACCGCTGCGCCAACGTCAAAGATGGCAGCGATGCGGAAAAGGAAACCTCGATCAGGGGCGCCAATCCGGCGCCCGCCGACGTCAAATCCTGCACGACGGCGGCGCGTAGCGACTGGAGCGCCAGATAACTGGCATCCAGACCGCCGTCTGCCGCCGTAAGTGCCTCCGTATCCAGGGCCCCCGACACCTGATCACGAATGGCGATGGCTTGGTCATAGGATGACGGCTGAAACTGGACGGCCGCGACCGCCAAGGCGCTCAGAGCCGATTGACGTATAAGGGCCGCTACGGCCGTTTGCGCCGCCGACCGAGCCTGCCCCATCGGATCGGTGGGCGGCGGCGGATTCGCCACAAAGGCTGTCAAGGCCGGCAACAACCGCAATCCATCCTCAGGACTGACCGCGCCGGCGCAGCTGGCGACCGCCGACTGAATCGCCCCCGCGATCCCGGATGGCGGTGAAGACGTCGAGGCCGCAGCCAACGCCGAACATGCGGCGCTGCTGGTGCTGCGCGAAGCGGAGGCCTCCGCCGTCAACACCCCGATCATCGACCCGATCTCAGCCGCCGATGTCAACGCCGTGATCGCCGCCATCAGGACGGCGGCGGACCCCGGAATAGGGATTTGGCCGAAAAACCGGCCGATAGCTCCCTGCAAAACCGACACCACATTCATCATCGCCGTGGCGTCGGCAACGATGCCGTTGATGACATCGACCGCCTGCCCCACCGTCTCCGCGACGGAGGACGCCACGGGCGCTGAAGAATACACCAATGGAAAGGTGGCGACGAAATCGCTGGAAAAGACCGAATTCGCCGCCGTGGATGCCAGAATAGTCGCCTGCCCCGGCGCGGCCGCCGTTTCAGGAAAAATACGGGCACCAGCCTCCACGAACCGCAGCGTGAATTCGAACGAGCGCCCCCGATCCCATTCCTGACGGATTCTCGCGGGCTCGATCAAACTGACGGTCAACCGCCCCAGGGTCGGATGAATCAGCGTGCCGGGCCCCGGCGATTCACACGCAGCCACCAGGCGGTCGCGCTGAATCATCGCGTCATCGCCGACCAGAAAGCCGTCGATCTCGAACCGGCGCCCTGTGCGCCCCAGATCCTCGGGCCAGACCGTATCGCGGAATGGATACTGATGCTCGGCGACACGGCGACCGAATTCACCGTCTTCAGAGCGCACGGCAAACGGGACGCCGCGCCACGAGGCCGGCCGTAATTGACTGGCCCAGGACGGCCCCGATCCGGTAGGCGCGGGGAGCGCCGCACCCTGGTGGCTGACGGCAAACGGCGTTCCCACTTACACCCCTCCCCTACGCCTGCAGATGCGCCATGGAATGACCGATCCGGACAGGCTTGTCGTGACCGTTTACGCGGGCCTTTGCCGTCATGCCGGGAGGCGCGTTGGCAAATGCGACATGCACGGTGACCTGATGCTCGGCAGTCGTCCCTGCGGCCGAAGCCAGTTTCGCCCATCTCCGCGCCGACGCCGCACGCACGACCTCTTCCTGCGCCGTGGCGGCTGGCCGCTCGTCATATTTGGAGAACACGGCCCCCGAGCGGCCGGGCGTGGCCGACGCCTTCAGCTTGGCTCCGGCTGCCGCTTCCTTGTGGTGCAGTTCCCAATTGACGAAACCGAGCTGGTCCGTCAGCGAGGATCCACGGATGCTCAGATGCTTCAGATGATGGGCCTTGGCATAAGCGATGTAATCCGCCTGGCGGTCCGGATGCCACTGGCCAATGCCGTACGCCGCGCCATGATCACCCACCGCACCCGGATTGAAGCGGCTCTCGCGCTGGAGATTGGCGACGATTCCCGCCGCCTGCGCCCGCGTCCACCCGTGCCCCTCGAAATAGGCCATCGCCTTCAGCCCCGTGGCGCGTTGCGCTTTGTTGGATCCGAACGCCCCCTCGACTCGATGGGCCACGCTGCTGGCCGCGGCCCCCACATCCCGGCCTACGGATTCGACCGCGCCCCACGCATGCGCCAAGCCGTTGCGAACGCCGTGCGCCAGACTCGCGCCAACACGCTCGCCCACATGCGCGACATGGGCGGGAATATGCTCGAACCACTCCACGAAATCCGTCACCACGTGACGCATGCCGTCCCATTGGCGGCGGAAAAAAGCGGCGACGCCCTTCCAATGCTTCACCAACTCGTAAGCCCCGAAGGCAACTGCTGCGACTGCTGCGATCGCCGTAATGATCCATCCCACCGGCGTCGCTTCAATGGCCGCGCCGACAGCGAGAAAGCCGCCAGAAAGGGCTTCCAGCGCCGCACCGACCAGAGGAACCCCTTCCGCCAGCGCCGCTAAAGATTCCGTCATCGTCGCGGCCTTCAAGGCGACGCCGGACAGCGATATCCCCAATAACCCCTGCGCCAAAGCCGCCCCTTTGACTGCGGCACCAAACGCGGCGGCTGCGGACGCGGCCTCCACCATATATTTTGCCGCGGCCTGGTTTTTGGCGATGAAGGACGTCAGTCCGCTGGCGAGCGTCGTCAAGACCGGTTCCAAATCGGCCCCGACACGGTTACCCACCCCCGTGGCGGCCATCCCCAGCAGATTGAGCGACTGATGGAACCGAGTGCCGGCCGCCACGTCTTTTCGGGACATCACGTCGCCCACGCTGCGGGCCCGCGCTTCAAGCTTGGCGATCCCCGCCGCCCCTTGATCCAGCAGGGGCAATAAACTCTTGTCGATCCCCAGCGTACTCAGGATCTTACCGCGGACCTGCGGGTTGGTCTGATGTCGCAGGGCATCCGATACCTGCTTCATCATGTTCACGGAATCCATCGCTCCCGACTTGGTCCGGTGCATCACCAGCCCGAGCCGATTGAACAGCGATACCGCCGTTTCGTTCCGGCCGGCGGCGGCGTCCTGCATGACCGCACCCAACTGCCCCAGGCTGCCGACCATCGCATCACCGGAGACGCCCGCTGCCGTCGCGGCGCCGGACATCGCCTGCAGGTTCCGCGTCGATACCCCCGTGATCGCGTTCAGATTGCTTAGTTTTTGAGCGTGATCACCCCAGCGCGCCGCCAGGCTGACCGATCCGGCGACACTGGCCGCCTCGATCAACCCCGTCATCGCGGGCGAAATCGATAAGACCTTTCCGGCCGTGTCGGTGGCGGCGTTTCCAAGCTCGGACACCGCGTGCCCCAGCTTATTGATCTTCCTCGGCTTGGCAAAATCCTTCACGGCGCGGGTGGTGCCGGCGATCGGCCGGGAAAGATGGGAAAAAGCGCGGCCGACCTTCCCAACGACCCCCGTTGCCTCGTCCTTTGCGCCGATCCGGATCAGAAAATCAGTCATTTGCCGCCGCCCTTAACCGCTCGGTGGCGATTAGCCACCCCTCGATCTCACGCCAGGTCAAGGGCCAGACATCAGCCGGCGCCCATCCATAGAATTTCATCAGCCCGGCGACTGCGACGCGCCAATCCCCGGGCCATCGGCCAAAAAATCGCTCAGATAGGCCACTGCCGCATCGAAATCGCACTTTTTGAGCATTCGGACCACCGCCGGGGATGCGTCAGAAGCGAACGCGACCAGAAGAATGTTCGAATGGACGCCGGAACTGGCATTCGCGGAGCGCTCCAGGTCGCCAGCAGTCGGCTCACGCAACTTCAGCGCGGAAATCTGACTGCCGTCAGGCAACTTGACCGGATCCGACAGACGCAGATCGCCGTCGACAATCGCGGGCACCGTCGGCGCGGCCATCTGCGCCTCGATGCGCCGCAGATCGCGAGCGCACAGGCCCCGCACAACGCCGACATCCACGGACGCGGCCCGGGCGATCAGCTGAATGGTGACCCCCACGGGCGTCGCGGCGGTCGCGGCATACTCGAAATCGGCCGCCGTCGGATCCCTCAACGTCAGCTTCTCGTAGGTTTGGCCGCCGAACGCGACGGGAACCAGCAAATCCAAATCCATGGTCAATTCTCCGACACGTCCTGGCCTTCCCACTTGACCTCGAAGGTGCCCTCCTCGGTCTTCACCTGCTGAGCCTCCACCGTCCACATGTTGCGCCCGACGATCAGCTTTCCGTTGTTCAACTGCGCCGTGACCGTGACGTCCGTCATGGCGTTGAACGCCGCCACGGACAGATCGAACGCGTCTCGGAAGGTACCGCTGATCATGCCGGGCATCGGCTTTTCCGCGAACCCGTGGACGCCGTCCTGGCCGGTCAGCGTTTCGCGGGTCACGCTGGACACCTGATAGGTCAGCTCGCCGGCCAGCAGATAGCTGACTCCGTCAATCGAAATCTGGGCTATACCGGCAAGTCTATTCGCGCTCATGGCGACCTCACATCAGACGGAATTGAGCCAGCAGCGCGAAAATGCGCAGCTGATCGATCAGGGTGCCGGGCCACAACACGTCCACCCGGTTGGGATTGGTGGCGTTCTGCTCGACGATCAGCCCCTGGGCGAACGCCGACGAGTTCTGCACCAACCCCTGGAATTCCAGCGAGCGGTACAGGGCGATGATATCGGCGCGAATGATATTCGGCGTCACGATGGCCGACCCGGGCGCGAAACGCGTGCCGTTGGCCGCCAGCTTCACCCGGGAATATTTGCTGGTGACCATGCTGCTCATGGCCCGCAAAACCGCCATCAGCGTGAACATCGTCGTCACTTCCAGATAGGAATTGTCCGGGTCGCCCCAGGCATTCTTCTGGTAGGTGGTGATCAGGTTTTCGATATGGACCGTGCCCGCGTCATCAACGGTGAACGTCGATACCCCGTCATACAGCAGCGTATTCCGATCCGTCAGGACGAAGCGCGACGCCAGCGGAGGCGCCAAGACGCCCTGAAGAACCACCGTCTGCATCGGAAGCGCCGGATCGGCCCGAACGCTAACCGCAGCGGCCGCCCCCAGCGCGGACGCCCATATCCAATTGGGCGTGGGGCTGTCGTAGAACCCCATGATCGACGCATGCTGGTCGTTCCGGCCGGTCCCCAGGGTGGTCAGCGTGGCCAGGGTCCCCCGCGCTGCCGCGAAGACGTGACCGTAGACCTGCGTGGTGTAGGACCAGCGACCCGTCTGATCGTTCAGGAACGTCTGAAGCGCGTCCAGGGACACGCTGTCGTTATAGGGACAGACGATGAAATCGAAGGGCTGATCGCCGCAATTGGCCAGCGCCGTGGTCAGACTGGGGGGCGTCGCACCGTTGGCCATCGCCACGATCGTCGCCGCGAACCCGGCGGGCATTATCTCGCCCGCCTGCGTGCCGCCGTAATTGAAGCGCAGATCGATATCGTTGCCGGCTGGCCCCTTATTGACCGCCGTCAGCGTGACCACGCCGGCGGCGGCGACTGCGGAAACCGGCGATGTCGCATCGGCGTTGATGGCCGCGGCGATGGCCGTAGCAATGTCCGACACGGCCTGCGTGGTGGCGACCGGGATCGCATAGCGCTTTCCCGCGATATACAGATACACCGTGCCGTTGGCGGTCGGCGCGGCCGTGACGGTGATCGTGCCGGTCGCCGCCACCGCCGACGGATCGTCGGACACCGGCAGATACCAGACCTCGCCATAGGTATCGTTCGCGCGATAGGCCGCCGTCATCAGCGCCAGCATGGAATTGGCGCCCCCCGCGACCTGGGCGTCCGCCACCCCCTGGCTGATCACCGGCACGTTCGGCGCCGCTTTCCCGGCAGCCGTGATCTGACCGATGATCAAAGCACGCTGGTTGAACAGGGCGGTATTGGCCGCGGCGCTGCTGACCTCGGCATAGAACAGGGGCACACGGATGCCCTGCGGAATATTCTGGAACGGAATCGTCACTTCGCACCCCCATCAATGGGCGCGGCCGGATCGACGGCAGGCGCCTTCACAGGAACCGTATCGGGCTGGGCGAGCACCGGCGTGGCCGTTACCACATCCCTGTCGCGCAGCCGGCGCGTCCAATAGGACGAGTCCGGAACCTGACGCCCGGTATCGGGAAGAAAATCGCCAAGATCGGGGTCGCGCACCCGCAATAGAACGGGCTGCCCCTTTTCCCCCGCCAGGGGATTGGGCGCAGGTTTGACGTACATGAAACCTCCTATTGCGGCAGCGGCACGTCGGCCGCGATTTCGTCGCGACCATCCGGTCCGGACGTGCGGGGGGCGGACACAGGCGTGTAGGGGGGCTCCGTCGGCGCGGGATAGGTGCCGGACGGATCGTAGACATTCGTCGCGTCGACGCGCAGGCCGACGGTATCCAGCGCCGGCGCCAGCACATTGCCGCTGGTGTCGGCGATCACGTTCCCGGCGGCATCGATGGTGGGATCGAAGGTTTGCAGGATCTCGACGTCGATTTCGACGATCGCCTGCCCCACATGCTTTCGTCCCTCGGCGGTGATCTCAAGCCTTTCTCGCCACCCCCGAAAGGCCTGGATTTGCTGCTCGTAGATGTATTGACCGTTTCGAAATACACCGTCTTTGATCTGACCGACCAGCTGCCGGACACCAGCATCCGCATCGGCTTCGGTATCCGCGTCCAGACGACACTCGATCGCCAGGGTAACAACCGTGTTGAAAGTCGGCGGCCATGTCCTGGGCGCGATGGCTTCGGCGTTTTCCCGAGGGGTACGGATGATCACCAGGGGATAAATGCCGGTCCACGTCGGCCAATCCTGGGGGGAGTAAACCCTGGCGCCGGCAAGTGTATTCGCCGCGACCAGGGCGGTCACGGCGCCGTCTCGCAAGGAATCGCTGGTGATCATTTTACCCCGACACGTAGGTCAACATCAGCTTTGCCCAGCCGTGGCCGTCGGAACGGACCTCCTTCACCGCATAGGTGATACCGGTCCGCGCCACCGTAAGCTGGTCTCCCTGCACGGGTGCCTGAAGAAAGGTCGACAGTTGAACGCCGACGACCGGAATTTCGGTCGTCAGCGCAACGCCGTCCTCCCCCAGGCCGGCGATGGCGTGATAGGCCTCGTCCACGACGCCGGCGGCGGAAAAAGGCGCGCCGGCGGCCGGGGTATAGGTGATGGGCTCGGCGAAAACACTCATCACCGGCCCCAGGACAGCGGCGTCCCAATCCACCGGCCCGGACATGTCAGCCGCCGGCCTTGGTCACCATCGGACCGGTCGCCGGAGCGTAGGTGGGACCGTTGCCGACCGGCGGCGGCGGCGCGCCGGAGGACACCACGAAGCCGCCGCGCCGCAGAAAGGCGGCATCGGCCGCCGATACGGTGATGGCGCTTCCAGGGTTATGGCGCTTGCCATCGGCCCGAACCGTGCGACGGGGCGCCACGACGACGACCTCTTCGGTCGCCGTCGCACCCTGGGCGCCCAGCGGCAACCCGCTGGCGCCGTCCTTACCCGCGGCCATCAGCTAACCACCGGCGGGCAGACGGTGGCGGACATGCAGGCGTTGACCCGGCTTGGGATCACGATCGGCGCCGACTGCATCATCAGCAACCGCTGAGCCGGGTCCTTTTCAGTCCACGTCTTCGGCGCGTAGGGCAGTGAAGCGTAGTTGAAATCGGGATCGAGGATCTGGCCGAAGGCCTGGGTCCCCATCATGTCCGGACCGGACATCAGCATGGCGCCGTCGGGCAGCATCGGCATCTCGACGTTGGTGGAATCGTCGACATACCAGTCGTTGTAGACCCACAGATCGTACTGACCCCACTTGCCCTTGTACTGCGCGCCGCGCTGGATCTGCGCGCCGACATTGATAGTGTTGCCACCACCGCCGCCGCCGGGGAACCACACGGCCTCCTTCACCACCGGATCGAGGATGAAATTCGCCCAGGCGGTGGTACTGAAGACCAGGTCGGTCGCCACGCCGCCCGAGGTTTTCAGCATGTTGTGCGCCCAATCCTCGATATCCTGGTGGGGGGATGCGGTGCCGGCGGCAATATTGGCGGCGGTCCACTGGGTACCCCCGGTCAGTGCCTGCGTCATGGTCGCATCGCGGCCGAAATCCACCACCACGGTGGGGAACCCGTCGCCCGAAATGGTAACCGACCCGGCCTGCATCACCTGGGACGCCATCCACTCCAGGCGCCGATCGACCATATCGATCTGATCGGTCATCTCCGCCTCGAGATTGGCCATCTCGCGCTCGATACCCGTCAGGTCGCCGCCGATCCGCTCGCCGATCATCCGGCGAACCGGCTTCCGCAGATCCGGGGCGCGCTTGTCCTTGATGTACGCCGGCTTGAACGTATCGGTCTGATACCGGCGCTGCTCGACCAGCTTGCCCTCCACGAGGGGCGAGACGAAAGGCGACATGCGTCGGATACCGACGTCGACGTCGATCGAGACGTACTCGGAATCGGACATGACGATGTTGGGGAAAAAACGCGACAGTAGGAACTTCTGCGCGCGCTTGAGGTTGGGAACGACCTGGATCAGAACGTTCGTGTCATAAGAAAACTGCGGACTCTGAGGGCCCATGGCACTCTCTCCTTCGCCGTCGAACGGCAGTTAGGTGGGATCGGCGGCGGAAACCGCAGTCTTGACGAAGATGCCGGGGGGCATCGCGGCGATCAGGGCGGCCAGCGTCCAGGACGCGTCAAAGGTCAGGTAGTTCCCGTTGAACTCGCCCATGACATAGGCGCCGGCCGCCACCGCGCCGGCGCTGGCGTCGGCGTAGTCGACCAGGATCGCCGCCGGCCGCTGGCTCCCGTCGGTAGCGGTGGCCACCGACAGCACGTATTCACCGCTGCCCGCGCCGACCGTCAGCGTGAAGCTGTCGCCCGCGGCGAATGCGGTCGCGCCGGCCGTGATGGTGAAGGTGATCTCCGGATTGACATAGGCGGTGCCAACGGTCGCCTCCGGCAGCGATTCGCCTTCCGGGTCGGTGACGGTGAAGGTCGTGGCGGAGGTCGCGGTCAGCGTATAGGCACCCAGCTTGGCGTTCACGCCGCGGGCCACCGATCCCACGGTTCCGTTGCCGGTGTTGGTGCCGGCGCCCACCGTAACGGCCCCTTCGGTCACCTTCCCCAGGACGGACCCGCGCGCCAGCGTCCCGGACGCCAGGGTGATGGGCTGAGTCACCAGCTTCAGATTGCCGGCGATCAGCTGATCCGGAATATAGGTTTCAGCGAAAATCCCGGGCTGCTGGGGATTGTCGCCGATTTGATTGACGGTCAAGGCCATATCGGCACCTCGTTCGGATAGAAGTTAACGACGCGTCACGCTTCGCCGCGCCGGCGCTTGCCGGCCTCGATGATGCGGGCCGCGATCGCCTTGGGATCGGACGGGTCGCCGGCCGCCGGCGCGCCGGAACCCGGATTGGGGATCCGCGCGGCGGCCATGGCGCCATACAACCCCCCCTGCGCCGAACCGGCGGCGGCGATGCCTGCCCGCAACACGGCGACCGCCTGCTTGGAAGGCATGTCGCTGTCGAAGGCGAGAATTCCGGCCTGCTCGACGCAGCCGGCCTTTATGCCGGCGGCGATGATCCGGCCGCACCGCGCCCGCTCGGACCGACGCACCGCTTCTTCGCCATCATCGTCATCGCCGTCATCTTCCGATCCGGCCTCGTCTTCGGCCCTTTTCTTGGCCTTCTTTCGCCCCTTTTCCTTGGGCTTATCGTCCTTCTGATCGTCGTCGCCGCCCTCGTCGTCGTCTTCGCCGTCGTCGTCGTCTTCGCCGTCGTCTTCGGCGCCCGACTCGGTCTCCTCATCGTCTTCGGCGGTTTTCTTGTCGGTATCGTCGTCAGCGGCCCGTTTCGCACCGCCGCCCAACCCCAGGAGATGGGCAAACGTGGTGACCGGTCCCGGCGAGGAACGCGTCTTCATGGTCTCGTCCTTTCGATTGGAAAAATCAGCCGCTGGCCGCGGTCAAATCTCGAAATGCCTCGTCCGGCGCCCTTACGGCATCGGCCAAGCCGGCGCGGACGCCGCGATCGCCCAGAAACGTGCCGGCTTCCATGGCCCGCACCGAAGCCGCGTCCAGGTTTCGATTGCGAGCGACCGTTTTCACGAACAACTCGCCCATGGCGTCGATATCCGACTGAATTCTGGTCCTGGCGCCATCCGAGAGCGGCTTTTGCGGTGCGCCATCGGCTTTCTGCGCCCCGTGGGTCAAGATCGTCACCGCCCAGCCGCCCTGTTCCAGCGCCTGGGATTCATCGACGTGCATCCAGATCACGCCGATCGACCCGGTGCCCCCCGTCCTGGGAACCGTCACCTTGTCGGCCGCCGATGCGATCGCATAGGCGGCCGAATAGGCGCTGTCGCCTAATATCGCGTGAATCGGCTTGGGCCCGCGCGCGGCGTGAATGGCGTCGGCCAGATCGAACAGACCGCTGACCGTACCGCCGGGACTGTTGATGTCCAGAGCGATACCGCGAACGTCCGTCGCCGCCACTGCGGCCGCCATTCCGCGGCGGATGTGATCGTATCCGGTGGCCCAGTCACCCCAGGCGAAGTCGCCCGGCAGCAGCATCCCGCGAACCGGTATGACAGCGATCCCATTGATCAGGCCGAACCCGCGATCGGTATCCCGTGTCCCTGGATCCTCGGACCAGGCGGCAGCTAGAGCGGCCGCATAGTCCAGATGGAGCGCCAGCGGCCGATTCAGCAGCATTCGGGAAAAGGGCCGCGTCATCACTGCGCCTCCGGCTTCTGAATTGCGGTTTGGACGGGCTGCATTCCGGCCCAACTGGGAACGGGCAGCCCCAATTCCCTGAACCGCTCCAGCTCGATTTTTCGCTGTTCGAGGATCTCTTCCCAATCCTCGCCGACATTCTCGGCCACCTCGGATTCCAGCGTGGAAAGGCCGGCGTCCATTCCCAGAACGGCGCCTTGCTTTTCCGCCACCGGATCGACCCAGCCGCGACCAGGCCCCAGCCATCGAGCGCGTCCGTACTCCGCCCGCGCCTCGATATAGTCGGGTGCGCCGGCCGGCAGCGGTAGCTGACCGAGGGCGAAGCACTCTTCAGCGAACGCATCGAAGATCGGTTGACCGAACCCGGAACCGAAATCGGCGCGGCGGCGCGACAGGGTCTTCCATGCTTCCAGCAGCGCCGCCCGGGCGCTGCTGTAATTCACATCCGACCAATCGTTGCTCACCTGCTGGGCGGACACGCCGGCCCCCGACGCCACGTTCCTCAATACCGCGGCCTCGAAATCGCGGAAATTGCTGGTCGGCCGGGCGGCCGCGACGGACGTGATTTTTTCACCCGGGAAAAGGGTGGGCATCCGGACGCCACCAAGCATCAAGCGGCGTTCGTCGTGAAAAGAGGCGCGCTGATCTTGATATGATTCCAGCCCGGTGGATGTCCCCAGCGCACTTTCGACAAGCTCGGTATCGAACGGGCTTTCGATATAGGCTCCGAAAATCGCGTTGACGATCGCAGCATCCAGCTCGGTACCGTCATACTTGACCAGCATCTTCAGCCGCTGAATGACCGGTGTCAGGACACCCGCGCCGCCGCGATGCTGACCCGCGCGTTCGGCCTCGAAATCGTGGACGACGATCGCGCGACCCCACCCCGTTTCACGGGGAATCAAATCCCAATGAACGCTGGCGCCGGCGCTGAACCAATCTCCACGATGCGCGCGGCGAATCCAGTAGCCGGTCGCAGCCCCAAAATCGTCAACCTCGACACCCCCTCGCATGGTCTGACTATCGAACTGGACCTGAGGGTTGGAAAGGCGGTCCGGATCGATCAGCTGCACGGTCGTCGCGTATCTGGCGCGGCCGGGACCGATGCGACCCGGCAACCAGTGCAGAATGGCCAGCGCATCCCCATCCACGATTTTGTGGCGGAAGGCCAGCCGCATCATCTGCTGCAGCGTCAGGTGGCGCTGCGCGTCGCAATAGCGCCCGGGATCGTTCGACCAGGTGCGCCAGCGCCCGTTTAAAGCCTTGCTGAATTCGTCCGCCCAGCTCGCGTCAAAGGCGGCATTGCCGGTCATATGTCGGAGGGCCCGGTAGTCAGGCTTCGACAGCGGCCGAAAGGTGCCCCCGATGGCATTGTCCAGGATACGGGTGACCGTCCCGGATGCCCAGCCATCGTTGCGGACCAGATCGCGGACCCGCGACACGATGCGGTCGCGGAACATATTGAGTTCGCCATCGGGCGACCACAGAAAGGGTCGCCAAGCGGCCATGTGCTCGCCATAGACGTCGGCGGCATCATAGGGAACACCGCCGCCCCCCTGAAGCGCCAGCGCGCCACGGCGGCGCGCGGGAGGAAACGGACGGCCGTCTGGCGCCAGGATTTTCACGGTGGTCATCAGCGGTACCAGAACCGGACGGGGCGGCGAGGCCGCGTGACGATACCCAGCTGCGCCTGCAGCTGCTTGATCAGAGCCACCAGCGACGGCAGGTTCGCAGGCGTATAGGTGACGGACTTGGCGCCGTCCCCCTGGGTATAGGAAAACGACACCCCTTTGGCGCCGGTGGTCAGGTCGATATAGGCCTGCTGGGCCGCCGCCAGATCGGCCTGCAGCTGCGCGGTGGGACGCCCCGCCAAAATGCTGGTCGTCGGGTTGTACATGGATACGCTCCTACGCCAGGCGGCGTTTCTTGCGGGGAGAGGACGCCGCGCTCTCGGCAACCACGGCCTGCGCCCGATCGACCAGGTCGGCCGGAACCGCGTGGGCCTGTCGTTGGGCCCTCAAAGCCGCCCATTGCTCAGGCCCCAATCGACCGAGGCCCAAATGCTCGGCCATCGCCATGTTGTAGACTCGGCAGTCATGGAAATGATTGGCGCCGCTGGCGACCCACTCCCGTATGACCCTGCCCTTGACCTCCCGATCCTTCAGGAATTCCGCGGTCAACTGCTGAAAATACCGCTCATCCAGATCCTCGCCGAAATGGCAGTACCCGGGAGGGTCCATCTCCGCGCCATCCCTGCGCCCCTCCTTGCGGAGATTGGCGTAAAGAATGGCCTTCAGCGTCCACGTACCGACTGGCCAAAGACGCGCGCCGCCGCGCAGCTTCCTGCCACGCAGGCTGACGTCGACTTTCGACGGTGACCCGATGATGGGCGTATACCACCCCGGCAGACCCTTGACCGCACGGGCCAACGGGCGGCGGCGCGTCCAATCGTAAACCTGCGACGACTGATAGCCGGCATCCACGGCGAACGCATCGATGCCGAACAGGTGTCCCTGTCCGTCGCGATATTTCCGCTCGTAAACCGCGCCCAGGTCGCCCCAGACCTTACCGGCTTCGTCCGCCGTTTCTCCCTCAAGAAAGCCGGCGTCGATCGTCCAGGACGTCAAGCCGTCGCCCCAGGCCACGACTTCATAATAGATGCCGTCGCGTTGGATATCGGCCGCGGCGGTGATGACCAGCCCTCCCAGCGGGACCGATCCGAAGGAGTAACCTTCCCTGCGACCGAACAACCGGGCCCATTCCGGCGCTTCGCCCCGTTCTTCCCACGGCAGACCCAGCCAAAGGTTCCAGAACGCCTTGAGCTTGCTGGGATCGTCTTTCGATGCCAGAAACTTCGCCGCGATGTCATTCCAGGTGACCAGCAGGGAATGCAGAGTATCGATGTGATAGGACGGATGGCGCCCGGGCTCTTCAACCTCCGCCACCCATCGGCCCGCCTTGACCATCTCGGCCTTGTGCGAATGTTCGATCACGCCGCCGCAATGTCGGCATCCGTACCAGGCGTTATGCGGCCACGTCTGATCGAAGCGCAGGCCGCCCAGACCATCGGCGTCAGGGAAAAACGTCAGCCGTTGATATTCCCCGCAATGGGGACACGGCACATGCCAATACCTCTGGTCGCCGTCCTCGAACAGGCCATCCGATCGGCCGCCTTTGACGCCGGGCGTCGACCCTAGCAGCCGCTTCCACGTCCCTTCCGCCAGGAACGACATCTGGCGAGCTTCCAGCATCGCCAGCGGATCGCCCTGGCCGTCCAGATCGATCGGCCATTCTTCGATTTCGTCACCGAAGGCATTCCGAACCGTTTTCGATCGCAGATCGGCGGCGCTGTTGGCTCCCGTCAGCGTAATCGACCCTCCCGAGAAGCGCTTGCTCAACGCGGTCGAGCCGTCGGAACTGCGAGCGACCTGGCGGCGTACTTTCCTCTTCAAGGCCGTGGTGGCCTCGATGGTCGGCGACAGCTTCTCCCGATTGAAGTCCCGTGCGACGGCGATCGTCGGCATCACCACCATGGTCTTGGCCGGCGCGACGTCGACGACGTACCCCAACCACACTTGACCGATCATCGTAAACCCGGTCTGGGCGCTCTTTCTAACCGTCACCAGGTTGACGGCCGAATCGGCGGCCAAATGATCCACGATTTCCGGCAGATACGGTGTGCGGCTGGGATCCCACAGCGTGCCCGCCCATGGACCGTCCGGCACCACCAGGTTTTCAGCACCCCAGACCGAGGGCAGCACGGACCGGAGCGGCGCGATTCCCAACGCCAGGGCCCGCAGGACGGCGAAGAAGGCCTTACCCCTGTTCATCCTCCGATTGCTCCTCGGCAGCCGCCAGCGTCAGGGATTCGGCCAGAGACTGGCGCAGATCGCGCACTTGACGCCGCAGAAGCTCTCTTACCCCCTGAGCACCGCTGCGCTGGGCAACGACGACGATGTCGTCGGCGAGCCCCGTCACCTGCTCCAGCCTCTCTCCGATCTTCCGGGCGCCGGCCACCATCGCCTCGGTAACGTCCTCGACCCGCAGAAGCCGGCCTTCCTTTTCCGCCAGCTCCATCTCCAGCTTGCGGCGCTTGACCTTCTCGGTAAGGGTCAGTTCCTCGTAATAGGCGTTGCCGCCCGTCTTCGGCCTCCCGCGTTCGGCCTCGGGCGCCGCGACTTCGGGTGGCGGACGGCTGGTGCCGTCCAGCGAAATCCTTCCGCGCGCCTCCAGCGTCACCAGCGCGTCCTGCACCAGGATTCGGCCGGCCTGCGTGCGCGGCAGATACGGGGCCTTGCTGATCGCTTGATGGCTCATGCGCAGGCCATACCGGTCCTGCAGGAGCTTCGAGAAATCGCGCGGCCCCATGACATCGGCAACGTCCATGGCAACCCCACCGGCAACCACGGCAACCGTGGCAACTTACTGACAACCCGGCAAAACTAGAGAAACCCCGCGGCGCGCAATACCCGCGTGCTTGGAGGGTCCAGGAAGGACCCTCCAAGCTATTTGGCTGTCCGGAGAGCCCGATCAATCGCCGCCCGCAGTTCCTTGGGCGCAACGGCAGAGATCACGATTTTGGCACGGGCGCGATATCGCCAGCTCTTTTGAACGGGCAGCGGATCTTCGAACCGGATCAAAAGCTGCAGTCCGGTGCGTACACCGTTTATGCTGCGCTGAGTGTTTCCCTTCGTCCCGCGCGTTCCATCACGCCGAACCCCGTATTTTGGTCTCCTCCACACACCATTGATGGTGATTCCAGAACGAAACTTGACGGGACCGATAAAAATGTCCGGCTGAGCCTTCAACCGGCTGATCGCACGAGCCGGAAGATTGCCGTACTGATTAACCCGGATGTCCTTCGGCACCAGCAATCCCTGCTTTTCGCCCAGGTAATGCCGTCCGCCGAATTCATATGGCTCAAGGTATGCCGCGGCGACGGGCCTGACATCTACATGCGCCGTGCCGCTGGATTTCGTCGCCGGCTTAACCGCGATGGAATTCAACGTGAACGGCGTCGGATCATCAAACAGGGTGGATAGCGCGGCCTTCTCAGCCGCCTGCACCTTTTTCGCCGTCGCGGTCATGGCCAACGCCGTGGCAAAGGGCAGTTGTTTTGTGAACCGCCCCAGCCGACGTTGTAGCGCCACAATGTCGGTGTGGACTGAAATTTCCAACATTCCGCACCCCGCGAACGGCGTTCGCAACACCATCAACGACAACGCCCGCCGACCGAATAAACGGCGGCGGGCGCATCAATTTCAAGCTTGCCCTAAAATAGGGGTTTTTTAAGGATGTCTGTCAACAGGATTTCGCGGGAACGCGAAGTTTTTTCCACAAGCTGTTGGGTCAGGTGGGCGATCATGGCCAAAAACGCGACCCTAAGCCCCTGGTGGGACCGGCGGTGCGGGTCGCGCTTTGACGCCGAACGCCACGACAACCCGACGAAGAACCACTTGAACAGCCGCCGGTGATCCTCGGTTTTCAGCAGGGATGGCCACGCCGTCGCGACATCGTGCGCCCGGCTGATCTCGGCTGGTCCCGGCCGCTCGAATTCACGGTCCGATTCAACCGCGGTCAACCCGGCGCCAGGCAGCTGGCGATAAACATCCCGGGCCTCGATGATGCGGTCGATGACGGCGTTATGCAGCGGATCCGGCTGATCCTTGCAGGTCGCCTTTCCGCGCGGCTTCCGCGCCGGACAGGGCTTGGCCACCCGGTTCTCACCGAATTCGTTTCCGAACACCCTGACTTCACTTGCCTCAGCCATAACCACCCCTCTGTCCATGCTGTCCAGGCAAAACGAAAAAGCCTGGACAGCGGAAACCCTTGCTACGCCTGGGTTTGTCCAGGTTGTCCAGGTTGTCCAGGCAAAAACCTCACACGCGCATGCACGCGCCCGCCCACACGAAGCAAAGCCTGGACAGCCTGGACAACCTGGACAAACCCAGCAAATCCGCGCCCCTTGATGTTGCGCAACGCCTGGACAGAGCCTGGACAGAGCCTGGACAGACCCCTAAAAATCCGAACAACCATCCCACTCTCCCTGCCCATCAGGACCAGCGTCGTCATCGTCCGCCGGCGCCCAATCGAATTTATTGCCAACCATGTCTTCCCAGTAGGCCCGGCATTCATCAAGCCCGGGAAATCCCTTCCATCCGTTCACGCGCTCCATCTGGATGGAGCCGTCAGCCAGCAGAACAGGAACGCCATCGGCGAACCTGGGCACCTTGACCTTCTGGAGATCCCGGAACGGCGGTCCGCCATTGGGCTTCGGCGGCAACATCTTGCGAAGCTCTATCGCCCACTGCTCCTTTGGGGGCTTCCTCGACCTGCTAATCCGGTCGAAGAACCGCCAGAAGTGGTTGTAGAGACGATCTACCGCGACCTCATCCATCCACCGGGAATGCTCCGGCAGCAGACGTCCGTCCTTAAGACGGTCCCACCACCAATGATGCAGTTCGGACATGCTGGCGACCTTCTGCTCCCACAGCGCCCCAGTCTGCGGGATCGTTCGCAGGTTCACCTTCGATAGGTCGAATCCCAGCAGGTACGCCAGGAGATGCTGGCGGCCACCCTCATCCATTTCCTGATCGATGGCGGCAAAAAAGGCGTGATCCTGCAGGTTTCCGTTACCGACATCGAGAACCGCGAAACGGCGCTCTTCAAAGCCTGCCGGCACAACCCACTCGCTGTTGGATGTGATCAACAGTCGGATCAGGTTGCGAACGGGAACGGCATCAATGCCCTTCCGCTCAAGCTGATGGATGTCTCCGGTCACCAAATCCTTGAGCGCGCCTTCAGCTCCCTTGTCGCCGGCCCAGAAACCCTCGTCAGCCTGCAGCAGAAGGCAGGCGAACATATGCGCGTTGAAATTCCCGGTCAGGTGGCTCGGCTTCGCCACCTTGACCCAGTGCCGGGCCAGGAGTGATCCGAACACCTCCCCCACCTTGGTCTTGCCGCAGCCCTGCTTTCCGCGCAGCGCCAGGGCCGTACCAGGCTTCTTTTCCGGTTGCTGGATCATTTGCGCGAAAAACGCCCACACCCACCGGGCCACGTCGCGATTACCCTGAGCGACATTCTCCAGAATGTGTTTGCTGAAACGGGGGAAGTGCGTCGCGTGCTGACGGACGTCAGCGTAGGGAGCCGCCGGCGATACCGCGAAACCCCGCCACAGGTTGAACCATCCTTCTGGAACGCCTTCCGGAGCGAATTCCACGCCCAGGTAATCCCGCCGATCCGGGTGCCTCATCCAGATATGGCCAACCCCGATCATTTTATCGGTTTCATCATCCCAGACGCGCTCCTTATCCCACCAGCGCAGAAAGCCGTCCAGGCCCAGAAAGTCGACTTGCGGCACCCCCCGAAAATCCGTTTTTTCATGCAGAACCACCGGCTTGCCGCCCATAAGGGTAAAGGCGTAGTCCACATTCATTTTCTCGACGCGCCGGACAACGGTGTCATCTGCCGATGGCTGGGCGGATCGCCGGGCCGCGCCGCGTCGAGCCTTCTTGGCCTTGTCGAGATCGATCGGCTCACCCATCTCAGACCACCCCCGCACTATCACTATCGACTTGAATTTTCGGCTGATGTGCCCGTGGCGGCTTAAGACGTCGCTGGAGTGATTCGCCTAGAGGGATAGATTCGGCCACCACGCGGGATAGAGCGCCCAAGACGTCCCATGCCCGCCGCCAATCGACGATCAGAACCGGACGGGCGCCGGCGCCCACCATCCTCAACCATGAGAGAGGGGATTCGGCGATTTCAACCGGCCGGGACAACCCTCGCGCTTCAAATCCAAGGGCTTCCAGCACGACGTCCTCGCCCAACACCACGCCGAACCCCGACCGGTGTGCGACCACGTCCGTGCGCGGATTCCAGGCGATCAGATCGACCAGAGGACCGCCAGGGCCGCCTTCCCACTCAGGGATGACGACCAGCCTTTCTCCTTCCTCGCACGGCTCCCATAAAACCGGCGCGGGAATTTCAGGGAATTCGTCTCCGGCGACCCACCGCCCCTTGGCCGCGCGGCCGCGCGCGAATCCTATGCCCCCTATGGACGCCAGGCCCTCCCACGGCACACCCCGGCTTTCCAGCCATGCGTGGCCCTGTTCCGTATCGGCCGCTGACCTGGCCGACAGCCATTCATCGATAAGCCCCCCCTGACACGGCCCGGGCGCAAAATTGTCCTTTCGCCGGCCGACCAGAACAACCGGCTTGGGGCCGGCGGCGCACCTTAAACGGCGTCGGAACTCCGCCAGATAGTGACGACGGACATCAACGTCCTTGATCTGAGACGCCCGCGCGAACAGCGCGCGCTCGACAGCGGCGCGGGCTTCGGGCGTATCGGCCGCGTCGGCCGTGGCCATATCCCAGGCGATATCCACCAAAGGCCGCGCCGCCCCGATCGCCGCCCTCAATTCCTCCACACGCCCGGTTCGGATCAGCTCATCCGGGTCTTTGGCGCCCGCAACCGTAGCGAAGCGCAAATCGCGGCCGGCGCACAGGGACGGCATAGCGCGATCGACCAGACGCATCACGGCGCGGGCGCCGGCGGTATCTCCGTCCAGGCAGATCACGACGGATGGCGCCATTTTCCATGCCTCGGACAGCTGGCGCTCGGTCACGGCCGTTCCCAACGGCGCCACGGCGTTCGCCAGACCGGCCTGATGCATGGCGATGACATCCATGTAGCCCTCGACCATGACCACCCCGCCCGATTCGGCGATACCCCCACGCGCGTGCGCCTGTCCGTAAAGGAGAGCGCCCTTGTTGAAGAGGGGCGTTTCGGGAGTGTTGAGGTATTTGGGCTTGGCGTCCCCCAGCGACCGCGCACCGAACCCGACGACACGCCCGCGGGGGTCCGTGATGGGGAAGATGACACGCCCGCGAAACACGTCGAACATGCGCCCGTCGTCACCCTGACGCAGAAGCCCCGCTTCCAGCAGCGTCGCCTCGGGGAAACCTTGCGCCGTCAGATGGGACTTGACCCCGTCCCTTTCCGGCGACCACCCCAGCCGAAACCGTTCGGCGGTCTCGCCCGTCACGCCGCGCCGAGTCAAATAATCGATCGCTGCGCGACCGGCCGACCCACGAAGCTGCCCTTCGAAAAAGGCGCAGGCTGCTTCACAGGCTTCGTGCAGCGTCGCTCTCCGCACGCCGGCCCGGCGCTCATCATCGGTCGCTTGAGGAACATCAAGCCCGGCTTCATCTGCCAGCCGCGCGACAGCGTCGAGAAAGGACAGGCCCCCTGCACGCATCTCGAATTCAATGACGTCGCCGTGGGCGCCGCACCCAAAGCAATGGTAGAACGCTTTCTGGTCGCTGACGGTAAAGCTCGGGGTCTTTTCATTGTGAAACGGACACAACCCCTGCAATTCGCGCCCGGCTTTCACCAAAGCGACGCGCCGGCCAACGACGGAGGAAACCGGAACTCGCGCCCGCAGCTCCGCAAGGAACGATTCGTCCAGCATCATCGCCCCCCCTGAACCGGACGCGTCGGACAGGGCCACGCGATGGGCGCCAGACCAAGATGGCGGCGCACGATGTTGGCCGCGACAACAACCATGCCCGCGCCGGCCGGGCGACCGTCCAACAACCAGGGCAGCCCGTCACGGACGACTGCGGCGCGCGGCCGCGCACGGCCGGCGAGGGTCAGCACCGCGAGATCGAGCCCGCGCCATATCCCTTCGCTGTCGAATTCCCGCAAGGGAGGGTCAAGAAGCTCTCCGATCCGCGCCAGCACTTCGCCGGCGCTACGGGGTGCCAAGGCGGCGACGATTTTCTCTGCCGGCGCCATCGCGCACCACATTTGCCGCAGACGCCGATCCTCGGCGGGGGTAAACGGGGTCACCATCCGCCCCTCACCCGCTTACGCAACCCCCTCCCCAAATCCTCAATCAGACACGTCGCCTGAAACAGGGTCAGCGGATGTTCGAAATAGCGGCCGGACGCATCGGTCCAGGCGACCTTCAAATCGTCCCCCTTGGCGTCGACCACGTAAAACAGCGCCGGCACTTCGGCGGGAGATGGCGTTTCCTGCATGTTCCGTCCCCAAGCGTTTTTCCCGACCTTCGCGGTCAGAGCAGGTTCCCCTGTTTTGGCACGGCAATTGGCGGCGATGCCGCCCCCGCACCGGCAACGAGCCGAGGCGGCAAACGGATGTAGAAATCTTCCCAGAGGTGGTCGCGGCACCGCCAGACATAGGCCGCGCCGCCCCCGACGGGACGCTGGCGCCGGCCGAATGCGCCCCAGTTGGAACAACCGGGATGCGAACAGAGGTGGATGAAGGGCGTTCCGCTCATGGCCGCATTCCCCGAAAAAAGGCCGAGGGATGCGAATCCCCCGGCCAGTTAAGGGAGGAAACGTCCAAGAAAGACGTCAAGGCGCCAATGCCCTGACCGCCCGACTTCGCCGAATTGGCGTCCGGATGGGCGAGGTCCGGACCTGCGTCAGGGGTGCGACGCCCTGGCGCGGAAGCGGAACGACGGATTGTTGGATAGACGGTCATCAGGGCTGCCCCCGGTTGACCAGTTTTTCGAGCGCTTCCTTCATCTCGCGCAACCATTCCCACAGGTCTCCGCACATGGCCGAGGCGGTGAAGAAGCCCAACGCGATGAACACGCGGCGGAAATCCGCCCCTACGGAAAGCCCGCGCCAGCGGTGAAAGGAAAGAGTAAGGGTCATGGACGCTCCAGCAGCGCGAGGGCGGCGGTCAGGGTTTGTCTCAGTTCATCCGCGCGGAGCAGCGGCGGCGCGACATCGGGATCTTCATCGACGTGCGTCATCGAGATCACCGCTGCGCGGACCTCGTCGAACTCGCACATCAACCGCACCAGCTGATCGGCCCGTGGCGCGGTTTCGCCGGCCCACCACGACTTGGCCGTCCGCACCGTCGCACCCGTTCGGCTCGCGATCGTCTTGACTGCGTGACGGGCGTCGGCGAACGTGCGCCGGAGGGCGCGGGAAACCGTCTGTGCGACGTCGTGGTCAGCGGCGGCGGCGGACATTGGAAATTTTCCGTCCTTTTTGGACATGGAATTGCACCTGTCGGCTGAGTACGTTGTTTTCAGCACGACGGTCGATTGGAAGACGACGATGGAAGACCAGAACAGTGCGAACCAATCCCGCCGGCCGGCGGCAACCGGCCGGCGGGAAGACCTTAATCTCGAAGACGCGGCCCGCGTTCTGGCGGCCGAGGCGCTGATGCTGGCATCGCGCCTGGCGGAACGCCGCGAAACGCCGCTGCCGAAGGCGATGGCGGCCGAGATCGGCGCCGCCATTGAGAAGGCGGCGGCCGCGCTGGCCGATCTGGAGCGGCGGCTGGGCGAAAAGTGAGCGGCGGCGGCCTAAGGGGACGGCCAGGCCGCCGCCGCACCCGCAATGCTGGCGCCTTTTCACGGACCAACCAGCGGCGGGACTGAAAACGGAAGATGAAACGAGAGCGGAAATCGACCGGCTTACCGATTCCATGCCACGCCGGCGATGGGGGGCTATAAGTAGGGCGTGAACCGAGGTCATGCCGCTTCTCCCGACGCGCCTTGATGCGCTGGAACGGGATTGTCGGCGAAGTACTGCATAAACCTCTCGAAGGTGCGGACGGTGAAGTCGCCGCCCTTCTCGACCCGATCGAAGAATTTCCCGTCATTGACCACCAGGGTCGCCAGCCGCGCTCGCGAGATTCCCCGGGCGGAACAGTATTGATCGGCCTCGGTCAACAGGCGGGTGCGAATATCCATGAGAGATCCCGAGCAAAAGTGGTCGGGAAGGATATTGCGGTACGTGTCCCGCGCATGTCAAGCGAATGCATACCGCATGCGGAGCGCAGGGAAATGCGGGATACTTCCCTCATGGTAAACCAAGTTCTCATTGAGCGCATCCAGCGGCGCCTGGCTGCGATGGATCTTAAACCCGAAGCCGCGTCAAAACGCGCAGGGCGCGGACGCGACTACATCCGCAACATCATCAATGGGAAATCAGCGAATCCAAAAACTGCCGAAGCGGCCTCCTTGGCCCGGGCATTGCGATGCCGCCTCGAATGGCTGTTGTTCGGTGAAGGCCCGGAAACCGACGAGTACGCTTCCCTGGCGCCGGACGAGACTACGCTGCTGACGGCGTGGCGCGCTGTCCCGCCGGAGCAGCGGGACAGCGTTGCCCCCTTCGTCTTCGCTCTGCTCAGCCAGGCGGCCGCGAACGCTCGATCAGAGTCGCCAGAACGATGGCCAGACGCGCCACCAGCCCGACCATCTCGTCCCTGATCGCCAGCAGTTCCGCGTGCGGGGGCGCCCCCAGGGGACGCCTCGGGGCGCGGGGAAACGGAATAATCTTGTTGTCGGTTCCCGACATGCTTTCATCCCTCTCGGTCCTCGGACGCCAGAACCGCCTGGCGTCCGGGGCTAGCATCCGGACGTGACTCCAGCCCCCATGCCTTTACCTTGCGGCTGGACATGCGCATGGAGACCCCGGACAAGGCGGGAGCCTCGTTCGGGTGAGAACCGGTCACGTTTGGGCTGCTAGACCCATGAGGGACCGAAGGCTATGCGCCTTCGGTTAACGGGCACCCTATCGGGGTTGCGGTGGGTGCGCAAGATGACGGCGTCACGCCACGTCGTCCAAATCAACATGCAGCGCGGCCGCGATGGCCTTCAGGGCCGCCACCGATCCGGCCAGCTTGCGGTTCTCGATATCGCTGACATAGGTGGGCGACAAGCCTGCCGCCTCGGCCAGGGCGCGCACGCTCAGACGACGGTGGGACCGATAGACCTTCACCGGACTCTCCCCGCCCATGATCCGATCGACCACCTCGGCCGGAAATGCCTCTTCGTCACGCGTGCGTTCGAACGCCGCGGCAGCTTCCTTGTCGTCGACCGCGTTCAACAACGCCTCGAAATCGGCGCGGGAAAGGGTGACGGTATCCGCCGTCTCGGCGATGGGGGTAACGGCATTCATCGGTACGCACTCCCTCTGGGGGCGATTTCAAAAACCTCGACAGCGTCTTCCGAGACGACCATCGACACACGCCAGTCGCCGACGCGAATGCGGACACCGCCGGCGACCCCGACCAACGCCGTCACGTTGTTGTCCTGGCGATCAGGATCGGCCGCGAATTCCGCGATTGCCTCCCGGATGTCCGCTGCTTTTTTCGGCTGCATCGATCGGAGCGTTTTGATCGCGGATTTCTTGAACGTCACCGGCATGGCCAACCTCGTCTCGTTGAAACCATGTTCGCAAATGACGGACGGGGCGGCAAGGGAATTGTTCGTTAATGGCGAACATGGACACCCCTTTTTTTACGCCGATCAATGCCCGGCCATGACATGGCCAAGCACTTTCTTCTGTCGGGATAGAAAGCGCTTGGCATCGTCAAGCGTCCGCTGCGCTTCGGCCACAGCCCCCAGAGCCCGTTCGACGTTGGAGCCCTCGATCAACCCGGCAACGCGGGCCGGATCGTCACCGCCCACCAGCGCCGTCACGTCTCCGACGATCAGGTTCATTCGGTGTTTGCACACCTGTCCCAACTCGCCCGCGGCACAGCTGCAAGTGATCGTCAGCTTCTCTCCGTTGCGAAGGAATTGAATCCGGTATGGATCTGCCTCGCTCCCCTGTACCAGATAGGTCAACAATTCCACGATTGCCTCCATCATCAATTCACCCACGATTGCCATAGCGACAACAGGTGCGCAACCGGCGCGGCCACCTCGCGACCGCGCATTGCCTTGAGCCCATCCGGGGGCAGGCTCAAGGCACGACGCGGGACTCCTACCGCACTTCCCGATTGACGCGGGACACCTACCGCATTATTCTTCCCCTCCATCGACACCGATGGAGCACACC
>JAEHJW020008920.1_pt1 | contig 32835 bp, 45 predicted proteins | sample 9271431 | NCBI WGS metagenome assembly JAEHJW02 | reverse complement strand
GGGGGCGGGAGGGGGGACGGCCTAGAGGTAGTGAGGGGAGACGGCCGTCCCGGGAGAGGGCGGGGAAGGGCTCCGCCAGCCATGCCAACCGCTGACGGAGCCGCGCCCTTCAGGTATCATTTGCTGCTCCCGGCCTGTTGAAGGGCACGTCACCGGGACACAGGGTTGGCCTAGGTGGAGGCTAGGGGAGGACAATGGTCGGCGGTCCACCAGCCTCGGAGCTGGGCGCGGAGGATGTCGGCGTAGTTGGCAAGGTCGATCAGGCTGTCCTCTATGGCGGGGTCGGTGGGGAGCCCTTCGGCTGCGGCCTCCAAGTAGGCTTCTCCCATGAGGTGCTCCAGCCGGGCAAGCTTGTCAGCCATCTTGAGGAGGGTGCCTCGGGGGCCGGTGCGGGAGATGTTCTTGGGGCCGTAGGCCACATGCCTCTCCACCATGATCGCCATGCACTCCTCCTGGAGCTGCAGGACCATCTCCTCAAAGGTGTGCGGTGTCATCCCCTCCCCCTCAGCTTCCTGTGGAGCCATGCCCGGATGATGCTGCCCGACCAGTCTGGCTCGAAGTCAAAGATCCCTGGCCCGTACTGCCTGGGGCCGGGGGCGATCCACCACCGCTCGAAGCGGGCAGCGGCAAGCTCGAACCGCTCCAACTGGCGGTCGAGCCATGCCAACATGCCTAGCTCGGTGTCGCAGTGCCGGAGAGGGTGTACGAAGCCGGAGTAGGCCCGAAGGGCACACCGAGCATGGCAGCAGTCACGGCATCCGCTGGCGTGCCGAATGCGCCGGGGTCAAGGACGGGCTGCCCAGGGGTCCATGTCTGCACCGGCCCCTTGTTGAACACCGGCCCTACCACTTGGCTGATGTCCCCAAGCTGGGTTGTGTTCTGAATCCAGCGGTAGAACATCCCGTTGGAGACGAACTGGGCCTGCTGGCCCTTGTACTCTCCCGCCACCACGGTGGCCTCAAAGATCAACAGCACCTCGTCCTCCTCCTGTATCGAATCCACCCCGGGCCAGAAGTCCGCCACCGCGGATGTGTCGTAGGGGTTCCCGGGGGGGTTGTCTGTGTACTGCTTGGCGACGGCCCCGGTCGGGATGGTGGGGATGTAGTCGTAGTACGCCACCCAGTAGGGCGGTTCGGCTACCCCCGCCGCCAGGAAGGCTGACCTAACCGTGGGCCAGCTATTCAGCGAGCAGTAGACAGTCGGCTCAACCCCAGCCTTGCGTCGCATCGCGACCCACCCAGGGGCCTGCCCGGGGGTGGCGTTGCCGTTCTCCACGTCCAGCACATGTCCATCGTTGGTCGAGGCGAAGACCGCGATCCTCACCTTCACGGCGTTGGGGAACCTGTCCCAGTCAGCTGTGGTCCAAGCGTAAAGCCCGTCGCAGTACCCGGCCACCATCCCCGCGTTTGCCGGGATCGCGGATGCATTGATCGAGTCGAACATCTGCCTCATGCGGGCACCTTCTCCGGCTGCCTGGTCGGTGCGCTGGGTGCCTCCGCAGGGCGAGGGATGGCAAGGGGCTCGGGCCTGGGGATGTGGACGGGGTGAGAGAGAGGTTGGCCGATGTTCACTTGAACTGCCTCTGTGGTGGGTCGGGAACGAATGGCAGCACTTGCCCGAATTCCGGGGCGATCCGCTTGACGTGCTCCCTGGGAACGAGGGGGACGCCGTAGCGGTCCGCCACGTCGCGGAGAGCCTCGGCCCCGGGCAGCCGCCGGCCGACAAGCCGGTCGGACAGGGTGGCGAGCCTGGGCGTCAAGATCGCCACGATCCGAGCGAACTCCGCGTGCCAAGCCTTGGTGCCGGGCCAGACTTTGCCATACCCGATCACCAATGCCTGCACATCCGATTCGTCCAGGTGGGCGACGTTGTGCTCAAGCGCTCCCGGGTGGTAGGCACCAAACCCGCACCTGCACCCTTCCCTAGGCGCATCATGCGGAGGGACTGTCGAATCCGGGCAGGCGTACCACGGCCCGGGGGCCTGCCCCTCGGGCTGGCGAAAGCAGACCGCCGGCCCGACCTCAGCCCCCTCCCAGATGGTCGGCACGAAGAGCGAGCGCAGCCGCGCGTTCTGCGAAAGGATGAACCCTCGCACACCGACGAACGGCTCGTCGTTCATTCGTTCAGCCACACCACATGCTGCGAGGCCACGCGCCCCTTCTCGGGGTCCACAAAGTGCAAACGTTGGGACGGGATGGCCGAGGCCGCCATGCCAACCGATGCGTACCTGTTGTCACTCTCGGTCGAGCCCGTCATGAACAGCCGCCCACCATTCCCCGGAAGCGCCCACTCCTGATTCTGATGGTAGTGGCCGCAGTAGCCGTCGAGGAAGGCCCAGGGGTAGGCGCCCGACTGCTGGCGGACGAGCCAATTCACCAACGTCGTCGGGCTGGCGTAGCCGTTGCGCCCGATCTCGTCCCCGTGAAAGGCGAGGGCGCGGTAGTTGCCGATCTCGATGCGCTGGATGTCCTCCGGGCAGTCACGCCAGGTCAGCCTCGGCTCTTCCTGGAGTAACTGCCGGGCCAGCTCATAGCACATGCGGTCGAAGTTGTCCGACCTCGGCACCGAGTCCCGCTTTGACCCGATCCGGCCGTGGTTCCCCCACTCCGCGATGACGGTGACCCGCTCGTAGATAGTCAGGGCTTGCCTGACCACATCCACCATCAATCGGGAGACGGTGACGTACTGCCCGAAGATGGTCTGATCCACCTCAAACGGCTGGGTCGGAAACTGGAAGATCCCCTCAACTAGGTCGCCAAGGAAGACCACCACGCACTCTTTCACCGGGTGGTCGGCTCTCTGAATCTCGGTGATCCTGCGGGCGGTGTCCACGAACCGGAGCACCCTGGCCCGCATGATGTCCGAGTTATAGCTGGGCGTGAGCTTGGCACCTTGCCAGTCCGTCAGCACCCACAGGGCCACCTCGGGCTTGTGCTTGCGGCGGTCCGGCTTCGGTGGCGTGGCGGGCATCAACTTGCCCAATGTGAGGAAGGCATCGTAGGCGCCCTCCCGCACCGCATCCACCATGCGGGAGGAGCGGTCTTTGGCCTGCTGCAGCTGTCTCTGTAGCCGCTCGATGGCCCGGCGCAGCTCCTCGGCCTCAGCCCACGCCTCCGGCTCAGGAGTGTTCGGCATGTCCGTTGATGAAGTGGTGGGTCAGTGTGGTCTCGTTGATCCACTGGTCCTCGGGGAAGAACGCCTGTAGCCATTGGGCCAGAGCCTTGTAACTCACTGGGGGCTCGGCAGCTCTAGCCTTCTCCAGTTGAGCCCGGGCGGGATGGTTACAGGTCATGCACCTATATCGCTTCGCCCTCAGGTCTTTGGCAAACTCCTCGGGCGATGGGATCACCTCGGCCATCTTGGCGGCTCCGGGTCCGTTGGCCGCCAGCGCCGTTCCTCTTCGGTTCCCTCCATGTCTCCCCCTTATGCGTAGTCCACCCACCGTGCCCACTGGGCCTGCCAGTGGTGGGCCTTGGTAGCGTCAGAGATGTCGTCCGCAGACTTCGCCTCCAGCCATTCGCCGCATGAGCATCTGCCGACTATGTGCCGCCCCTGTGTCCCGCACAACCTGGACGGCTGATGCCAGCTCCAGAGCACCTTGTGCAAGGGAGGCTCAAAGAGAGGCATTGGCCTATTCCTTCCAGGGACGCGGGCCTATCAGCGCTGTTGACCAGCCAAGACTCGCCGGGCTGGGAGCGGGCTCCAGGGTCAGGGGCACTCCTGCCGCCGCCCAAGCGTTCGCCACAAGGCACGAACAGTCATAGTGGTGCCAAGTCCTCCACCGGTAGCCGATGGGGACGTGCAGCCCGAGTCTTAGGGCATCTGCCACAATGTCCCCCCAGCCGTACGCCTGCCGCCAGTAGAGCTGGGCGTGCGCCACGGCTGCCTTGCGCTGGTCTGCCGTGGCTCCTGCGGGGGATAGCACAACCGAACGCCCGGCATAGCGGTCAACGCCGTTGTACCGCACCCCGCCCATCGCGGCCTCAATCAGCCGCTCCGAGTCCACCACCATCGCGGCGTGAAAAAACGGGCTCACCGTCGCCCACTGCACCAGCTTGTCGAAGATGCCGTTCCCTCGGTAGACCAGGATGATGTCACCTGGCTGCATGTCAGGCCGCCAGCTTGTCAAGGTCGGCTTCCAGGGACTTGAGGTCGAGCGACGGCCCCTTCCCCGCATCCACGAACTGCCTGGGAATAATGGCCCACGCCTCGTCTAGGTACCGCGCCAGGAAGGGGTAGGTGACCTCGGCGATGCCGCCCCAGGTGGCGCAGAGGAGTCCCTGCGGCGTGTAGCCCAATGCCACGATGCAGTGGCCGCCAGCGATCTGCGAGCCGGGGACGACCGTCCAGGGCTGGCCGGAGGCGAACTGTTCCTGCGCCGACTGAGGACACTGGATGCCAAGCATCGCGCCTCCGTAGAAGGCTACCGCCTGATGGATGTCCAGCAGCTTCTCGTGATCCACCGGGGCGTATGCCGCGATCCGCTCCCCGAACAGTTCGGAGGACCGCCACAGGTTCAGCACGCTGGCCTCGTTCAGGCCGCTGTCCTGCCCTCCTGTGAGTTGGAAGTAGGTGTCGAGCACCTCTTGGGCGTCTGGCACCGGACCGGACCTGCCCACTTCCGCATCCCATGCGGCTATCAGATGCGCCATCCCTGCCGCAACACAGTCCCCGCACTGGTCGTTGCCATCCATCGGGTATCCAGCCCGAGGGACGGGCACGCTGGCAGGCGGATCGGGAAGCGGCCCCGATGCGTAGATCGCAAGGGACTTCAGGCCGAAGGGCCGTGCGGCAGGCAGCTTGCCGAGCTTCAGGTCACTCACGCCAGCGCTTGGCAGAACGGCTCGGAGGCCATACCCGATGCTCCGATGCCCCGGTCGTACCAGATGATGTCTGCCCCGCCCGAAGGGGCACCGCTCACGCTGGTCGAAACCGTGTAGGGTGCTGGCGCAGTGACATTAGGCGTAACTATCCCCGGCTGGTAGTAGGGGATCGCCGGAGTTAGCGGGTAGTGCGGAAGTTGGCACGGCACAACCGATGGGCGCTCCCCCGCGAGCTTCACGATGGCCTCCACCAGCTCGGACACCTGCTTCTCCAGGGTAGCGATGCGCTCGTCCTTCGGGTCGCGGGCAGCCACAGTCAGCCTCCCGCTGGCGGCGTCTTCACCGCGCCGACCGCAGCCTGCATCGCCAGATGGACGCCCATCGCCGCAGAAGCTCCGGTGAAGAACACCAGGTCAGTCCCCACGCCGAAGACATGGAAATGCCAAGCATCTGCCAAGCTTGCGCCCATCACAAAGAACCCAGTCGTCCGGGTCCAGGTCACCGCCGATCCCAAAGCCGCTGCCAGTAGGTTCATGGCTCCTCCCTTGCTAACTAGTCGCGTCGTCGATCACGGTTCGGAAGACTTCTGCACCTGCACCGGCATGAAGCCGGGCTTGTGAACCCTCACCACATCCCAGTCTGCTGAGGGCACCATGTGGATGCCGAGCATCCCGACATGGTGAGACTCGCACAGCACCTCTAGGTTGCCGGGAGATTCCACCCACTGGGCGAAGTCGGCATCGGTGAGGTGCAGGCCGAGTAACTGGTTCAGGCCGCTAACGTCCACGGCGTTCTGGTAGGCGAACTCCACATGGGTATGATGAAGCTGAGGGCCGCCCGCGCAGTCGGCGTTGTTGATGCTGCACTTGAGCAGCCCCTGTCGCTTCAGTCTCTCGCGGACCTGCTCGAAGAGCGGGTAGTTGGGATCGTCCGCCCTGGGCTCATGCTCGGGGTAGTGGCGGAGCAGCGAGATGCTCTGCTTCTGGTAGTGGTCCGCTGTCTCTCGCGCCTCGTCGCCGTGCTGCACGCTCATGGGTGGGGTACCGTCCATGCCAAGGCTGACATGACAATGCTCGCCAGGACCCCGATGTAGAGTGCGTACGTCCCGTACTTGGTCCACCTGAGCTGAGTCTTCTGCTGGTTCCGGCTCTCGTAACTATCCTCTCTGCGCTGAGTGGCCGAGATGAAGTTGTCCACCTTGGCCTCCAGCCGGCCGATCCGCCCACCTGATGGGTCCGCTGGCGGGTTGCCGACCAGGCTCTGCATGGAGTCCTGCAGCGCCCTCACGCTGGCCTCAATGCGGACCAGGTAGTCCCGCTGCGTCCCGCCGTTCGTTGGCATGTCTTCGCTCATGGGGCCGGGAAGACCGTGATCGGTACTGGCTGCAAGGGGAGGACCGAGCCATCCGAGAAAGTGATCGTGAACCACGCCTGCATCGGGCCGGGGACGGAGAGGTCGAGCGGAGAGGGCTTGTAGGTCACCGCCCCAGAGGCGATGGCGGCTGTCCCCGTCCCGGCGACCGGCGGCTTGTTCCCCTGGACCAGCTCCACCGCCGCCGACACGGCCCCCGTGAGCGAGATGGGGCTGCCGGGGTTGGCGGAGTTGGCGTCCGTCACCGGAGAGACTACCCAGACAGTGTGTGTGTCCGAGCTTATCACCGTGTAGGGCATCTGTTGCTCCTATGTGGCCTTCGCCACTACGGCTCCATCCCAAGCCTTTGCCGAGGCATTCCCATCCCAAGCCTCGGCTTCGCTCGTGCCGTCCCACACCCGAGCTTGGGCCGAGCCGTCCCACGCATCTGCCTTCGCTGTGCCGTCCCATGCGAAGGCGAGCATCGCCAAGAGGTAGGTGTAAGTCGGGGCCTCGGCGTTGAACAGCCCCTTGCTCTGGGACAGCCCCAAAGCCAACATCCGTGCCAGGATGCTCGGCGCGCCCTGCCCGAAGCCCTCTCCCCGCGACACCCCATCCATAGCGATGAGGGCCACGGCACGGGCGACACTCGCCTCAGAGGTTGAGAGAGATTGCCCCTGGGTTGCGACGTGCAGCGTCAGCCCAAGCGGAGCCGCGCCCTTGGACGCTGCGCCTCCCTGCGCCGCAGCGTAGGCGTGCAGGACGAGGAGGAGACGGGCTTGGCCGGTCGAGCTTGCCGACCCCTGGGAGTCAACGGAGACTCCCATCTGAGGACGGCCCGCACCTTCCCCCGAGCTGGCCCCGAGTGACCTTGCGCCAACCGCGAGGGTGACGTGCGCTGTCCCGAGGCTCCCGGACGCTCCCTTGGCGTAGACGCTCTCCACGCCCTGGGTGGGAGTGGTGGTGAGGCCGTAGGAGATCCCCGAGCCTTCCGCCGAGGTCTTGGCTGCTAGTTGTAGGAGAGCAACGTTGCTACCTGTAGCGTGACCCCGTGAAACCAGCTCGGAAGCGAGGTCGGGCCGGGCGGTGCTGTCAGTGCTGGCGTCGCCGGAGGAGACGAGTTTCGCCGTGGTGACGGTGGAGTCGTTGCCCTGGGCATTGGCCGTCCCCTGCACCGCAAGGGGCTTGTTGAGCGTGAGGTGAGCTTGACCGTCGGCCCCGGCATCGCCCTCGGCGGAGAGGACCACGCGGATGGTCGGGGTCGCTGCCCCGAGGCTCTGGCCCTGCCCCTGAACCGAGCGAGGCCGGATCAGGTCCAGATGCGCCTGTCCGTCAGACTGCGCTTGGCCCTGGGCGGATGCGTCTACCGCTGCCCCGGCCGAAGTGTTGCCCGTGCTCTGGGTAGAGCCTTGAGCCGCCCCGTGAGCCAGCTTGGAGGTGGTTGAGACGGCGAAGCCAGCGCCGCTCCCGCTTCCTTCTGCCGACAGGCTGGCAGGTGCCTGGAGGGCTACTGTCCCCCCGGCTGCGCCGCTACTCTCGGATGCGAGGGCACCCTTGGCGGCCCCCTCGGCCACGCCCAGAGAGACTGCCGCGCCCTCGGTTGCGGGGTGAACCGCAGTGGCGGCCCGGGACGCTCCCCGCGATGCTCCGTCGCCCTCGGAGACGAGCTTGGCGGCAGCAGAGGGAAGAGCCGTCCCCGCCGAAAGGCCGAGGCCCTGCGCCAGCGCGTGCGCTTGGGCAGAGGTGGAGACCGGCCCAGAGTTGCCCTCTGCCCTCCCGTCGCCCTGGGAGTCCAGAGCGGCGGTCAGGGTGACGACGGCGCCACCCTGGGATGCGCTCAGTCCAGAGGAGGAGGGGGCTACCGCAACAGTTGGCTTGCTAGTTCCGTCGCTTTCTGACGCTCCCTGCGCGATGAGCGGCGTAGATGAAGCGACAGCCGGGAGCGGTGCGCCAGGGGTGAGGATGCCAGGCGCGGCGCTCCGAGAGCCGGGGACGCCGGAGCCAGGAGCGGCCATTGGTCCCTCCTAGGTCAGACGCCCGTGAAGGCTTGCGTCAGAAGCGCCCAGTCCCGCATCGACAGCACCCCGGCGAAGATCGCCACGCGGCCAATTGGGTATCCGGTGGGGAAGTTGTTGCCAACGTTGCCGAAGAGGTTGACGTTCCCGGCAGCCCAGGTTGTCGCCATGTGCCCCGTGGCCACAAGAAGTGCTCCGTTGAGATAGAGGGCAGCAACGGAGCCGTCGTACACGGCGCCAATCAGGCAGTTCTGCGGAGAGAGCGGCGCAGTCACGCTGGCGGACCCCGGCGCGACAGTGAGGGTCAGCATGTCGTTGGCATTGGCGCTTGGCATAGCCATGTAGCCAACCCCGGCGGTCCCAAACACCCCGTTGCCAACCACCGTGCCAAAGTTTCCGACCCCGGGTGTGTTGCCCGGGTACCGAGCGGCCAAGATGAGGCTGAACGGCGCGCCTCCCGTCGGCAGCTTGGCGGGCACCGTGGAAGTGGAGAGAAGCCCAGTGCTTCCGTCGGCTGAACAGCTCGTCTCGGAGTCGCTGGGCACCACGGAGGGACCGCCAAAGGTCACCGTGCCGGTGGCAGCCAAAGTGTAGCCGTTGCCCGAGCTGTCCGCCGCCGTCGTGCTGCCCACCGGGTCGTTCAGCTTCCAGTAGGCGACCGGAGCGAGGCTGAGCTTGGTCAGCACGGTTTCGTCGTAGCTCGCGGGTTGTGCCGCGAAGAACCCCGCCGCCGTGACCGTCGGCGTCATCGTGGCGTTCGTCCCGAAGGCATACGCCGTTGCTGGGCTTCCCGCCGTCCCGATTGGCTCGACTGCACGGGTCACCGTGAGCGTGGTCGTCCCCTGGCCGCCGGTGACCAGCATCAGCTCCTGATTGGTGCCATCCGAGACGTTCAGCCGGAAGTTGGCTGACGCGGGCCCGTTCGAGTCCCCCGGCCAGCCGGTCGTCGCGGAGGCGCGGGTGACCGTGGTTTGGGTAGACGTGATCGCAGCCGCAAGGGCTACGGGGGCGTCGTTGACGAGGGCCTCAGCCATCCTTATCCCTCACCTTGTTCATCGCATCGTTGAGCTTGCCCATCCGCTCTTTCAGGCACTCGTCGCAGAGGTAGTGCCCGGTGTCCGCGCCGCATTCCAGGCATACCCTGGGTCGCTTGCGGCGCTCCGGGCGCTCCATGCCATCTCACCCTGCAAGCAGCTTGCGAATCAGTCCAGCACGAACAGGATCGCGCCCGCCGCGAAGCTGGGGGTGGTCGAAGCCGCGATTGCCAAGGGGTTGGGGGCGTACACGACCGCCCCGATGGGGAAGTTGAAGTCGGGGGCCTGGGAGACGACCGAGATGGATGTCGCCCCCACGTTCGCCACCGCCGATGTGGTGAACTGCTGCAAGTTGCCGCCGGACACAAGGTTGACCGTCGCGCCCGACGCCACGGCGATGGTCAGGGCTGTCGTCGCAATCGAGGTGATGGGGGAAGTGCCGGTTGCCGTGGCGACAGTCCCGGTCTCCGCCCGCAGCTCGTCGAAGATCAAGAGGTTCCCGCCACCTGCGGCGTCGAAGATGCCGTAGTAGGTCTCAGTCCCCCACGATCCTGTGGACTGGGCAAAGCTCATGGCGGTCCCGTTGGACGCCGCCCATCCGGTAGCGGGCTGAGAGGACGCAGCGACCCAGTTGGTGCCGTTGTTCACCACCTGGACCCTGGCGTACGCCGGGGCGGTGGTGGTGTCCTGGACGGTGGTTCCAATCGGGTAGCTGAAGTTCGCGTTCTGGGAGGTGACCGAGATCGAGGTCGCCCCGACCGCAGCGGAAGCAGAGGCCACGTAGGTCTGGGTGTTCGCGCCAGAGGTCAGGAGGATTGAGTCTCCCGACGCCACGGCCTGGTCCAAAGCCTGAACAGCCAGGGTGGTGTAGGCCGTCCCTGAAGTCAGAGCCGTGGTCAACTGAGACTGCGCGGCAGGCTCTGTGAAGTTCCAGGGCGTGCTCACGCCCTTGGCCTTGGTGGGAGCGGTCTGGCTGAAGGCCAGGTACAGGTCCGTGGGTGGGGCATAGGCGGCCCCTCCAAGGAAAGCCTGAAGGGCGTCCTGGTCGGCGAGGTTGGTCAGAGGCATTGTCGTCTCCTGATGATCTATGGTCCGGCGGCGATCTGGAAGGGAGCTGCTGTCGGGGTGACAGTGGGGAACTGGTAGAGGGTCAAGGTTCCGCTTGGCGCGAACTTGCCTAACTGGTAGCCGGGCGTCTCCCCCGACTGGTAGATGCCCCAGAGGTTCTTGTCAGGCCCGACGCAAAGTGCCAGCGCGTAGGTGTTGTACGGACCATTCGTGAGGGTGAAAGGCGTGACGTTCCCTGCGGGATCGACCCGATACAGCTCGTTGTACCCGTTGGACGCCGCCCAGACGTACTGCCCTGGCCCGTTGCACAGTGCCCCGCAAATGGACGGCACGGGGAAAGTCGAGATCAACCCCCCGGTGTTCATCACGAACAAGCTGGGCGAGAGATAGTCGCTGGCCCACATGTTCCCGTCGGGACCATAGACAAGGTCGTTGACTGCGGCGGCCAGCGGGATCTTCACCGCATCCGTGGCGAAATTCAGGTTGGCCGCTCCCCACCACACCCCGGGAGAGGCACCCACGTCGGTCACCCAGGTCTCTCCAGATGGCGTCGTGGCGACAAGTTCAAAGACAGCTGGCGAGGGGAAGGGGCCAAGGGTCGTATATGTTCCATCTGGGGCCATGCGCCACATATAGGGTTGCACCGCCTGCCCCTGATCGACTATCCACAGATAGCCGTAGGCGTCCCAAGCCAGACCGAACGCGGAAGCGTTGGCGTTGTTGAGAGGGTAGAAGGTCGGCTGGCCGCCCTGGGTGAACGCCGACACCCCGATGAGACTTCTGGCCCACATCCGCTTGTCGGGGCCGTTGGCTAGGTACTTGGTGGCTATGACTCCCGAAGGAGGGTTGAACCGGGTGAACTGGCCGGACGTTGTGATGCGCCAGATGCCCAAGTCCGAGTCAGTCGCCCACAGCGCCCCGCTTGGCACCGCACCCAGATAGCTCACCTGCCCCTGCCTCTGCACCATCACGAAGTCCCCGACATTCACCGGGGCGCCGTTGATGGTGACGACCGGGATCTCTCCTCCTGCTACCTGGACGGTGCAGATCCCGGTCGAGACCGATGTCACTGTCCCGTACCGGATCTGAGGCGGAGGGCGGTAGGTAGAGAAGAGTTGCCTGGTCAGCCTCATGGAGGGGTGAATGCCCCCTGGACGTAGGTGACGACCGAGGTCCGATTGACGATCACCTGATCGCCCACGTTAGGGGTATACCCCAGGACCGGAACACACCCTCCAACAGGCCCTCCGGCCACATAGACGGTGCAGGTGGCCCCGGTCACCTCGATCACCTGCCCCTTCCTCACCCTGACCCGAACGTTCGCCCCGGCAGTACGGTGCAATTGGACCGGAAGCCGAACGGGCACTACTGCACCTGGATCAGGACGTTCGCCTGGGCAAGAGTAAGCACGTCCGCCGAACTCACGGTGACGGGAGTAGGGATCGCCAGCGTGAGTCCTGATGCCGTGACATTCGCCTCAGCCGTCATCACTGCTGCGGTGGTGCTGGTGATCGAGGCCACGGTCGCCCCGATGGGGACGCCAGAGGCGATCACCAACTTCCCGACATCGGCCGAGGTGAAGTCGATGGAGGCGGACGAGATCGTCGTAGAGCCGGAGGTCGTCGAGGCATCCGCCACCACTCGGGCCATGGGCTGGATGAACCACAGGTTGCCGGAAGTCTGAGCGTCGAACAGCCCCATCCAGACGACCGATCCCCAGTTGGCCGCAGCGGTGGGGAAGGTGATCCCCGACGTGGGCTGCATCGCGTATGCCGACCCCGGCTGAGTGGCAACCGCCTGGAAGGTGGCCTGGACCCTGGCGTACGCGGTGTCGGCGGGTTCGGTGAAGTTCCAGTAAGGCGCCGATCCTTTGGCAAAGGTCGGGACGGTGGTGGAGACTCCGACAAACCACTGCGTGGGCCAGGTCGGGGTGCTCATGGTAGAGCCGAGCAGGTTGAGCAGCCAGGTCTTGGAGGAGTAGTCAGTCAGGCTCATGGGACGTTCACCACCCTCCTAGCCGTCACGGTCATGTCCTTGCCCGCATCAAGGGGCAGCTCAACCGTGTCGATGACGTACAGCTGGTCCAGCCCGATCTCCGGCGCCTGGACGTGTACCACGTCGTATGCCTCATGGGCTGGGTTCGGCATCGCGGTGAAGGTCACCATGTCTGCCGCACCCAGGTCCCTCCTCAGCCTCGCCTTGGCTGCGATCAGCGCCACCGACGGCTGGTAGTTGATCTGGTCGTACTGCACGTCCCCCGCGATCCCATAGGGGCCGTGGATGTTGGTGGGAGAGTTCGGGTCGGTGTCCCCCAACTGGGCGAGAAACGAGGTGCCGACGTACAGCAGGTCCGGGGAGGGGTTGGCGTTCGCCCCTTCCACCACGTACTCAACATAATTGAAGACCTGACTCTGGGAGAACGTGCGCTTGACCGAGGTCAGCATGGGGCCGATCTGGCCGATCCCGCTTATGACGGGGTTGGGGGCAAGGCCAGAGACGTACGCCCAGCACGTCGGAGTTGACGCAGGGTTGGGGATGTAGCTCATCTGCGTCACCCCGGTTGGGGTGTAGTAGAGCTGCATCCCGCACGCCTCGGCCATCTGCTGGGTCGCCTGCCAAGGGTCCTGCCCCTCGTCCCATGTGTACCCCGCTGCGTAGAGAACATCCGGCCCCTGGCCGCCCGAAGTCAGGGCGTTGTTCGCCTCGGCCTGGAACCACGGCAGAGCTTGAAGACCCTGGGAGTTGGCGAAGTCCAGCAGCTCCTGCACCGCCTGGGTCATGAGGATGCCGTTCTGGGTCACGTAGGGAGCCAGCAGAACCCTCCGGGAGATGTCCTGCGAGAGGTCCTGCAGCTCCAAGGTGAGCTTCACATCCCCCGAGTTCTCCAGGTCCACGTCCACGTCAGTGAGGACATAGATCCCCAGCAGGTAGCTGTTTGATGGTGGCGCTTGCGTCCCGCCGACAGAGAACGCGGGAAGCGGGTTGCTTTCGGTCCCCACGCAGTAGTACAGGAGGATCATGTTCCTGAACGGCGTGAGCGAGGAGTAGACCGAGGTCGGCAGGACTCCCGAAGTCGGGGCGAGAGTGAGCGAGGCCCGCCTTCTCTGCACCCCGGTGTTGTCGATGGTGACCGTGCCCGTCTCGACGGGAAGGGCCGGCCCAACTTGAGTCCCCACCCATGCCCAGGGGTTGGCCCTGGCTTGAGCTGCTGTGTGAAGAGGCCACGGCCGCTGATAGATGACGGCATAGGTGCGGATCTGGTGCGGCCCGGATAGGGCCTGGGCCATGCCCGGCGGCATGGGGTACATCAGGTCCCCGCGCCTTCGTTCGGCACAACCTGCGCCTCGATCAGGGTGAAGGTCGTCTCGCGGATCGTCGCCGCGATCGAGCCCGGCTGCTGAACGGTCGAATACCCCGTGGGATCGACCGTGAAGTAGCCCACCAAGCCGTACACGTTCGTGAGGTAGAGCAGGTAGGTGGACTGCAGCATCGAGCGCAGGTTCACCCAGTCCGTCTCAGCCAGGGTGATCGCCTTCAACTTGAGCGTCCTTCCGCCCAGCACATCGTAGGTCTGGATCTGCGTCTCCAGGCCCAGGACGGTGTGCAGTCCCCCCCGGATGGGCTGCGTCTGGGTGAACTCGGTAATCATCGGCTGCCAGTACTCGGGGACGCTGTCGTACCCCGGCCCACTGGCCTGGAGGAATGTCCACCCCGGGACGCTGGCCGGGAAGGTCGGGGTCAGGGTGAGGGTTGCCGACCTTGGCGACACGATTCCACCCGGCCCAACGATCACCCCGTAGTAGTCGATGTCGGAGAAAGACCCCGGATCTTGCGAAGGATTCGGCGTGTAGTCCGTCTCGGTCTGGACCGTTCCCCCGCTGGTGAGGGCCACAAGGTCGAAGGTGGAGACAACCGTCCAGGTGTTACCGCCATCGTTCGAGCGGTAGACCGACCCGAAAGACGAGGCCGGGAAGCCCGCCGAGTCCCCCAGGTTGAGGGTCACGGTCTGGTTGGAAGCGTTGTACGTCCCGGCGAGAGTGGGTTGAGGGGGCTGTGTGTAGGAGTAGTCCAGCTCCCAAGAGGTCCAGGCCGAACTCTGCCCCAGGCTAGAGGTGATCTGGATGTAGGCGTAGAAGATGCCCGTGGGGAGATTCGGCAGTTGGACCGATGATGCCGAGCCGTTGACCACTCCGGTGTTCCACACCCAGGGGCTCTGACCGGGAGTGAAGCCCGTGGCCTGAGTCTGCGCCTGGGTGTAGACGATCACCTGCCAGGACGCCATCTGGATGATGTTGGAGTTGACCCAGACCAGCGTCTGCGACCCGGTGGTCAGCGTCCCCGTGGGCTGGGTGGGTGTCACCACAGGAGTGGGCGAGCCAGTCACCAGGAAGGGCAGCGAGTACGGCGACGGCAGCCCGTTGGTGTCCTCGACCGCGACCTCCCAGGACCAGATCAGGCCATTCTGTAGTGGCGGGATGCCCGGAGTGGCCGTCTGCGCCGAGCTGGGGTTGAAGACCTCGTAGCTCACAAGAGAGCTTGTGGCGGCGTCGTACCAGCTCCAGGTCGTCGCCTGCTGCGCCATGAACCGGAGGGCGTACCCTCCCTGCGCCAGCCCTTGCGGTGACGTGTAGGTCCACTGGAACTGGGCCGTGGAGAGGTCCACGACAGCGTTGGCCGAGGGGGCCAGGATGCTCGGAGTGAGCGGCGGGATGCCGACCTTCGGCTGTCCGTATCCGGTTGCCGCCGAGGTGCCGACCGACCCCGACCCCACCGCCGGGGTGGTGACAGTAGCCTGCCCAAGGCTTGAGGACGCGCCCTGAGCCTCGGTGTTGACGACGGCCATCAGCCGTATGCGCCGCGAAGCTGGACGAGTTGGCCGGCGAGCCTCTGTTCATGCTGCTGGAGGAGCGCCCGGATCTGGTCGATGGTCTTCTGGTCCGCGTTCCCCTGCACCGTGATGCTCATCGGGGCCTGTACATTGATCTGCTGATTCCCGGCCCGGTGATGGATCGGCGCGGCCGCCCCGCCCACGCCGAGCATGTGCTCAACGCCACCGACGGCGCCGCCAACTCCGCCGATCAGCCCCCCGGCGGCTCCCATCAGCCCCCCAAGCACGGGGATCTGGCCCAGGATGCTTCCCACCATCGACGGCAGGTTGCGGATGGCGGCTAGGATTCTACCGGGAAGCTGTTCAAAGAACCGGGCAATGGCGTCCACCGCGTTGCGGAACATCAGTGCAACCGAAGCGGCAACGTGCCCGAGGAAGTTGAGGTGCGTCACTACGAGGACTATTGCCGCCACGGTAGCGATGATCGCCAGCGAGATCGGGTTGAAGATCACGGCCAGCCCCCCCAGGGCTGCAATGGCGCCGATCAGCGCCGTCACGCCCTGGAGGATGTTGAAAGCCGCCCATGCTCCAGCGACGACAGCAATGGCGGTCCTGAACCGCATCAGGGCGGCCGCAACGTTCAGGATCACCTCGCCGACCTTCAACGCCACGGGCAGAAACTCGATGAGCCGTGCGGTGAGCTTGCCGGCCTCCTCGCCGATCAAGTGCCAGTTGGGGGCCTTGGCCCCGCTCATGGCCGAGAGGAACTGCTGCAAGCCCGAAGTGAGGCCGGAGAAGAAGCCCCCTGTGAACTGCGCGAAGCCTCGGACGATCCCGGGCAAGACCTGATCCGCAAACGCGATCAGGTTGGGCATGGCGTTGCCGATGGTGGTGAACAGGCCACCTAGGGCCGCAGCCATGCCCGGAGCACCCTTCGCCCCAGCGGCGAAGAACTCGTAGAAGATGTGCCCCAGGCCGCCCCAGAACTTCTGCACATCCGGCCATGCGGCCTCGACGTAGGAGATGAAGGCGTGGACCTGCGCCAGCCCCTTCGGGGAGTTGGCCCAGTTCGTGAAGGTCTGGGTCAGATGCACCATCCCCTGGTCGAACAGGGTGATCGCCGGGGTCAGGTCCTCCATCAACCCCGCCCATCCCGAGGCCAGGTTGACAAATGTCTGGGAGAAAGTCGTCAGGACGGGAGTCGCCTCGGCGCCCACCCAGGTGATGAACTTCTCGAACTCCGGCCCCAAGAGAGAGCCGGACAGGATGTTGAAGGCGGCCTGCCCCGCAGACGCGACCTCGCCCATCAGAGGCCCCAGTCTCTGGACGACCACCGCCATCGTGTTGAACATGTTCGTCAGCGTCCCGATGATGGTGGAGTTGCCCCCCATCGTCTGGGTCATGATCGTGAACTCGTTCGACAGGTTGTGGTAGGCGTAGTAGAGCCTTTGGAGCGGAGCGCTGAGGGCGTCGAACTGAGCCATGTTCGACACCGAGGTCACATAGCTCAGGTCCTTCATCGCGCCCAGCGCGAACAGTCCCACGGCCGTCGAGAGGACGGTGAACGAACCCGCCAATCCACCCGCAGCTCCGCCGATTGCGGCCAGAAGCGCAGGCGCCGCCATGAGGGTCGGGATCATCACGGCCCAGGTCTTGGCGAATCCGACCAAAGACCCCAGCATTCCCAGCGGCCCAGAGAAGATGCCCGACAGCGATCCCCACGCCTTGCCGAATCCTCCTGCTGCATTGCCAAAGGCGTTCATCCACTGCGTCGCACTCTTCAGGTCGTTGGCCATCTGGCGCAGACCGCCTTGGATGTCGCCGTTCACGATCTGGCGCATGGCGCTCAGATGCTTGGTGGCCTGCTCGGTGTCTCGCGCCAGCCTCCTGGTTCGATTCGCCGTGGCCTCAATCGAGGCACCATGTTCCTCGACGGCCTTGGTGCCACCAGCCCGCTCCATGTCCCGCGATACACCGCCTGCGCCTGCGTACCAGTCGGGCCGGTTGCCGCCGCCGCCGCCCCGCATGGCCTCGTTGGACTCGGCGGTGTGGGCGGCCAGGTCGTCCTGCGCCGCCTTGGCCTCCTCGATCTTGGCCAGGAAGTCGTCGATGTTGAGCATCAGCTCCTGGTAGACGGGGGGGAGATACGCTCCGGCCATGTGTCCCGCCTCCTTAGAGAGCCGTCGCCTTCTCCACCTCAGCCCCCACCAGTTGCCCGATGATCGGCTTCACGATGTTCACCCCGGGCTTGAGGTACGGCCTGGGGGGAAGGGTCACGTGCCGCACCAGGACTCTCCCATCCGGCAGCCGCCTGATCCCCGCAGGAGCCTCGGGCCAGTAGAAGGCCAGGTAGGGATGCCCCTTCGGATAGACCGAGCCGCCCAGCTCCTGGATGCGGCCGTACACAACAGTGGGGCCGACCATCCCAGAGAGCTTGCCGGTCTTGCGGACCTTGATCGAGCCCGCAAGTCTTCCAGTGCCGTGGAACTGCCCGGCGGCGACCTCCTTGGCCGCCCGCTCCATCTGCCCCAGGACCACCGAAGTGGCGCGTTCGCCAGCGGACTCGATCGCCCGCCGCCAGCGGTCATAGTCGGTGCTCTCGGCCTTGGAGACGGTGCGGAAGCTGACCCTCAATGCCGGACCTCCGCCGCCTTCTGGGCCAGCCGCTCTCCCTCGGTGACCGCGTCGTCTATCGCCAGGAGATAGTCACAGAGCACCGCCGAACCGTCTGCGATGTCGGCCAGCGAAAGGCCGAGCTTTACTAGGCGATACTCTCTGAGGTCAGGGAGATCGTCGCGGCGTCTGAGGTTGTCGTACTGAACTCCGTGCTTGAGGCTTTCGAGTCGCCGGGTGAGGCTTTTGGGTCCCGCCAGTCACCCATGTTCAGGAAGGGCATGTTCTCTGGCTTCTGGACAGCCAGCCTCAAGGTGTCGAGGTCGATGGCCGGCATGTCGTCCAAGGACTCCGGCCGCTCTTTCGGGATGGGGAAGTCATATCCCCAGCTCGCCACCATCAGCGACACCAGCCTGTCGGCGAAGCCCAGCTTGGCGACCAGCGAGGCGTCCTCACCACTCTCCGCTTCCGCGTGCTCCACCAAGGGCTTGCGCTCCCGGTTGGTGATGCTCTTGGGATCTCTCAGCTCACACCATCCCCCGGATGGCAGGTCGATCCTCCGCTCCATTCTCTCCTCCCTTCCGACTGTCAGTAGATCCCGGTGGGGATCGCGTTCAGCAGCGTCACTTTGATGGGCGACTCTCCCCCGGACGCCCCCGCGTCCGTGGTGTTGGCGATGGCCACGAAGTCGATGTCGCCCTTCATGTAGTCCTTCTCGACGCCCAGCTGGTACATCTTCCAGTCCACCTGGCTCATCTGGAGGGTCAGGCTCTCCTCGGTCGCGCCCGTCCCCTGGGTGAAGGTGAGGAGCATGGCCTGCTGTGTGTCGTTCAGGTACTGGACCTGCAGGGTGTCGGCGGCATCTGCCACCACGCTGATCTTGCCGCTCACGGTCACGGTCCCACCGAAGATCGACCCGGGGATCTGCGTGCCGTTCAGCACTTCGATGGGCGTCACGGTCCGCTTGATCTGCACGTTCCCGTCGAACAGCTGGTAGTTAGCCGCACCACCCAGTGTCAAGGTGCCCGTCCAGGACGGCACCGGGGTCGCCGTGGTCACGCTTGGTGTGACAGGGGCGATCTGGGTCGAGCCGAAGGTGGTCGCGGACGCGGTGACGCTCAACACGCCCGAGGCGGTGAATGTGAGGTTCACGCTGTCCCAGACGCCGAACGTCCGCTGCCGGGCCTCCGTGGCCCCCCAGGAGTGGACTAGCGTGTACGTGTGCGGCTGACCGGGCGCGGAGTTCAGCAGGCTCGCGGTATGCGTGTACGGCGCCGCAGTGCCGCTCTCGGTGAGGTCCGACAGGATGCCCAGGAGCGGGAACCCGTCGGTGTCGGGGTAGAAGTACCCATCGACCTCCACTGAGCCCTGGATGATCGTCGGGACCACGTTGTAGACGGTGGTCATCGACCCCCTCAAGGCGTCGATCTCGACCTTCTTCGGATCGTCCTTCGGGGTGATGGTCTTGGGGCTCATGAAGTAGGCTGGGGCCACGCCAGTTCCGGGAGTAGTCTCCTTGGCGATGCCCAGCCATTGAAGTGGGCCTGGTAGGGCGTTAGTTATCGGCATCGGGAGGAGCCTCCTGCTTCGGCTTGGCCTTCACCGGGGTCACCTTGGTGAAGTGAGGGTGGTTGATCTCATGCGTGGTGTGGGCCTCCTCGCCCGGCAGCCATAGGCGCCCGGCGCACTTGACGGGGATCGGCCCCTCGTAGCGGTACCTCATTTGCGCAGCCCCTCCAGCCGGCGGTCGATCAGCTCGCGCCTTCCGACCCGCATCCCTACTCGCCTGACGGAATTGCGGAGCAGCTTCGCCCCCAGGACATTGGTCGAGGCACCAGATGACGGTGCCTTCTGCTGCCTTCCGCTAGGCTGGGTGGTCTGAGCGGAGCCCACCGCGCCCTGCTTCTTCTTCTGCGCCATCAGGTGTTCATCTCGATCGCCAGCACCTCTACCACTGAGTAGACCTGCAGCATCCGCATGTTCAGCGGGCGGGGCATCGACGCCGTGGCGTTGATGTCCACACCCCCCACCGTGTCGCCCTCACCCCACTGCCAGACGACGCCACCGCCCGGCGCACGGTTCTGCTGGATCGCCAGCACCAATGCGTCAAGGAAGGCGTCGTTGGCCGCGTCTGCCTCCTCGGCCTTCCCGGAGGCGTCCCGCAGGAAGCAGATCAGCCGGACCTTGTACGTCCGCTGCTTGCCTCCAAGCTGGCCTCCGATGAGCCGGATGCGCTCCTCAGACTGTTCCTCCAGGTAGACGAAGATGCACGCGCCTGTCCCCTGCCCGGCCCATGAGTTCTGGAAGAACTCAGTCTCGTTGGTCCACTTCGGCGGATGCGCGAACACCTCGCCCAGGATCTGCAGCCCCGGCGATGTGTTGCGGGCCGAGAGCAGGTAGTCCGTGATCGCCTGCCGGATCTCTGCCCGTGGCACTCAGTTGTGCCCCTTGATCCGCACCCGGTAGGGTTCCAGGTTGCTCAGGGCCACGGTGTAGTCGGCATACTGGTCGCCCTGCAGCCGCTGGATCTGCTTCGGCTCGACCAGGGGGTCGAGGACCAGCGAGCTGTCCCCTCGCGTCTTGATGAGGAACATCGTCAGGTACAGCGCAGCGTTCTGGATGTCCGCTGGCAGCGCCGTCACCGGCAGGAAGTCCGGTGCCTGGGGTAGAGAATGGCCGAACTGGAAGGGCGTGGCCGAGGTCAGGGTCGTCCCAGTCACAGCGCTCACGGCGAATGTCTCAGTCGAGGCGCCGTCCCGGATGGTCAGTTGGGTAGCTCCCGGCACCACACCAAGAACCCCAGTCCCACCATCGGTCGCGCCCACCACGCAGGTCGTCGCCCCAGCGGTGATGGGCTCGGCGAGCTGCATGTGGGGCCAGCCGTTCACGTATGACCATAGGACGGCGAACTTGCCCGCCGTCCTGGCAGACATCGGCGGGTTGAGCGCAGACGTGTCCCGGCCGACGTACGGAATGAGCGGCACGATGATCGTCCTGCGGCCGATCTGGATCGCCTGTTGCACCGCACTGCCCACCGGCTGCAGGTCAGCCATTGAGTAGCCGACGTTGATGCCGTTCACCTGCACGATGGGCTTGTAGTCACACACCAGCCGGAGCGCCCCGTTCACCACGGGCACGATGGCCGACTCCACCGAGACAGACGCCGCGAGGCTGGCACCCTTGGCCGCCACGTCCTGGCCCATGCAGATGCGGTCGGCGATGGCCGACGCCCTGGCCACGGTGTCCGCCAATGCCTGGAGCTGGGCCTGTTGCCCCTCCCCGGGGATGAGCTGGGTGGTGTCCAGTGCGGTTGGTGCCGCCAGGAACTCGCCTGGCGAGATGTACGGCGGCCCACCCCCGGACGCACCGACGCTAGGGTTGGCGACGGGCGTCGTGAAGGGGGTGGGCAGCGCCGGCGTGATGGTCATGCGGTCGCCTTGGCCCTCGCCTTGGGCTTCGGCTGGCGCTCGACATCCTCAGTCGCGGCGCCAACCGCCACCAGCTCGCCGACCTCGGACGGACTCAGCCACCGCTCGCCCTTCGGGTAGCGGACAGAGCGAAGGTGCTCACCACACTCATCGGGCAGGTCGATCCAGCCGTCGTCCTCAGCCAGGAACTCCTTCCCCTGCCAAGTGACGGAGGTGGTGCCGCATGGCATCTGCCTCTCCTCGAATGCCTTCTTGCCCGGATGGAGCGGGTCCGATACGCGCACCAGGACCGAGCGGAACTGCTTCAGAAACATTGGGTCTCTCCTCCCTAGCAAGGGGAGCCGGGTTGCCCCGGCTCCCCGCTCAGGCAATCGGTCAGCCGACGCCGGCCCCGATGCCCGCCAGAACTCCCATCATGGCGCTCGCCTTGTTCTTGAACGCCTGCTGGGTCCGAACTTCGAAGTCGTACCGAGGACCGCCGTTGCTCACGCCCGGCTGCCGGTTCGCACCGTAGTCGAAGCGGAAGAAGTCGTACAGGGTCTCCACCTCAAGGGCGGTGGTGATGTTGGCACCCGGGAAGGGAACCTCGTCCACCACCGAGACGATCACCCCCGGAGGAAGGTGGGGCTGGAGTTCGATGGTGATCGGCTTGCCGTTGACGGTCTTGTTCAGGTAGAGCGCAACCGCGCCACCCGCGACCACTCGGGCACGTCCGTCAGCATCGGTGGGCACCAGCCAGGTCACCGCCTGGGGGTTGTCCAACACAGCGTTGGCGATGTCGTTGATCGACTGCGAGCCCATCAGCATCCGGGTAGGGGTCAGCTGGTAGGCATCGTAGATGGCCCTGTTCATCTCGTCGATCTCCAGCAGAGCCGCGCCGGAGACGGTCAGCGTCGCGCCGTTCAGGTTGCTGTAGTACGCCCCCTGAGAGACGCCGGTGCCCGGGGTCACCAGGTTGGCGATCGCGCCAGAGGTGCCGAGCTGGTCCAGGGTGCTGGCGAAGTCCCCCAGGATGGACGCCTGGAGGCCGTTCTGCCAGTAGCTCTGGTAGGAGGTGTCGGTCGTCGGGACCGCAGTCGGCCCCTGCTTGCCGGCGTTGTAGATGCCCGACAGGGACGGCACGTTGGCCGCCACCGTCGGCACTGAGGTGATCGTGACCGAGTTCACGATCGTGGTCGTGTAGTAGAACTCCGCGCCAGTCGCGGAGCCAACGTACCAGTCGTATGCGTTCGCCATCTTGACGAACGGCACCGATGCCGACACCGACGCGGTGGGACCGGTCACGGCCACGCTGGCCTCGGCCGAAGCCACACCACTGCCACCCCGGTAGTAGTTCATCCCCGACCGCGCCGCGCACTTGACGTACACGGTCCCGGTGGCGATCGACCCCCCGGTGGAGGCGGCCCCCAGGGTCACCGCCCCGATGGCCGGGAGCGGGAAGCTGGTGGCGTTGAGCTGGTGGATGTCAAGCGAGATCAGAAGCTGGTTGATGGACTGCAAAGTGTCCACCGCCAGCACGTCGGCGTAGTTCTCGCCCCTGGCGAGAGCGTCCCAGGACACCGTACCACCCGCACCAACCACGGCGAAGGGGGCATACATGTACTGGTTCTGGATGTCGATCAAGGGAGCCGACTGGTCCTCGGGGACACCGCCGTCAGGCTGCTGCTGGTTGATGTTCAGCAGTGCCTGCCACACGGCGAAGAGCGCACCCTGCTTCGCTCCCACCCTCGGGGTGGTGTTGAAGAACGGGGTGTCCACCGGCACCCAGGAGATGAGGTCCTGGAGGTCGATGCCCGCGATTCCGGTCCCGGTGACAATGCCACCGGTGGCAGCCTTGATCATGTCGAAGGTGTCCTGGGTCACTCCCAGGGCGTCACTTCCCCATGACATTTAGGCTTTCTCCTGTCTGCGCGCCGCCTCATGCGACGCCTCCGATGCCGACCCGGGAGGGTCAGCGGCTCAGCAGCGGCACCGGCTGGCCGGTCTTGCCCTGAGCCTCGCGCAGCCGCTCGGTGGCGATCATCTTCGCCTTCAGCAGCTCCGCTCCCGCACGCTGGCGCTCGGCCGGGGTCTGCGCCGCAGCCACCCGGTCCTCCAGCGCCTTGAAGGCTGACGCGTCATACGAGCCGCGCGGCCCGTCTGCGCTCCCGAGGCCCGCCGCGCTTGCCATCGGGACTGCCCGAGCGGGCTGGTTCTCGACGTTCGCCAGCCGGTCCTCAAGCGGACGGACCGCCTGGGCCAGCGCCTCAGTCAAGCCCTTGGCCAGCCGCTCGGTGTCGAACGCCGCGCCCGCCGCCTTCGCCGCCTTCTTGGCAGCCTTTGCGGCCTTCCGCGCCTGTGCGTCCTCCGAGTCACCCTCGATGGCTCGCTGTGCCTTCCGTGCCTTCTTCATCTCCGCCTTGCGCTGAGCCTTGGCCTTCGCCGCGTCTCGCGCGTCGAGCAGCTGGATAAGCTCTTCCTGGGTCATGTCCTCGATCTCCTTGGTGGCCGGGCCGGTTTCTGTCTTGCCGTTGGCCAGCCCGGTCAGTAGCTTGGCCGCACGGCGGATGTTGGGGTAGCGGGCCTCCATCGCCTTCTTGCTGCGGATCTCGGCCTTCTCGCGGCTCTCGAACTGCTGCACCAGCTCCATCGCCTGTGCCAGCAGCTGGTGCGCCCCCTCGGCAAGCGCCGCGTCCTTGCCCTCCCACTGCGCGCTGTGCGGCTGGGTGTCTTCGGGGTTGTCCCCCTCCACCCGGTGCTTCGGCTTCCCGCCCTTGGCCTTCTGGCTCTGGGCCGCCTGGCGCCGCATCTGGTCGGCGTTCGGCTTACCGGCGCCCCGCTCGTTGGCGCGGGTCTGGCTGCCCGCCTCCTCCTCGGCCGCGCTGGCCTCGGCGTCGCCGTTCGGCGCCTTGTCGCCCGTCATGTCAGCCTCAGGGTGGCCGCCGGCCGCAAAGTCCTGGTTCTCGCCCTCAGTCATCCCCTTGCGGCTGAGCGCCTGGGTCTGCCCCAGCGCCTGAGCCTTGGGAATGCTCTTGTTGGGTGCCGTGTCCCCCAGCCCGTCACCGTGCTGGAGGTCCAGCGGAGATCGGCTGTAGCGGCTGGCGGGCGGGTCGCCCCCATCCTGCGTGACATCCCCACTCTTGGGGCCGGCGTCGGGGTGCATCTCGTGCGTCTGCCCCTGCGTGGACTCCGGGGACGGGAATGTCACGTCCTCGTCCTCTGCCTGACTGTCCATGTCCTTGCTCACTCCCCAGTCCGCGGGGAGCAGATGGGTGAGCCCCAGCGCCCTGGCCCGCTTGATGATGTGCCGCTTGGCCTTCGCCTTGTCCCCGTGGTAGTTGCCAAGCCGGCCGATGGCCGACTTCAGGTGCCCCTCGTCCGGGATGGGGAAGTCGCCGTTGGCCATCGCCACCCCCGACCGCGCAAACTTGCGCCGCGCTGCAGCGGACACGTACTTCACCATACCGTCCTCGGACAGCACCGGCTCCTCTTCCTCGGCGCTCTTGACCAGCAGCCAGGGCGTGCCATTGGCCGGTGATCCCACCGCGTCCACGCGCTCAGGGTCGAGCCACTCGAACTCCGTGATCTCCATCAGTAACTCCTCAAGTTCGCCAGCGCCTCAGCGCTTGGCTGGCGGCGGCGGGCGCCGCCCTGCGGCGAGAACCCGTTCAGCTCTCCGGCCTTGATTGCCTGCCACGCTGGCTCGGACCACACGACCCCGAGCAGCCAATCGCCCGCTTTGATGAGCTGCCGGGAGCCGTCCGAGGCGGTGACCGCCCAGTCCTCTCCGGGCCAGATGTAGCTCTCCACCACAGTCCCAGCCCCCTCGGTGCCATCCTGGTGCTGGATGCCGACGCGCCCAGACTTCTGAAGGAACGACCAAGCCGCTTCCTCAAGCGCCTCTGGCCCCACGAAGTCCCGGAACCCGTCCGCAGCCTTCCCCACATCTGCCCGGTTGGCGGGATAGGCCAGCCCCAGCGTGTACCGGCGCTCAGGCATCGCCTTGAGCACTTGCACTGCGGCGTATTCCGACTTCGCTGCGCCCGCCTGCCGCCCTCTATGCAGCGACAGCGTTCGGACGATGTTCGCCACCACTCCAGGGATGTCCGTGTCCGCGTGGTCAGCCGCCGCCCTCAGGTCCTCAGTGGTCAGCGCTCGCGGGTCGCCATGATCGTCGGTGGGCCTCAAGCACCCACAGGACCAGCAGATGGCCTTACCTCCCGGTGATTGACGCTGAGAATGTGAAGCTCGGAGACGTTCCCCCGAGCACCCATCGCAGCCGGATGTTGTTGGTCGGCACCTCGGCCGTCGCGCAGCCCGGACCGACACTCGTGGAGAGTGTCCCGGCTGCCGTCACAGCTGTCGGGCTCCAGATCGGGTACCACACCCCATCTGCCCCCAGACGGTCGAGGAACAGCGTCAAGGTCGGGCTGGTCCCCGAGGCTGCGGACACGTTCACGTCCACCGCCAGGGTGTAGAGCGGCCCCGTCTGGAGCGGGCCGCTGTTGCCCGACGTGGTGACCGCGGCGGATGGCTGGGCCAGGATAGTTGCACCCATCAGTCACTTCTCCTCAGTCGATTGGCCCAGCCGGTCGCGGGCCCGCAGGATGCCGCGCACCACGGCCACAGACCGCACCGCGTCGTCCAGCGGCACCCCGCGCTTGCGCCGCGTCCTAGGCCCCTTCCAGCCGGCCCGCTGGAGTTGATGCCGCAGCAGGCTCCGCTTGGCGCTCACGTCCCCTCGTCGTGGACGACTTCACGCTTGGCGTCGATCATTGAGTTCCACGGCACCAATACAGTGCAGTGCTTGGCCGACAGCTCGGCATTTTCTGCGCTGTTGTCGATCAGGAGGTCAACGTTGTGCTTCTTGCACCACTTGGCCTTCGCCTTGTGAGGGGGGTCGCCGAAGACCACCATGTGCTGCCACGCCGACCCCATGCCCAGGCTCTTGAGGTAGGCAGCCTTGGCATCCCAGTCGGCCCGGGTGGGCTGCTTATCCGAAGCCCCGGTCAGGATCACGTTGTCGTGTCCCGCCGCCCGGAGCGCGTTCATCAGGGACGCCATCGTCGCCGGGTCTTCATCGAGGGTACCGTCGATGTCCCAAGCTACCCTCACCTCACGCCCTCCCCGACAGAGGCAGCGCGGGGATCGGTACTGGTCCGCTAAACCGGGCCGCAGGGGCTGGTACGCACCTGCACGCAGGGTGCAAGGGCGGCCTGTCCGTCACGTCCATCATCGAGTGCGGGTTGCCAGCCTTTACCGCCAAGCACACGGGGCAGGCGCCCATCTGCGTGATGAGGTCCCACATGGGCTCACCGTGGGCCTTGTAGGTGGCGAACGCAGCTCGGGACATGGCGCGGTTCACCTCCGTCACGGCGATCAGCCTCGCCCTCGCTGGGTTGTGAAGGATGTCGTTTACACCCCCGGCGATCACGTCGATCCCCTGGCCGTTCTCCACCCCATCGTGCAGGACCTGGGCCACCTGCCTGCAGGTCGTAGCGTCCACTTCGCGCAGCCACGAGCCAGCATCGGCCGCCATCGGGTCGAACTGCACGCTGCGAAGATCCTTCACACCTGGAGGGTCGCCCGGCACCCAGTCCGCCCAGTCTTGCGCGTTCACCATCTGGACGATCGGCAAGCTGGGCTGGGCCTTGCTGCCGAGCTGAGTTACCGCATCCTTCGCCCCGGGCAGCCATGAGTCGCGGTAGATCCGCGAGATCACGTCCCCCAGCGGCTTCTCGTCGATGGGCATTGATGCCGTGAAGGCCCGGGCCACGTCCACGGCAGCATCTGAGGTCACCGGCAGCCCCGGGGTCTTAGCCCACTCCTTGAGCCATGCCCTGGTGGCAGCCAGCGGAGGAACGCTCGCGATCAGCCCCATGAGGACCAAGGGTTCGTAGAAAGCCACCAACTCGGCTTCCAGCCTCCCCCAAGGCCCGGGCCTAGCTTTTGGGCCGCCCTGTGTCCCTCCAGCCTTGAAGGCCAGGTCCACCTCTTCGCGGGTCCGCGCACCCTCAAGCAGCCCCCAGACCTTGGCGTATATCTCCGGCGATATGGCCGAGTCCGAGAACCCACGTGGCATCCGCCCTCTGGCCACCTGCTTGCGAGCGTTCGCCCGCCACCGCCTCAGATCCTCTTCCTCTTCGTCCTCTTCGTCGAGGTCAACCCCGGCGATCCCCGTGGAGGTCGTGATCCCAGCAGCGGCACCCTCGGCCTTCTTGATCCGCTTGCCTCGGGCCTCAACCTCGCCCACGCCATATCCGGGCTGCCCGTATGCGCCCTCATCCGGGTGGTTGCTCACCATGCCACCAGAGGCCGGTTGCTGTGCGGAGGTGGGGGCGTCGGGCCTTCCCTCGCCACCATTGGGGCCGCCGTGCCCGGTTGGCCCCTCCTGGGGATTCGGGCCTGGCTGGTTGCCCGGCATCGGCTTGGTGATCGCCGGCGCGATGCCCACGGGCTGCGCCGTCACCGAGCCCGCCACGGGTGCAGCTGTCAACGGGTCGATGTCCCCCGCCACGCTCTGCAGATAGGCCAAGGGCACCAGCCCCACCCCCTGCACCGCAATCGACCGGGGAACAGGGTGCTCGGGGTCAACCTCCAACCCCAGAACGTCCGTCGCCACCTGGTCCGGGCTCTCCGCCCCGATGGAGACGTAGATCTGGTGCGCCTGTGCCTCCATGAGCCGGTCTTCCTTCTCCCGGCCATCGTCGAAGCGGACCTGAACCGGAAGCTGAAGGTCGTCCTGCAGGACCCCGTTCAGGATCGACTCGTAGTGGGCCGTGTTCGGCTTGCTAGAGATCCTGAACTGGGTATCCATCTGCGTATCCGCAGTGGAGCGGTTCACGTCCTGGACCACCCCCAGGTCCTGAGGGACCAGCCCAAACGCCGCGATCGTCCGCCGCATGACGTACTCAGCGATCTTGGGGTCGATCTGCTCGATCTGCTTGTATGGGGTCGGCTTCGCCCCGGCTGGCAGCCACTGCAGCCCGTGTCGGGCCGCCTGGTTGCCCTCCAATCGGGCGTTGAACGTCTCCTCGAACTCCGCCAGCGCATCGGGGTCCGTCATGTCGGCCGGCGCCTCGACGAACATCTCCGGCACCGCGCCAGCTGTGAAAAACTCAAGGAAGAACATCTGCAGCCGCACGTCGGTGTTGGCGTTCAGCAGGACCGTCTCTATCGGCGCCACGCCATAGGGCGAGTTGGCCACCATCCACTGCGGCTGGTAGATGATGTCATCGGTCGTCAGCCAGTTCCAGGGGATGCCTTGGATGAACTGCTGGAAGGCCGGGGCCGGAGGCTTGGGCACGAAGCCGAAGTAGTCCAGCATCGGGGCGACCGTCGTCCCGTCCACCCACTGTATGCCCGTCACCCGGCCGGCCCTGTCCCGGTCGCGCCAGAGCGTCCCGGCGTCGTACATCAGGACATCCATGACCAAGGGAGAGAGCCACACAGCCCACGGGTGATACCCGTCTGGCTTGGCAAGGAACTTCCGGGCCTGGGCGATCTCCTTCTCCACCTTGCCCTGGTAGCCCTCCACCGGGGAGAACTGGAGCGGCATCGACCGCAGGTCGGCCAGGATGTGCCGGGCGCAGGTCTGAGCGATGTCGTAGCCCGTGAACACCTGCTCCAGCGTGGCAAACGGGATGCGGTCCGGCCGCGTCTCGGTCGTGATGTTCCGGCCAACGCGGTAGTCGTACGTCCTCGGCCGGCGTCCGTAGCCGTAGTACGGCACCAGGGGCTTGCCAGGAGCGAACGGCTCCACCCAGTCGATCCCTTGCCGACGTAGCGCCAGCTCGATGTCTGCGGGCGTGGCAGGAGACGATGGCCCCAGCGCCCTGGACGCGGCCTCGGCCACCGTCCTCACCTGCAGGGGCTTCACGTCCGCGTTGCGAGCCCCGGGGACGAATGGCCGAGTCCAGGAGGCGCCCTGCTTGATGGCGTCGGCCGCCACCCCGACGCGGGGACGGATCTTCTCCGGCACCTCCCGGATGCGGTCGGGATGCAGCGCCACCAGCGCCGCCAGCTCCACCTCTTCGGAGCTGAGCGGACGGGAGCGCCACACGTGGAAGTTCAGCGCCACTCTATGCCTCCGGCTTCCGCCCACCGCAGAAGACGCATGTCTCCCCGCGCCACCTGTGGCCGGCCGCCTGCAGACAGCGAGGGCCTGCCATCCGCTGCCCGGTGTCGGCGAAGACCGGCTTGGATGCCTCGATGCGTCGGATCTGGCGCCGCGCCTCTCTGTCCCGGGCGAGATGATCCACCTGCTGTCCCTCCACCGGGCTGGCAGTGGTCGCCCGCCAGAAGTCCACAAAGGCCGCACCCTGACCGAGGCTGCGGTAGAAGGCCAACAGCAGAGCGTCGGCATCGTCTGGCGAGCGGCCCAACCGCGCCCTGGTATCGGCCTTCGCCTCCACCTTGATGCGCCCCGAGGAGTCCAGCTGGTACTTCGGGGCCGTCAACTGAGCCACGGTCGCATCGTCGATCTCGGAGAGGTCCCAGGCTTCGTCCTGGCACAGCATCCGTCCGACTTCCCACCAGACCTGATCCCGGAGCTTCGGGAACCTGTGGGGCTTGGTCGAAGCCTCTCCCACATTCACACGGACGACCCTGGCTCGGTGAGCGCCTTCGCGCCTCAGCTCTTCCATCCGGTCTGCCGCGCCGTGACCGATTCCGATGGAGTCGATCTTGATGGCGGTCGCGCCCGTCCCCTCGATGATCCTCAGCACTTCGCCACACTGCGCCATCGTGTCCGAACCCTTCGGGTACCAGACGCGGCCGGCCTTCACGCCAGTCCGCTCCCGGACCACCGACTTGTCACCGCCAGCGCCAACGTCCCAGCCCAGCTCTACGGGCAGCAGGTCCTCGGCCGAGTGCTCCTGATCCGGCCTCATGCACTTGCGCAGGGCCGACAGGCTCACCACCCCGTCATCCGCATCCTCTGGGAACTCGCCCAGGACCTTCGCCACCCAGGGCGCCGAGCCCTCCCCCACATCGTGGCGCATCTCCTCTACGTACGTGGGGCCGATCAGGAGCGGCGAAAGCGCCATCGGGACCGGCTCACCCGTGAAGTTCGGGGAGTCCATGTAGCCGATCTGGATGACATGCCAACCTGAGCCCGGCTTGCACACCTCCGCAAAGTGCGACCCAGGATCATCCGGGTTGCCGATCGCCAGAATCCGCGACTTGTCGTTGGCCGCCAGGCTTCCAGCCGCCATCCACAGATCCCGGTCAATCCCACACGCCTCGTCCAGGATCACCAGCACGTACTCGGCGTGGATGCCCTGGAATGCCGTGGGCGCATCGTCCGAGGGCTTCCGCCCAAAGGCCACCATCTCGTCACCGATGAACCATTCCGTCTGGTTCACCCGCCCAACCAGGTTGCCCTTGCGATGAGCCCTGCCGATCTCCCTCCACAGCACCGCCCGTACTTGCTCAAACGTCGGCGCCGTCGTCACCACGAATGCCGTCCCCGGCACATGAGACCACAGCCACCAGGCCGTCAGCCTCGATGCCGTGAAGCTCTTGCCCGCTGCGTGGCAGCTCTTGACCGCCGTCCGGCGGTGCTCCACCACGCTCTGAGCCACCTCGCGCTGCTTGCTCCACAGCGTCTCGCCCAGCTTCTGCGCCACGAACTCGGCCGGCCCCAACTTGAGACGCGGGTCCAGCATGTCAGCCGCCAGTGCGAACGGGCTAGGCGATGGCGCGAAGCTCCCTTGAGGCGACAACCAGCGCTACCTCCTGCTGAGCCGGACTCAGCCCCAGCTCCGCGCTCTCGATCAATGCTCGAACGAACTCGGCGAACAACCCAGCCTGCTGCTCAGTCACCTGCACCCGACGCTCCTCAAGCCCCGCAGCGACAGCCTTTGATGCGAAGTTGAACGCCCGGTCTCGCTCCTGAGCCTCCAGCACCACCAGCCCCCGGATGTACTCGCCAGCCTTGTGGACTCTGCCATCCATGCCGGTGATCAGCGAGTCCCCGACTAGGGCCTCCTGCAATGTCTCGTACCCAGCCGAGGTTCGCGCCAGCTCCATGCCGTAGGCGTCCGCTCGCCGCCGAGCTTGGGTGATCAGCTTCAGCATCACCTCGCCCGGATCGTCTACGGTGTCTCCCATCACCCACTGGCTCAACTCGGCCCGGATCGCGGCTTTCGCCTTCACCTGGGGTGCGCCAGCCCCGTGCATCCGACAGACCGCAGCTCCACGCACTGCCTGCGCTTTGCACGGCTTGCCCGTCCTGCCACTCGTGCCAGTACACCGCATGGGTCACCTCACCGGATAGGTCCGAGTTTCAGTCAGGGCTTGACGCAACGCCATCTCCCGTGTTACCGTCACCTCATCAGATCAGCCCAGGAGGGCCGGAGATGCAGAAGCAGGTGGTGGACGAACTCAGCGAGATGCTGCAACAGCCAGTCATCGACGAGATGGCGATGAGGGCCTTGCGGAAGATTTGGCTGGAGGCCGTGATGGTGGAGTCCTTCGACGATGCCGCCGACCTCCTTCAGTCCGCCCTCATCCCCGATTGACAGCCGAGCCGAAGCGTCCTCTCGGACTGCCTAAACCTGGAGAGGTCCTGCTGATCGGATGCTGTCTCCACTGTGGAGCCTACTTCCGGGCTCAGCGGACCTCTTCGGCCTACTGTTCACCTCTCTGCCGCTCCAAGGCGTTCCGGGATCGGAGGAGCCGGCCAGAGGAATCGAACCCCCGTCTAGCGGGTACGGACCGCCCGCTCTGCCATTGAGCTAGACCGGCCTAGCGGGGCCTCTTGTGCCTCAGCTTCCGCAAGATCACCCTCAAGCGTCAGCTCGCCCCCGCAGTTTGCGCACTTCACCCACGCCCCGGCGATCTGAGCCGACACCTTGCTCGGCAGGAAGGCCAACTTACAGACCACCAAGCCACTGGCTTCAGCCTCGATCGACAGGGCCGTGACGTTCACCACGGCCTGCCCATCAATCTCAATGCCGGGCAGCCCCTCGCTGCTTGTGGTCAGCACAACCGACTGTAGAGCGCTCACCGCTTCCCCCTCCTGACAGGAATGTTCACTGGAGCCAATGCCGCCAAGTCATCGACCGTCCTGATCCGCTTGTGCCTCAACAGCCAAGCAGTAGCCAGCTCAGACCGACCCTCGGCCTCACTCACAGCCAGTCCCGCCAGGGCACCGCTTCCCTGATCCGCTTCCAGGCTCATCAGCCACGAGGTCCTCTCTGCCTCTGTCCCAAAGGCCACCAGCCGGTTGCCTGAGCGCATGTCCCAGACCTCGTACACCTAGCGCTTCCTCTTGTGCCTCAGCTTCCGCAGCCGCCTCAGCAGCCTCCGGTTCTCGGCCTTCAGCTGCCCTCGCTCGTACTCGGAGCGCTGCAGCCTCTCGGCCAACCATAGCACCTCTGCCCGGGGGAACTCCTCGGCCTCAGACGGCCTCTCGGTCATCCTCAGCCGCTTCCCCTAGCCTCTCGTCCATCTCGATCACCAGGTCCGAGATCAACGAGTCCGGCATCTTCGGCTCACATTCCGCAAGGGACTTGTAGTAACTGCCCAGCAGCCTGGCGTGCTCGGCCAGTGACCTCTCCACCGCCCCAAGGCCGATGGTGTCAGCCTCGGGGATGACGTTCCGCCAGCTCTCAGTCGGCAGTTCGGGCATCACTCCTCCTCAGCCCGCGAGAGACGCTGCATCAACCGCTCTGAAGTCACAGTTGTGTCGTC
>JAEHJW020009264.1_pt1 | contig 32841 bp, 40 predicted proteins | sample 9271431 | NCBI WGS metagenome assembly JAEHJW02 | reverse complement strand
GATAGAGGCGGGAATCGACGGGGCAAGTGGCCCTGCTATCGCGCAGAACAATCCGACAATCTCGGCGTCGAAGTCTATGGGGGTGAATTATTCCCCCGAATTCGTCACCGCCATCCGCCCAGGCGCGGAACGCGAGCCGGAATGGTTCGTGATGCGCTTCATCACCGGCAAGGAACGGCTACTCCGCCGGCTGCTGGACCAGACGCGGCTTCCGTATCACCACCTGACTTTTGAGCATCGCCAGCGCCGGCGCCCCCCCACCGAGCGCGCGTGGCTCCCCGGGCATATGTTCATCCACTTCGATCGGCGCCGCGACTTCTGGCAGCAGATACTGCACATGCCGGCCGTCCTGGAAATCCTCGGCGATCCGTCACCGCTTCCGGTGGGTATGATGGAAGACCTCGTCGGCCGCCTGCCGAACCGTGTGGCGAAGGCTTCGGCGTTCAGCACCATCCCGCCCGGCCAGACCATCCGCATTGTCCGAGGCCCGGTCGCCGGGTTCGAGTGCGTGGTAACGTGGTCCGACCGCCGGCATGTCAAGGTGATCTCGATGATGTTCGGCCGACCCACGGAACTGATTTTGAAGATCGAAGATGTGCTGGTGATAGGGTGAAGGAATTTAGCCTAACAAAAGGGAAAATGCTCCCATATCGCGTTGAATTTGTTGAAAAACTCATTCCGTATGCGAATAATGCACGTACCCATTCTGATACTCAGGTCGCGCAAATTGCAGCATCGATCCGGGAGTTTGGATTCACCAATCCGGTCCTGATTGACGGCGATCATGGGATTATTGCCGGGCATGGTCGTGTGCTGGCCGCGCGCAAGTTGGGGATGACTGAGGTTCCGGTCATCGAACTGGCGCATCTGTCGAAGGCGCAGCGCAAGGCGTATATCTTGGCTGACAACAAACTGGCGATGAACGCGGGCTGGGATAATGACTTGCTCGCGGTTGAACTTGGCGAACTGAAGGCCGATGGGTTTGATCTGGCGCTGACAGGCTTCGGTAGCGATGAGATTGCTGCTCTGCTGGCGGATCAGAACGAGGGCCTGACGGACCCGGACGATATTCCGGAAGAGCCCGCCACCCCGGTATCGGCGCTGGGCGACGTCTGGTTGCTGGGAAAACACCGGATTATCTGTGGGGACTCTACTGACGCCGCGACTGTTGAGCGGGTGCTGAACGGGGTTAAGCCGCATCTGATGGTGACGGACCCGCCGTATGGGGTCGTTTACGATGCGAATTGGCGGAACGAAAGAGTCAGATCGAACGGCTCGCCCATCGGTGGGCGAGCCGTAGGCGCCGTTATGAACGACGACCGCGCAGATTGGCGCGAAGCCTGGGCGTTGTTTCCTGGAGATGTATCTTACGTTTGGTGTGCGAGCCTCCATAGTCATGAAGTCGCGGAAAGTTTGATTGCATCAGGCTTCGGCTTACGAAGCCAGATAATCTGGAGCAAAAGTAATTTCGCGATTGGTCGCAGCGACTATCATTGGCAACATGAACCATGTTGGTATGCCGTTCGCGATAAAGCAAAGGGCCACTGGCATGGCGACCGCAAGCAAACCACCCTATGGCAGATCCCCAAGCCGGCAAAATCCGAAACCGGCCACAGCACGCAAAAACCGGTCGAGTGCATGAAGCGCCCGATCGAAAACAATTCCTCGCCTGGTCAAGCTGTTTACGAGCCGTTCTCCGGTTCCGGCACCACGATAATCGCGGGTGAGATGACGGGCCGCAGCGTCCATGCGATCGAACTGAACCCTGCTTACGTCGATATCGCTGTCGCCCGATGGCAATTATTCACCGGCCAGGCCGCCACGCTTGAGGGCGACGACCGGACGTTCGCGGACATCGCGGCGGATCGCATGAAAGAGGCACCCAATGGTTCTTGACCCAAAGAAGCTGGAAGCCGTGGCCGACAGCGTGGCGAAAGTTGCCGCCCGCGTGGACGCGTGGGCTGAGACAAAGCATCCACGCGCTGAAGACGGAAAGTTTGGTTCCGGGTCATCGAGGCCAACGGTGAGGCACGCCCCGCCGCCATCAATGAGTGAACGCCAGACAGCCAACCAAATGAGCCGTGACCTTCGTCCATCCCATGAGGTTGAGCGCGCATACGGCCGGAAGATGCCGAAATAACCGATGGCCGCGACGGCAAAGAGCACTCGCAAACTGAAGCGCCGATACGAACCGACTGACGAAAGCCGAAAGATGGTTTCGATGCTGACCGCGATCGGCATCACGCAGTCGGAAATCTGCGGCATTCTGAACATTACATTGCCGACGCTGCACAAGTATTTTCGCGCCGAACTCGATACTGGCTTGCCGTCCGCGAACGCGCGGGTGGCGCAATCGCTGTTTAACATGGCGACCAAAGGCGGCAACGTCGCGGCTGCGATCTTCTGGATGAAGACGCGAGGCCGATGGTCCGAGGCGCGGCCGGCAGCGGACGAAGACAAAGACGCTGGCAACACCATCACGATCATCGGTGGGCTGCCCGAATGACCGACCGCCCGATCCGCTGGACGCGCGAAGACGAAGTAATCCGTGCGGCTATGTCGGCGGAGAACCAGGCCGCGATGATCCGCGACGAGTTCGCAGCCGGGTGTGCGCGGGTCGATGCGTTCCGGTGCAAGATTCAGGAGCGTCAAAGGTCTGATGGCTAACCTCCCCTGGGTCATCGCAGCATTCGGGTTCGCGATGATCATTATTCTGATGCTGGACTAAGGACTCACCGTGCCCTCACCCACTGCAACCATCGTTATCGGAACGATCGGCGCGCAGATCGCCAACATCGGCGTCGCGACGGCGATAACTGGGGCCAACTTGACCCCGGCGTCCGCTGTCACGTCAGGATCGGCCATCGGGACTGTCGCCGGCACACTATCGGCATCATCCTCAAGCGGCGCTTTGACTGGCGTTGCGTTCGCCCTGAACAACACGACGAACTTCGCTGTCAACGGCTCGTCGCTGGTGTTCAACTCGGCATCTGTAGCGGCCGGCAGCTATCCATTGACTGTCACGGTTTCCGCGACCAACGCATCAAATACGCCGCAGTCCTATTCGGTCACCGTTACGGTCGCGCCGGCCGCTTCAGGAACCGGCCAGTTCGCGATGCGGAACGGTTTGATTTATGATCCGAACGGCAACCAGTTCATCGCCCGCGGCATCAACGTTTACGAATCCGACCAGGGTAGCGTCAGCACTTCGGCGGCGGGAACCCCGCTGCTGACCCTGTTTCCAAAACTCAATTTCATTCGGTTGGTCTGTTTCAATTACAACCCGCCGTCGTACTACCAGACGTTTATCGATCAGTTGACCCCGATGGGTATCGTCGTTGAATTGGAGCATCACAGCGGGGCCGGTGGCGGTGTGCCGCCATTGAGCGGTTCGGCATTGACCAGCGAAGATAATTGGTTCGCGAGCCTGGCCGCCGCGTTTGCCAGCAATCCGTATGTCTGGTTCGGAACCCTAAACGAGCCGAGCGGGCCCGGGTCCACTTTGTCGGCTGAGCAAGTGTCGAATTACAATGCGATCAGGGGGGCCGGCAACAACAGCCCGATTATGATGGAAGTGCTGGGGGATTACAGCACGGGGATTCTGGTGCTTGGCGCCGGCCACGGGTTGATCTCGTCCGAATATGCCAATCTGACGAACATCATCTGGGATCTGCACATTTACAACGGGTTGCCGGACTTCAACGCATCAAACGGCACAAACAGCTACTCGACCAGCCAGACGTTTTTGAATGGCATGGTCGCGGGCTATATCCAACAATGCCAAACGATCCCGAGCGGCGACGGCACGGTTCCGGTGATCATCGGCGAATACGGCATATCGACGGACGATCAGAATCTCGATCCGGGCGGCACTCAGACCTGTATCGCGGTTCAGCAATCCGGTGTCGGATGTGCCGCATGGAATTGGGACTCTCAGGCGGCGTGGGATATTCTGACACCAGACGGCGGTCAGACGCTAACCAGCTATGGGCAACAGGTGGCGGGCTGGATCAACGCCTGATGCCGAACATAACCATTACGATGCCCACGTTCCACGCAGGACAAGTCGAGGTGTACCGCAACCGGTCGGACCGCAACGCGGTGCGGTGTGGACGCCGGTTCGGCAAGACCAAGATGATGGAGGGGATTGCGATCAACAGCGGCGCGCGGGGGCGCAAAGTCGGATTATTCACCCCTGAGCATAAGCAATGGTCCGAGCCCTACGTTGAGATACTGTCCGCTCTGGCGCCGCTGAAAACCGAGGCCAGCAAAACAGCAGGCATCATCCGGCTATCGAATGGCGGCCAGATTGATTTTTGGTCGTTGATCGACAACGAACTCGCCGGTCGCGGCCGTGAATATGACGACGTGCTGGTTGACGAGGCGGCGTTTACCAAGCCGGTCCAGATGCAGAACATTTGGTCAAAGTCGATTGAGCCGACGATGGCCACTCGTCCCAACCCGGTCGTATGGGTATTCTCGACACCGAATGGCAACGATCCGACGAACTTCTTCTATGAGATATGCAATAATCCTGAGCGGAAGTTTAAACAGCATTACGCGCCGTCCAGCGTAAACCCGCTAGTCAAGCCGGAATATCTCGATGAAAAGCGTCGGGAAGTCCACCCGATGATATTCAAACAGGAGTATTTAGCGGAATTCGTGGACTTTTCCGGGGATGCCTTCTTCCTAGAGGAATGGCTTTTGCAGGACGGCCAGCCCGTTCCCTACCCTGCCGTGTGCGATCGCGTGTTTGCCGTCATCGATACCGCGGTTAAGACAGGCAGCGGCAACGACGGGACAGCGGTCAGTTATTGGGCGTCTTCCCAGTTCGTCGGCCATCCTTTGGTGTGTTTGGATTGGGATGTCATCCAGATCGACGGGGCGATGCTGGAAACGTGGATTCCCACAGTGCTGAAACGATTGGAAGACCTCGCTCGCGAATGCCGGGCCCGGTTCGGATCGAACGGGGCCTATATCGAGGATGCACAGTCAGGATCGATCCTGCTCCAACAGTGTGCCATGCGCGGCTTGCCTGCCCAGGCCCTGCCGCAAGGCTTGACGAGTGCCGGCAAGGATGCCCGCGCGATCAACGCCAGCGGCGCGGTGTTTCAGGGTAAGGTGAAATGGTCTCGCTATGCGTTCGAGAAACAGACCATTTTCAAAAGCACGTCGCGCAACCACATGCTTGCCCAGGTCTATGGATTCCGGGTTGGTGACAAGGACGCGGCGAAGCGCGCGGACGATTTGCTAGACACTTTCACGTATGCGGTCGCGATCGCACTGGGCGATAGCAACGGCGTCACTTAGGCCAGAGACCAGATCACTAAGGCGACGAACCCGACCATCGCCAGCGTGCGGGCGGATTGAAAGCAGATGACGGCGGCGATCAGGGCGGCCGGGATGACGATGACCTGGAAACCGTGCATGGCGCACATCACGCGCCAGTCGGCGGCGGTATGCAACTGGGATTGCGCGGATTCGCGATAAGGTGAGGGGGCAACCATGGCTGAATTGTCCCTAAGCAACGGCGCCGGCTTGGGCGGTAGCCTGTCCGACATGATGACCGCGGACACGATAAAGCCAGGCGACCCGCCCGGTTATTATTTATGCAAAACCATATATGAGTTTCATCCGCTAGGCGCCAAACTGGTTGAGGCTCCGATCGCCATGGCGCAATCGCAGGCACGGGAGATCGCGGTATCGCGCGGCCCCGAGGAACGAGTCAAAAAGGCATTCTTGGACGAATGGGCCAAGATCGGTGCTGACAAGCACATTTTCAACCTAATGCGGCTGTCGCGGATCTACGGCATTGCCTCGATCGCACTGGTGGTTGACGGGGAAGCGTCGGACACGCCGCTAGACCCGGCCAAGCTCGCGAAAGCGGATATCAGTTTCAACGTGTTCGACCCGCTCAACACGGCGGGGTCATTGGTCCTGAACCTTAACCCGAACGCGATGGACTTCCTCAAGACCACAGGCAACGTCTCCGTCGAGGGCCAGGTCTATCACCGGTCCCGCGTGGTGGTGAAGCTGAACGAGGAACCGATCTATCTAGGCTATACCGTTTCATCTTTCGGCTACGTCGGCCGGTCGGTCTATCAGCGCACGCTTTACCCGCTGCGCTCGTTCATCGAAACGATGGTCACGGACGCGATGGTCGCGCGCAAAGCCGGCCTGATCGTCGCGAAGATGAAGGCGCCCGGCGCCATCGTGAACCAGATGCAACAGGTGCTGGCCGGTATTAAGCGGTCGCTGTTGAAAGAGGCCAAGACCGACAACGTGATCGGGATCACGCCGGAAGAGTCGATCGAGACCTTGGACCTGCAGAACGTCAACCAGGCGATGGCCGAAAGCCGAAAGAACATCCTCAACAACATTGCCGCCGGCGCTGGTATGCCCGCGATCATTGTGAATGAGGAAACGTTCGCGGAAGGCTTTGGCGAGGGCACCGAAGACGCCAAGGCGGTTGCTCGCTACATCGATCGCTTTCGTGAGGAAATGCGGCCGGCATACGACTATTTCGACCAGATCGTGCAATATCGTGCGTGGAATGAGGAATTCTACAAGACGATCCAGGCCGAATTTCCCGAGGAATACGGAGGCCGGTCGTATAACGATGCGTTCTATGAATGGGTCGAAAGTTTCGAGGCAAAGTGGCCGTCGCTGCTAACTGAACCGGATTCGGAAAAGGCAAAAGGGGAAGACGTTCGCCTCAAAGCGGTCATCGCCATGGTTGAAGTTCTGTTGCCGCAGATGGACCCAGACAACAAGGGGCGGCTGATCGAATGGGCGGCTGATAATTTCAACGCGCTTTCGATGCTGTTCAGTTCGCCGTTGGCGTTGGATATCGAGGCCCTGGCCGCCTACGAGCCGCCGCAGGCAGCTGTTGAACCGACTGCCGGTAAGCCATTCGCCGCGCAAGATAGCGCGACCGTCGCGGACCTTGTGAAGCTAGCGCGGAGGCGTAAATGACCAATTTTCTGGGGCGCCCACCCCTGCGCGCTCCCGCAAAGAATGCCTTTCGCCCGTGCGCCACGTGCGCCGGCATGGGCTTTCTACAGCGGGGAGACTTCGCTAACCGCGCGTTTGTGCAATGCAAGGCGTGCGAGGGGCTGGGTCAGGTGTACTTGGAGCCGGTCGGAGGAAATTCGCATGGGGGTTGATCTTTCGAAGCTCGATCGTATTCTGGACAAGGTCGCAATTCTGGACGCTCGGATTGATAATGTGTCGATGAGAAGAGCAGACGCGGAATTCAGCGAGTCAGATCATCCGCGCGATGATTACGGGAGGTTTTCTTCTGTTGGGTTGCATCCACCGCAAAAATCAGCACCGGAAGATTTTCATAAAGTCTTCCGTGCAGCATATTCGGCGGCGGAGAAGATTGAGGCGTCTGGGTTGAAGTTGACCAGGGCAAATATGAGCGCGATATCGCCATCGACATACCTGACGTTTACCAAGCCAGACCAGAACGATTTCAAAATATCGAAAAAAGGGCGGGGGATTTACGTTCGTGAACATGGGAGCTTTCCTTCAATGGGAAATTTCAATGTCCGCGTCTCGAATCACCGCAGTTATGGCGGCGGGACGGATGTCCATAAAAGTATAAGGGTGGAAAAGGGCGCCCCAGACATAGCTAGCGCAGAAAAGGCGGCTCAAAAACTTCTGGAACTAGAGACCGCTTATCCGTCCTCTGGTCTTTAGTCTATCTATGGCACCCAATGATATCGGCGTTTATCCGCAGGGGAACAGCTTCTACCGCACCATCACCCTGGCCGTCGCCGATCTGACTGAGCATGGTTTCGACAGCGCCGAACGGGTGCAGTTCTGGATTCAGCAGATCCGCTCCGCCGCATATGCCTCCATGACCCCCGCGCACGTTCTGGAAGCACAACTGGCGGCGACGTTCCGTGGCATCTACCAGCGCCAGATCGAGCGGGGCGGCATCCTCAAGTATCACCCGGGCGTGGCGCGGTTCACGCTGGAGAAGGTCAAGCCCCGGTTGCGGGCCGAACTGGACCGGCGGTTGATGGCGAGCCGGGAGTTGATAAAACTGAACCGGGCGGCGGCGATCGAAAAGACGACTCAGCGGTTCAGTGGCTGGGCGACGTCGATCCCCGCTGGCGGCACTGACGCAGCGGACAAGGTTGAGGTCAAGACCACCGTTCGCAAGGCGCTGGCGCAACTGCCTTTTGAAGAACGCCGCGTTGCCGTGGATCAGGGGCATAAGTTCGTTGCCAACCTGAACAACATCATCGCGGTTGACGGAGGTGCCATCGCTGCGGAGTGGCATTCGCATTGGCGGCAGGCCAACTACAATTTCCGCCGCGATCACAAGGACCGCGATGGGCATATCTACATCGTCCGCGATAATTGGGCGATGGCGCGGGGATTGATGAAATCGGACGGGCACGGATACACGGATGAAATCACCGCGCCGGGTGAAGAAGTGTTTTGCCGGTGTTCGTATCGGTGGATATATAGTTTGCGCTCCCTACCCGCCGGCATGGTGACGGAGAAGGGGCGGGCGGAACTGGAACGGGTGAGGGTGGCGGCTTAGTCGTATTTGCTTGATCTGTAACGGTATTCTGCTAAAATAATCGAGGCCCAAAGGTGCTGGAAACACCGATGAGCCTCTGGCCAACCCGAGCAATGCGAGTGCCCAAGATGGTTGAAGCGAACCTACCGCAAGAGCGGCGCGATTTCTATGTGTATGTGATCTTCCGGCCTGACGGAACGCCCTGCTATGTCGGGAAGGGGCAGCGGGATCGGTGGGTTGCCCATGCGCGGAAAAGCCACAACAGGGCGCTCAATGCCATTTACGCTGCTGCCGGTGGCAGCCTTCCCATTATCAAAGTGCGCGAAGGACTGACCGACCCGGAAGCATGCGAAATTGAGATGCACATTATCGTTGCGATCGGCCGCGCTAATCTGGGTGAAGGCCCTCTCGTCAATCTGACCGATGGCGGGGAAGGTGTTGCGGGGTACGTTCCAACAGAGGATCATCGTAATAAGGTGCGGCTAGCGCTGGCGGGCCGGGAAAGACCGCCTGAAATTGGTGAGGCGGTTCGAAAAGCCGCCGCTTGGGATCGACCGGAATGGCGCGAAAAACAACGTGACAGCCATCTTGGCAAAACCCAAACTATCGAACAAAGAACAAACCATTCCATTGCCAGCCTGCAAAAGAACGGCCGCACATTAGCCGACATAGGGGCGCCGGGGTTTGCGTTTACCCCCTTTCAGAGAAAGCTTTTGAATAAGCCGGCAATGACCCGAGCCGAAATGGGCGAACGCCTATCCCAACGAAATATCGGGAATAACTACGGCATTGGCAATAAGCGCACGCCAGAAGGCGAAGCCGCTGTTGCCGCATCGGTAGCGGAAACAAACAGGCGCCGGAATAAATCCGGGAATCCTACCGTCTGGAAGGACAAGCAAACACCGTGGGTCGAACTCGGTATGAGCCGAACCACGTGGTTTCGAAAACGATCAAAGGCACCAAACGGTGCCATAGGATAAGCAATGACTGAACTGGAAGCAGCCGAACAAGTCAGAGACGGATTGCTTCCATCTCCCACGGTATTCGGTGGGATGACGCTGTTCAGTCTGCGTATCACCGGCACCGGTATGTCATACCGGGCGGGGCTTGATGAATACGTATGGCGATCGCCAGCCCATTATCTGACTGACGAATTTCTCGCCCGATGCCTGGGCTTGCCGTTAATTTGGCAGCATCCGGACAAGGCCGTTTTGAATTCACAGGAATTTGCCGACCGCGTAATCGGCACAGTCATGCTTTCGTTTGTCCGTAATGAAGAGGTCTGGGCCGTATGCCGCGTGTACGACTCAGCCGCAATCAAAGCCATGACGGACGGACAACTCAGCACATCCCCCGCGGTCGTTTTCAAGCCGACTGACGGCAACAAGACGGTTGAACTCGAAGAGGGGAAGAAACTCCTCTTAGAAGGGAAACCATCCTATTTGGATCACATCGCAGTTTGCGATTTGGGGGTTTGGGATGCCGGCGGACCTCCCGTTGGTATTCAGAACGATACGCTTGAAACCACTACTGACAACTCTGAAGCCAATGAAAGGGCCGACAGTATGACGGACGATGAGAAGGCTGCTGCGGCCGATAAGGCACGCAAGGACGCCGAAGACAAGGCCAAGGCAGACGCCGACGCCGGGCAGAAGTTGGACAAGTTGCTGACCCACTTGGACAGCATCACCAATCGCCTCGACGCCATGGAAATGGCCGACAAGGCGCGCAAGGACGCCGAGGAAAAGGAAAAGGCCGATCGTGCCGACGCCAGCCGCCGCGATGCCGCCGCGCGCCGCGATGCCGAGCACGAAGAGTGGAAGAAGGCCGACGCCGAAACCTGCGCCAAGGACGACGCCGAGGAAGAAGCCGAGGCCAAGGAACTGGAAGCCAAGGGCGAGCCGAAGGAAGTCGCCGCCGACAAGGCCCGCAAGGACCGGAAGGACCGCATGGATGCCCGCCGGAAGGATGCCGAGGAAAAGGCCAAGGCCGATGCTGAAGCCGCCCGCAAGGATAGCGTGGACATCGAGGCCATGCGCCGTCGCCTGGCCGCGCTGGAAGCCGCTGCCAAGGGCATGCCGGAAGAGGAACGCGCCGCGTTCGCCGACCACCAGGCCCGTGCCGATGGCGCCTACATCTCTCTGGGATCGCGCGCCCCGGCGCCGATGCAGGGCGAAAATTTGTTGGCCTATCGCACCCGGTTGGCGCGTGGGCTGCAGAAGCATTCGCCTGATTGGAAGGGTGTCGATCTGGTGAAGCTGCCACCGGAAGCATTGGCCGTTGCCGAGCATAAAATCTATGCCGACGCTGACATTGCCGCCCGGAACCCGGACGACGTGGAACTCGGAACATTGCGCGAAATCAACAAGGTGGATCCGTCCACAGGTCAGCGCATGACGACTTTCGTCGGCCGCGGGACTTTCATTGGCGGCATGAAACGGCCCTCCCGCCGTCTCATCGGCATTAACACCAAGGCGAGCTAACCGCTTCGCCATCGCAGCGTCGTGAGACGCCGTTTTCCCTCTTGATGGAGACCATTCATGGTCGCGACTGTTTCTTTTAACCCCGTCCTGACTTCTACCGCAGGCGGTTCCTTCAACATCGACTCGTCCGGCTACATTCAGGGTCAGGCGATGGACGATCCGGCATATCGTTACTGGCTGGCCGGCGGAATCCTGGCTACGACCGAAACCCTGCCGATGTGGGGCGGCGTTGCTATCAGCGAACTGGTTCCGTCCAGTGCTGGAACGACGGCGCTGGGTGGCCAGATCGGCCGGGCCACCACTCTGACGGCGCAGGCGGCCGGCCAGTTGACCGGCTTCTCGGTGTTCGACCAGAACCATTCCGCGATCAACAGCCCGCAGAGCCCGGTTCCCCTCGTTGGCAGCGGCATGAGCGTCAACTTCTACCGCATGGGGTCGCAGGCCCGTATTGCGGTGGCATGCGATCCGTCGCTGATTTCCTTGCAAACCGGGCTGATTACGCAACAGGTTTCGTGGGACTTCAACAGCCAGCGGCTTCAACCCTATCTGGCATCGGGTGGCACCGAATCCGTGACATCGATGACATGGAGCAGCACCAACGGCGGCCAGGTCGCGGTCGTCATGGCCGCACCATCGCTTGTCGGCGCGGTCGGCGATGTCATTACCGTCAGCGGCGCGACCAATACCGGCACGGGTGGCGCATCCGTTGTTAATGGCACGTTCACCGTCAACACGTTCACCGACAATGAGCATTTCACGTTCCTGCTGCCGGCCGCTTCCGGCGTGGTCGGGACGATCGGCGGGACGATCCTGCTGAACTACGGCGTCGGTGCGCTGAACGTGCGCGTCCTGGATGTCCAGGTCGGGAACAGCATGACCGTATCTTATGCCCCGTCCACCGGGTTCGCGACTTGGAATCGTTCCGGTTCCACGGCGCTGATCCTGATCTAATCGCTTGCGCGGGGCTTCGGCCCCGTAGCCCCTCAACCGGCCTTGGGCAAGCCGTGCAGCGTCGTGATGACGCCGTGTCCCTCTCGATGGAGCCTTCCCCATGGCCAACATTGCGCCATCCTATATCACGCTGAATCCCAACTATACGATGCCGGAACTTCTCCTGCCCTATTCGCAGGCGTCCGGCGCGTTCGACCTTTTGCCAACCGGAGAACCGTTGGTCCGTCTCGGAGAGGGCGATCTTGTCGCCTATATCAAGCGCATTGATGTGCGCACCCGGATGGCCGCGAGCCAGTCCGCGTATAACGCGCTGCCATCGGTCGGCATCGCAAACTCGATGATCTCGACCGCGACCTACCTAATGCGGGTACGCGCGGAATACGATCATCACGACACCGCCGCTATGGGCCGCTGGGGTGTTTCCATCGTGGAAGCGCAACGCCTCGGCATGCGCCAGGGTCATTTCCAGTTGGCGCGCAATGCGTTGCTTTATGGCTTCAATCCTGCCAATGGCGAAGGGTTGCTGAACACCAATGGCGCCACCGCGGTCAATTTGCCGCCGGACACGAATGGCGCGGATACGGTTGTGACTTACGACAACGGCCAGATGGCATTTTTTATGCTGTCGCAGTTGTCCGCGACGAAGACCCGGACCAACCAGTTGGGCATCGGCCGCAAGTTCACGATCCTTGGCCCGCAGCGCGTGCTGGGTGCGATGGAATATCAGAACATCGTTCAGTTGGTTCAATACCAGCGCACGGGCGCCGGTTCGACATCGACCGCCGGCGTCGTCAAGGAAGTTGCCGACATGAACGGCGACGAAATCACATGGGCCTATGACGACACGCTGATCGGCAAAGGCGCGGGCGGCAACGACGCGGTTGTTATTGTCATGCCCGAGGTTGAGAAACCCCAGGGAAGCCGGATGAACACCAACGAGTTCGCCAAGCTGGCGCCGGGCCTCGATGCCTGCACCCTTCAGCTTTGCGACATGGCTGCCCCGAGGGAAATCCCCACGCCGCTGCCCGGTGGCGCGATCGACGTGCTGTCCGAAATGCGGATCACCAGCGGATGGGGCGTTCGTCCCGAGGCTGTGACCGTCGTGTCGATGCAATACCAGTAACCAGCAATGACGGGGGTCGGGGGTTTTCCGCCCTGCTAGCATCTCGCCGGGCAGGTGTGACCCCTGTCCGCCCGGCACCCTTCTTAGCAAAGGAGCCTCTATCCATGAAAATGTTCGTTGCGAATTCCACCAAGCAGACTGTCGATTTCCTCTATCGCGTGCCCGAGGCTGCCGGCCTGCGTAGCCAGAGCATTCCGATCGGTGGACAGGTTCAGATTTCCGGCGACCTGACGCGCGAGGCGATCGACTACATCATCAACCAGCATGCGAAATACGGCATGGTCGAAGCCGCCGAAGTTTCCCGCGTGCGGGACTTTTCCGGCCTGTGCTATTCCATTGACAAGCCGGTCCAGCCCGTCAAAATCGAAGACCTCATCCGCCACAACACCGGCAAGCTGGTCGAGATGGGCAAGAAAATCCGCCAGGAAGCCGCGATCTCCGCGAACAATTCGCTGGAAGCGGGCATGGACGAAGCCGGCGGCCCGGCCGCGCCTGGCGTGAACAAGTTCGAAATGTCCGTGGTCGAGGAAAACCACGACGACCGGGACGAAATGCCGGCCATTGCCGAGGGCATCCGGATTTCCCGCGCGGCCCATGAAGAACCGGCGCAACGCACGCAGCGGCGGAAGCGGTGAGTTTTTCCGCGACCCCGAACCTGACCGACTTCACCACGTTCCTGCAAACCGTGGTGGGGATCGATCCGCTGTATCTGCCGACCACGTCGCCTATGATCGGGTATGCGTTCAACGTGGCAATGGCGGTCGCGGACCTGACGATGGCGAACCTGCCGAGCAACCTCTATGCGCTGGCGGTGTATAATCTCGGTGCCGACCGGATCATCAATTTTGCCCAGGATCAGGCGGGGCGCACGTTCTTCCATGATCTCCGCCAGACGTTCGGCATCAATACATTTGTCCCCGGCGTAATCGCTTCGTCCGGTAATGCACCGACCTCGCAAAGCACGCTCAACCCCGAGTTCATGAAGACGCTGACGATGGGCGACTTGCAGAACCTCAAGACCCCGTATGGCCGCGAATACCTCAACTTCGCGATGCAGATTGGTTCGCTTTGGGGCGTGTCGTGATCTCTGGATTTGCCGCCGGCCATACCTTCGAAAACGGCGTGTGCGTGTGCGGCCGGAAGTGGGTGGACATCCGCAACTGTTCCACGTCGGACATCGGCGAGGAAGGTATCGCGCACATGGGCCGGCTGACCACCAACGAACTGATCCAGATCGAGACGCTGCGAACGAAGGAAGACGCGGCGTTGAGCAAGGCGTTCGGCTGGTGACCATTTTACATTTTGGCGTCACAGACCTTGCGTACGCGGACGGTGATGGAAAAACTACCGGCGATGTAGCCGAAATTCTCGAAGCCAAATACCACGTCATGCAGACCTTTTACGACATGCTGGGCGAAGACGTGGTGGCCAAGGCCCTGGAACGGTCGGTCGCCAATGCCGTCGAGGCGATGATGATGGGATCGAACAGCGCCAGCATCAACCTGACGGCCGAAGCCGAGGGCGAGATCGAAGCGGCGTTTCGGCTGTTCCTATCTCAGCAGGAAATGGACGGGATCGTTGGCGGGGTGCCGACACAAGCCGCTCTCAATGGCGTCTCGCACCGGTTCAAACACCCATACGCCAAGCGCCCGGCCAGACCTTCTTTCATCGATACAGGCCAATATCAGGCTTCAATGAAGGCATGGATGGACGGCTCCTAATAAAATTCCTTCCGCGCTTGGGTCTTCTGGTGTATACTTCGATTTATGAAAAATTCGTATGTGTATGTGATCTTCCGGCCAGATGGTGAACCATGCTATGTAGGAAAGGGGCGCGGAGGTCGGTGGCTGAGGCATGTAACGAGGTCACATAATCCGCACCTGCAAAACATTTACGCAATGGCTGATGGACATTTGCCGATCGTAAAGGTTAGAGAAGACATAACCGACGTAGAAGCGATTGAGACGGAGATCGCATTAATTGCCGCGATAGGGCGCGAATGCCATGGCGGCCCGTTAGTAAACCAGACGGACGGTGGCGACGGAACGGCCGGCGCTAAAATGACTGAAGAATGGCGGCTGAATCGCAAAAAGAAGGCGCTGGAAGCGTGGGCGGACCCATCATATCGTAGTATGCTGTGTGCAAAGAAAATCGGAAATCAGAATAGTAAAAAGCCCCACGTATTATCAGAATGGTGGAGAGAAAAATTAACGCAAAAGATGATAGGTAATAAGTTTACACTCGGTCGTGTTACACCAGACCATGAGCGCAAGGCCCGCAGCTTAGCAAACAAAGGTATCCCCAAGTCCCCCGAACACAAAGCCGCAATTTCAAGGGGGAATACGGGAAAGGTAAAATCTCTGGAAACTCGCGCAAAAATAGGCGCGGCCCATAGGGGGAAGATAATACCCCAAGAGGTAAGAAAGAAGATAAGCGAATCTTCTAAGGGCAAACCAAAGTCTGCCGAGACGCGCGCTAAAATGAAAGTTGCCCGCGCCAGACAGATACGGGGTCCATTGAGCGCAGAAACAAAAGCGAAGATTTCCATTTCGTCATCGCGGCCTCGCAAGCCACTGACCCAAGAACATAAAGATAAAATTGCGGAAACAAAGAGGCGCAATCGATAGCGCCATACCACGGAGCAACCGCCCATGGCGACCATCAATGAAGCCGCCAGCGGGCTATCCCAGGGCAACAGCGACAATGCCGCGCTTCGGACGATATCCCTCGACCAAGCGATCCAGTTTACCCAATACGTCCGCTATGTCCTACCGCTGGACGGCTACGTGTTCTGGCTGAAAACCGAGACGACCAGCATCTTCGGCTCGTTGCACGTCACCATCAACAAGCGGCAAAACGAGGATGAAACGATCGCGGTCAACCGCGTCATGTTCTCGACGGCTGAGAAGGTCCAGCAGTTCAACGACATCGCCAGCAACAAAATCTGGGTCGGTCAATACGCGCAGCAGCGGTTCGCGTTTACATCGTCCGACAACTTCTTCAAAGCGGCCGGGATATTTCACTATCTCGGTGAGGCGGTTTACCCGGCCCTGGCATCGCAGCTTGTCGATAATGGTTCCCAGCTTCCGACCTCGGCGCTGATCGTCTCCAACAGCCTGCCGCTTTGGTTGTCGCTTTCGACTTACACGCCGGTCTGGTTGCAACCCCCGAACCCCGGCGTCACGCTGTTCCCGTCGTTCGCCGTGCCGGACAACCTGCAACCGCCCTACGGGGTGGTGCACATCGACCCCGGCGCCACGCGGGCGCTACAGGCCACCCCACGGCTTGGTCCGACACGAACCGTGGGCAACCCCGGCCTCGGCACTGTGGACGGCACCACGCCTGATAGCAGCCACTGGCAACTGACATCGGATCATGTCCGCGTTACGCTTTACGGCGCGACCAATCAGGTGGCGCTCGATTTCCTCGATCTGGTCAACCAATACAGCCTCGACCAGGACGCGATGGGCATCATGTCCGCCACGCCGATGCGCGATGAAAAGCGCACCCAGGCTGAACTCGGCATCCTGGCCATGAAAAAAACAGCCGAGTTTGACGTGTCGTATTATCAGTCCCGCGTAAATACAGCCGCCCGGCAATTGCTCGAAAAAGCAGCCGTCACAGTCATTCCCCAACACTAGGAGCCTCCCATGCCTCAGTCCCCTCTTTCCATCATTTCCCACGGCTCCATGATCTTCGGGCAGGGCATTTCGTCCGCGCTGAACGTCACGGCCGCCTCCGTCATCAAGGCGACACCGGGTCGCGTCGTGCGGATTACCGTGCTTGGCGTTGTCGGCACCGCTGGCGCGTTGACCGTCAACGATTGCGCGACCGTCGCCACCGCGACCGCTGCAAATGAAATCTTCACGCTCGCGTTCGGCTCCGCCACCCCGGGCACCATCATCACCCTCGATTTTCCGTGCCAGACCGGGATCGTCATTTCGGCCGTCCCGACCGGTGGCACCCCCCTGTTCGCGGTCTCCTACGTCTAGCGAGACCGCCGCGTAACGGGCCTTAGGCAAGCCCCTGCAACGCCGCGATGGCGCAGCGTCCCTTTGATGGAGCCTCCTTTCCATGACGAACAATATCGTAAATCTTAACGTAAGCCAAACGATCGCTCCCAAGCCTTCGACGCTGCAACAGACCGGCGCGTTTATCAGCCAGGGCGGCACCAACAAGGCCGCCAATTCGCTGACGTTGTTGACCCAAGCCTCCGACCTGACCGCGATCCTGGCAACCCCGCTGGCGCTTACCTCGCTGGCCTGGGCAACCGGCGTCGTGACGGCCACGGCCACGGCGGCGCACGGGTTGACGATCGGGCAGGTCTATTACCTGACCATCGCGGGATCGATTCCTGCCGGATACAACGGCACGTTCGCCTGCACGCCGACAACCACAACCGCGTTCACGTACTCGCTCGCGACGAACCCAGGCACCGAGACAACGCCGGGCACATGGACCCCGTCCAGCACGCAGCACCTTCAGCAGATGACCACCACGTTCTTCACCCAGGGGTCGAGCGTGTCGATCTATGTGCTGGAACTCGGGCTGGGCAGCGTATCGGCGGGCGTCACGGCGCTATCCACCTGGATCGGCAACAATCCGGGCACGGTCTATTCGTATCTGGTGCCCCGTTCATGGGATGGCGTGGCGGCTTACACGTCGTTCCTGGCCGCTTACGAAAGCACCACGGCGAAGACCTATTTCTTCACCACCACCACAGCCGCGACCTACACGAATTACACCGCGCTCATGAAGTGCGTGGTGGCTCTGATCGAAGCGCCGGCCATCGGGGCAAACGAATTCTCCCTGGCCGCCCCGTTCTGGGTTTCGCTGCATTACAACCCGTCATCGACCAACAAGGTGACGCCGTTCGCGTTCTCCTACCTGTATGGCGTCACGCCATACCCCACGTCCGGCAACGGCGCGCTCTTTGCCACGTGGAAAGCCGCCGGCATCAATTGGGTTGATACGGGTTACGAGGGCGGCGTTACGACCGCGATCCTGAAGTGGGGCACCACAATGGATATGAACCCGTTCAACTATTGGTATGCGGTTGACTGGCTGCAAATCAACATCGACCTGAACATGTCGAATGCGGTCATCAACGGGTCCAACAACCCGATCAACCCGCTGTATCTAAACCAAGACGGCATCAACCGGGTCCAGGCGATCGGCGCGGGAACCATGTCCAGCGCGGTCACCTTCGGCATGTTGTTGGGGCAGGTCGTGCAAACCGAACTTGACGGCCCGACCTTTGGGCTTGCCCTGGAGAACGGTCAATTCGCCGGTCAAGCAGTCATCAACGCAGTTCCGTTCGTGGCCTATTACACGGCCAGCCCGAGCGATTACGCGACCGGCACATACAACGGGTTTTCCGCCACGGTCACGCCGCTGCGTGGTTTCGAGAGCATTACGTTCAACCTGAATATCGTCGGCTTTGCCGCGTAGTTTAACCTCTTTAACAACATACTAAGTTAGGATATATTCTCTTCCGGCGCAGCTAGGCTGATCCCCGAAAAGGAGGCCATCCACCTCCCTGCTGCGTCACTCGTCATGGATATCGAGAGGGATACTCGAATGACTGACAAACGTATTTACTACGTGTACGTGATTTTCCGCCCGAACGGCGAGCCTTGCTATGTCGGGAAAGGCAAGGTCGGTTCGTTAAGTCGTTGGAATTCATCGTAATACCAGGAGCATAACATGCCAAATCCGCTGGTGGCCCAGGGCACCCTCTCAAAGATCAGAGGTTCGATCGTCTGGGCGAACTTCCCGTCGCTCAACGTCACCGCGCCCTATCTCGGCAAGGCTGGCATTCGTCTGGCGTTGCAGGGCGAAAGCACGCTCTATCTGCCGACATTGACCGGTGCGGTCACGTCGCAGGAGCCGTACATGATGGTCGAATGCACCATCAACCTGCTCAAAACGCAGGGCCTCGCGAATCAATACAAACAGCAGATGGAAACCAACGCGGCGCTTGGCGATGGAACCGTGCGCGCCGATTCCACCGCGCTCGGCGCCTATAGCATCGTCAACTGCTCCATCAAGTCGATTCGTGAACTCGACTTCGCCGGGGAAAATGCGGACTTCCTGGTGACTATCGGCGGCTACTACCTCGTGAACAGCAACCTGTATGGCTAAGTAGATGAAACTGAACGAGAAACTAAACCTCGTTGTCCCGCTCTACGATGGCAATGAGGCAATCTACGCCTACGTTCATTCCGCGCCGATCTCGCGCGAAGTGTTTGAGGCGAACTTTTTCCTGTTGTCGAAGACCTTCACCGCGATCTTTGCACAAGGGCTGGGGGAAATTGCCGGCCCGCGCGTCGCATCGTTGATCCTTCGGCAGATCGCCAAGCAAACGGGCGACGAAGCTAGCGCCACGGCTTTGATGAACGAGATTCATCGCCTGACAAACGTGCTGGTGCGCGATGCAAGCGGCTGGGTGATGACGCCATTCCAGGAGTGCGTGGACAAAGGAACGATCAACGCGGACGACCTTAGCGAGGTCATCAATGCCGTCGTTTTTTTTTCAGCGGTATCAGTGATGACGGCGCGGCAACAGCGCCGGGACATGCTGAGTGGCGCTGCCAGACTGTGGGGAGCGCAGATCGTGTCATCGGACTGTACGGCTTTCGCCGCTTCGCTCAAGACCTCGACCGAGACCGCCAATACTGGCGCGAACCCGATACCGGCGTCTTCGGTTCCATATTAGATTGGGCGGCCGGCGACGGGTTCGAAGACTATTTCGGCCGGTTCGATTGGGTGTGGACATCGGCGGCTGAATTTCGGCATCGACACGTGACGCGGTGGCTTGAGGCTTTGGCTAAAAGGGGGTGATCACATGGCAACCAAAAGTGTGATCGAGGTTGATGTCCAAGATGGCGCCTTCCGCCGCTTCTCGGAAATGTTCGCCAAATACCAAGACCTATTAAAAAAGACACCGGACGCATGGAAGAAGGTCGGTGATGAAGTCGATACCGTCCTGGATAAGACGGTCACGGGCGTTGAGGATGTGCAGGCCGCGACTTCAGGCGTAGAGAAGGCGGCGGCCGGCGCCGCAGTATCGTTCCGACAGACCTTCATTAACGTTTCGGGCCATGCGTCTGCCATGCAGAAGGTTGCGGTTGGGCAGACCGCCGCTGGACGTGCTGCCCACAGCCAAGCGCTCGCATGGCGGGAAATGGCACGGAATAGCCGGGCATTCGCCACCCATATCACTGACGCAACCCGATCCCTACTGCGCTGGGCATCGTTGACCGGCGTCATATCCGGCGTTTTGGGTGGCGGCGGTCTGTTCGGCATCGACCGGCTGGCGGCATCGGCCGGTAACTCGCGCCGCTCTGCGCTGGGTCTGGGCGTCTCCCCCGGCGAAGAGAAGGCGTTCGGCCTGAATTATGGCCGCGTGGTGGACTCCGATCGCTTCCTGGGGGGCGTGAACGAATCCCTCCATGACGTGACGAAGCGGGTGAGCCTGTACGGCGCTGGCCTGACTGAAAAGGATTTGGCCGGCAAGGATACGGCCGGCGTGTCGGCGGAACTGATCCCGGCCTTGAAGCGGCTCGCGGACCAGACGCCGGACGCGATGATGGCTCAGGTGATGAAGTCCCGGCATCTGGACCAGTTCATCGACCTTCAGGGCTTCCAACGGCTGAAGAACACGCCGGCCGGCGAAATTGCCGGGTATGGAAAGCAGTATCAGACCGACATCGCGGCGCTGGACCTGACCAAGCAACAGCAAAAGGCGTGGCAGGATTTACAGGTTCAGTTGAACCGCGCCGGCCAGACGATTGAAACCATGCTGACGGCCAAGTTGACCGATCTCGCGCCGCAGATCGGGCATTTGTCCGACGCTTTCACAAAGGCGGTCGGTGAACTGTTGAGCAACCCGCATATCGGTCAATGGATCGATGACCTGGCCACCGGCATTAAGTGGCTGGCTGATTATATCGGCGACGGCTCCTTCCGCACGAAAATCGACGGGTTCGTAAACGGCGTCAGCAACATGGCATCGGCGGCGGGCGAAGTGTTCATGACCCTGAAAAGCTGGATCGATTGGTGGAAGGAAGCGACCGCCGCCGATATGGCCAGCAAGGGCGGCGTCAACGGGCCAATTCAGGATGACAACCCGAACGCGCCCGGTTCGCCCGAATGGAAAAAGCGGCAGGAGGAAATCGCGCGCAGCCATGGCGTTGCGCCGGATGACTTTTCGTGGATGAACCCGCTGACCTGGGGGCACCAACAATCGACCGGGCAACTGCCGCGCGGGGTCCGCAACAACAACTGGCTGAATCTCAGTTACGTGCCGGGGCAGGGTGCCAGCGGGTCCGATGGCCGGTTCGGCGTCTATAACACCCCCGAGGAAGGTATCGCCGCATCGGAGAAACAGCTTCTGCGCTATCAGGCAAGCGGCCTCGATACGATCGGTAAGATTATTTCCCGTTGGGCACCTCCCGGCGAAAACGACACCGCCGGCTACATTGCCGATATCGCGAAGCAGACCGGGAAGGACGCGAACGCAAAGTTCGACGTAAGCAACCGGGATAACGCCGCCGCGCTGATTGCCGCCATGGCCCGTCATGAGACGGGGCGCACCATCGACCCGCAGGTTGTGCAGCGTGGCGTTGGGCAGGCATTGGGACCGGCTCCGGTGGCGATAAACCAAGGCGGCCGCGCACCGAACGCGACGATCACGATCCACAATAACACCGGCGGCTCGGCTGTCGTGTCCGCTTCGCAGTTGGTATTCTGATGACGCCCGGACTCGCGATATTCAAACTCGCATTTCAGCTCTCCCCGGTTCTGCTCACCAATGGAATCGCAAAGTATGTGCCAGGCGGCGCGTTGCCGATCATCGCGCTTACCGAGGCGGCGCATTTCCTGACCGGGCTTCTGTCCGGGGCAGGGAACATCGAACTCGACGACTTTTTCGCGCATTTCCAGCCGATGCCGGGCGGCACGTTGGTTGATAATCAGATCGGCATGTATCCGTTCGCGAATCAGGCCGTCGCGGCCAACGCGATCATTGCCCAGCCGCTTCAATTGTCGATGCTGATGCGGTGCCCGGCACGCGATGAACTCGGCTATGCCACCAAGCTGGCGACCATGCTGGCGTTGAAGGCGGTGCTGGACCAGCACAACAATCTCGGGGGCACCTATACCGTTGTCACCCCGTCCTATTTCTACACCAACGGCATCCTGACCGGGATGCGGGATGTGTCGGACGCGCAATCCAAGCAGGTGCAGAATGCGTGGCAACTCGACTTCCTCTTTCCGCTTCTGACCCTGGAAACGGCGCAGTCGGTGCAGAATAACCTCATGAGCAAGTTGACCGGCGGTACGCAGTTGAGCGGACAACCCACATGGTCGGGCATCACGCCATCGATCGGTAACGTCAACAGCCTTGCCGGCCCGGCGCTGATCCCGTCGTTGAGCGGTTCGCCGGCCGCAACCACGGCGCCGTTCTGATGCCGACAACGACCGCATTTACTCCGACCTCGCAGTCCACATTCCAGTTCCAGGCCACGCTCGATGGCGCGGCTTACAACGTCGAGATCACCTGGAACGTCACGGGCCAGCGTTGGTATGTGAACGTGTATGGCGCGGCGGACGTGCTGATTTTGTCGCTTCCGTTGATTGGATCGCCGCCTGGGTATCCGATCTCCCTGACCGGCGGCTATTTCAAGTCCACGCTGGTTTTCTATCAGTCCACACAGACGTTCGTGGTGTCGCCGTGAGGTTCTACAAAATCGACCTCGCCAAACAGGACGGATCGCCATTGACGCCCGTCAGTTTGGGCGGCATGGGCCTTACGAGCCTGCTGGCAAACGGTCAGAACAACCCCGCCGCGTTGAACATCGAACTCGATATCCCGGTTGCCGCGCTTCATTCGCCCCAGGGGAACTCACTGATCCGGGTGTGGGGGCTTGGCCTGCAGGACCTGACCAATTCGTTCGAACTGAATGACGCGACCATTTCGGTCTATGGCGGCATGTCCAAGGGCTTGCCGCTGGCGAACGCTTCCCAAGCGCAACTGCTGGTCAAGGGGCAGGTATTTCAGGGCTTCGGTAATTGGGTCGGAACGGAACAGACCGTCGATATGATCCTGATGCCGCCAATTGGAACCAATGCCGCGCCGTTGAACATCATCCTCGACTGGACGGCGGGCATGACCCTTGGGGCGGCATTGTCGTCAACCCTGAACACCGCGTTTCCCACGGCGAAGCGGATCATCAACCTCAATCCCCGGCTGGTCCTGGATCATGATGAGGTGGGTTACTACGGCACGTTGACGCAGATGGCGAGCGTGCTGAACCCGCTCAGTAAGTCCATCATCACCGACCCTGGCTATCCGGGCGTCTCGATCTCCTATGACGGTGAGACGGTCACGGTGTCCGACCTATACGGGCCACCCGTGCAGACCAAAGCCATCGCGTTCGAGGACTTGATCGGGCAACCGACGTGGATTGGGCCGTTTACGATCCAGGTCAAAACCGTCATGCGCGGCGACATTGACCTGTTTGACATCGTGACGTTGCCGCAAACCCTGATTGCGAACACGCAATCGGCCCTGACCCGGTTCCGCGACAAGAGCATCTTTTCGGGGAATTACGTGGTGCAAAGCATTCATCACTGGGGGAATTTCCGCCAGCCGGACGCTGCATCCTGGAACACGACGTTCGAGATGATCCCGCAGCCGAGTGCAACTTGATGGCCGGCAATACTCAAAAAACTCCATTTGTCAAAAGCCTCAATCAGTTCGCACAGAACAAAATTCAAGACGCGATCCAGACGCTTGGCCGCGCGCTGCCTTGTTCCGTCGTCTCGGTCACAGGCGCCATCGTCAAGGTCAAGTTCGAAGTTCAATCCGGCTTCACGCTGCCCCAGGTGACGGTGCCGCTGTTCGGGCCGGAATACATCCGCTATCCAATCCAGCCGGGCGACAAGGGCGTTGTATTCGCCGCCGATGCCTACCTTGGGGGCATGAGCGGCCTCGGTGGGGGTGTCGCCGACCTGACGCAGCGGAACAACCTCTCGACGTTGGTGTTCTTCCCGATCGGCAACAAGAACTGGGCGACCGTCGATGCAAAGGCGGTCGTCATCTATGGGCCAAACGGTGTGGTCATTCGCGATGCCGGATCGGCGGTCACATTGACGCTCACGCCTGGCGGGATTGCGATTAAGGGCAACGTCAGCATCAACGGGAACCTGTCGGTTACTGGCAACATCACCGCGACCGGCAACATCACGGCCGGCGCGGGCGGATCGGGCGCCGTCGATTTGCTGGGTCACAAACACTCGGCTTCCGGGGGAACTGGGGTCGGTGGGCCGCCGGTTCCGGGGAGTTAAAACATGCGGACATGGGGCAGGATCACCAACCCGGACGGATCGCGTTCATGGGTGCAGGTGGCGACTGACCAAAACGGGTCGAATGACATGGTGTATGTCACCACGCTCGCGCAGGTGCTTTTGCTCAATCTCGGCGAATCTCCGTTCTACGCGGATCGGGGCATTCCAGCCGTTCAATCGATCATCACGCAAGTATTCCCGGACTACTATGTTGCTTACACGCAGCAGAAATTCGCGCCTTACTTCGCGAGCCTGATCGTTTCCAAACAGCCGCTTCCTGATCCGACTTACAATATCAACGTCACCACGCACCAAGGGGTCAAGATCAATGCCTCCATTCCGGTGCCGGTCTAAATGAGCGGCACTCTCCCCGTCGTGTTCTCCGCTGCTGGCCTTCAACCCCAGGCTCCAGCGGACCTAAACGCGCAACTGATCGCCCAGGCCACGGTGCTTTCCCCAGGCTTGACCGCCAATCTGCCCGGTTCCTTGATCGAGGATATTTCCAGCACTGCGACGGCCGCACTCGTAATCATCGATCAGGCTCGCGTTGATCTGGTGAACTCGCTCACGCCATACGGGTCAAACCCATTTATCACCAGCCAGCTTGGGCAGGTCTATGGGGTGCAGATCGGGACCGGATCATATACATCCGTGTTCGTGGTGTTCAGTGGACCACAGGGGTTTCCGATCCCCAAAGGCTTTGTCGTTTCGGACGGCACCTATCAGTACGTCATTCAGGACGGTGGCATCATCGGCACGAGCGGCCAGACGCAATCGCTGTTCGCCCTGGCTACCCAGCCGGGCGCATGGGCGATCCCTGCCGGCACAGTGACGCAGCTTGCAACGTCCGTTCCAACGACGTTCACCGTAACGGTTTCCAACCCGTTCGCCGGCACGCCAGCGACGGGCGGCCAGAGCGAGGAAGACTATCGCGCGTTGGTTCTACAGGCCGGACTGGTTTCGGCTCAGGGGACAACGACGTTCCTGAAAACGCTGCTCAGTCTTGTGCCCGGCGTGCAATCCAGGCTGGTTTCCCTTCGGCAGCAGACGGGCGGGGGATGGGAAGTCATCGTCGGCGGCTCGGGCGACCCCTACCAAATCGCATATGCCATCTTCCAAGCGATGGGCGATATCTCCGTGCTGGTTGGGTCCATCATGGCCGTTACCAACATCACCAACGCCAACCCAGGCGTCGTTACGACCGACCTCAATCATGGGTTCGTTTCGGGCCAGCAGATCATCATCACGAACGCGACTGGCTTGACCGCGCTTAACAACCAGCTTGTGACGATCTCGGTCATTTCGCAGACTTCGTTTTCAATTGGCGTCAATACAACGACAATGGGGACTTACACCGGCAACGGCGTGATTACCCAGAATTACCGGAACGTCGTCACCAACATATACGACTATCCCGACACGTATTCGGTTCCATTCGTCATTCCGCCCCAACAGACCGTTTCTATGGTCATCACCTGGAATACGTCATCATCCGCGATTGTGTCCGCCGCTACCGTCGCGAGTGCCGCTCAACCGGCCTTGGCGCTTTATGTCAATTCCATCCCGGTCGGACAGCCGATGAACTTGTTCGAAATGCAGGCGGCGTTTCAGTCGGCAACGGCTTCGTTGATCCCGCCCGCGCTGCTCACACGCATGGTGTTCGCGGTTTCGATCAACGGCGTTGGCGTGGCTCCAGAGACGGGCACCGGAATTATCGCGGGCGATCCGGAGTCGTATTTCCAGACGACCGCCGCGTCCATCACCGTCACTCAGGGATAGCATTTCATGGCCCTTACGCCTGTCTCCAACTCAATCGCAGCCGGGCCGATGGGTCGCGGCTTTGCCATCACCCCGAGCGATGTCACGGTCCTGACCCAACCCACGCGAGGCGTCTGGGTCGGAGTCGGGGGCAACGTCGTGGTTCTGATGAACGGCGATACCGCGACCGTGACGCTGCTTGGCGTTCCGGCTGGAACGATGCTGAACCTCAGCGTCGTCAAGGTCATGGCTACCGGAACCACCGCTTCGTCCATCATTGGACTTTACTAGGAACAACCCATGGCCAAGAGCACAACCCTCGATAACCAAATTCTCGCGTGGCTCTACAACGGCACGTCCGCGCAAGGCTTGGGGCAAAACCTGCCGTCCGGAACGATCACCGCCTCGATCTCGGGCACCACGCTGACCACCACCGCCGGGACTCCCGCCATCGGCGACCTGGTGACTGGAGCCGGTGTCGCGGCAAACACCTACATCACGGCCGGTAGCGGCACGTCCTGGACCGTCAGTGTCTCTCAGACGGTCGCCAGCGAATCAATGACCGTTGGCCCCCTCACAAACATCTATGTCGCGCTGCACACTGCGGACCCGACCGCATCTGGCACGCAATCGAGCAACGAAATTGCCTATACAGGTTACGCTCGGGTGGCGATCGCGCGCACCACAAGCGGCTGGGCGGTTTCCGGCGGCACGGTCAACCCGGCGGCAAACATCGTATTCCCGGCTGGCACGGGCGGCAGCGGAACCGCGACCTTCTGGTCCACAGGCTTTGCTTCCAGCGGTGCCACGCAGATATTGCATTCCGGTGCAATCTCTCCGTCGATTATCTGCGGCAGCGGCGTGACGCCAACGCTGACGACCGCGACGGCCATTACCGAAAGCTAATCCCGGCCTTTCTGACGGCGGGAGGCTATCATCGCCCAAATTTCCAATATCCATTATAACCTTACGGCGTGGGCGGGATCGACCGCGTATGCCGTAGGCAATTCCCTCTCGAATGGCGGGAATGCCTATCGGGTTGTCACTGCCGGCACGTCCGCCGCGTCCGGTGGACCGACCGGCACCGGATCATCCATCACGGATGGAACCGTCGTCTGGCGCTGGCTGTCCGCCATTGACTATACCAGCCTCCAAGCCTGGGCGAACGCGCTGCCCGCGACGTTGACGCAGTCCGTTGTTGGGCAAGTTTGGAACAACAACGGAGCCATAACCACAACGGCCGGGACGGCCTATCTCAGTCTGTCCGGGCACGCGACGACCTCGACCAACAACATAACGGTCACTGCCGCGCCCGGTGAATCGTTCCGAGATTCGTTCACCCATACCACGGCGCTCGCGTTCAATTCCTCGCCGGGCGCGCGTTTCGTTCTACCGTCAACCGCCGGGGCGGTTAATTACTTCAATGTCAGTGATGATCACGTCGTTTTCGACGGGCTGCAATTTCAAGACCCGAACGCCACGTCCGGGTCCACCATCATTGCGGCGGCGCAGAATTTCACGCTTCAGGGCTGTATCGTTGACGGCTACGGCCAGACCAGCGGCGCTGCAATTCTGCAAGGCGGATTAACCGGCGCCTCGACCTGCACGTTCAACGTCGTCAACTGCCTCGTTATTGATCGCGCGCCATCGGCAACCGCCGCCTGTGACACGTTTAACATCAATTACAGCGGCGCCGTCGCGAACAGCACGTTCGTTGCGATTAACGCCCCCGCCAATTTGTCGGGGTTGATAAACCAGGCCACGGCGGCTGGCGTTGCAACGAACGTCGAAAATTGTATTTTCGTTGGATATGTGGCGGGGAATACGGCCGGCGCCAATGCAGCCGCCACCGTCAACATCAGTTACAGCATCACCACGGCAGCAGCTTTCAGCGCGGCCGGGGACGTAGTCGGATCTGGTTGCATCTATAATGCGACCGCCGCCGCGCTGTTCGTGTCCGCGACCACCGACTTCCGGATACAAGCCTCGTCTTCGGCGGTCAATGCTGGCGCGACCGATACCACCGACGTTCCGTCCGCGACCGATATTGTCGGCACGTCCCGCCCGCAAGGCACGGCATGGGACATTGGTGCGTACGAACTTCCGGCGACAAGGTCGGTTGGCACGGCCGCCGGCACCTCGACCGCAACCGGCGTGGGTGCGGCGTCGGCGCGTTCACGCGGCACGGCGGCCGGCACCTCGACCGCGCTTGGTGTTGCCTTGGGGCCAGCCTTCGCGGCCGGCACGGCGGCGGGGACATCTTCCGTTGTTGCCTACCCGCTCACCGCCAGCGTCACGGCAACGATCGCCATCGCACCGGTCGGACCTGCTCCCGCCGCGCTTCGGTTTGCCGCCACCGCGTTCCCGCCCGCCGCTCCGACCTTCGTTCAGTCGATCATTCCGGCCTATCTGTATCAGCAATATGCTGATGATGACGATGTCGGGGCGTTCGTCACCGCTTACAACAACATGGCGCAAACTTATCTCGATTGGATGCGGAATATCAATCTTCCTGTCTATACAGGCAGGCAGATCAACGGGGCGCTTCTCGATTGGGTCGCATCCGGCCTCTATGGGATTTCCCGGCCAACCCTGTCCTTCACGCAGACGACGGGGCAGGGGGCTTTCGACACCTATCCGCTGGGTTTCCTGCCGTTCGATGGTGCGGGAGCCAACAATGCCACCACGCTCTACACAGTCACGGATGACATCTTCAAGCGCATCATTACGTGGTCGTTCTATAAGGGCGACGGCAACGTATTCTCGGTGCGGTGGCTCAAGCGCCGGGTTGCCCGGTTCCTGGCTGGCGTCAACGGTACGGATTATGGCGGCCCAACCTACCAGATAAGCGTGGCGTTCGTCGGCTCCAAGACGATCAACATAACGATCAGTGGCGGCGCGATCCCCACCACATACGCGCCGGTTTTCCAGGCGGCACTGCTGTCCGGAATCCTGCCGATGCCGTTTCAATACGCCTACAACATCCTTCTGAAATAGGGGCGTCGATGAGCCTTCTTCTGTTCTCTAACCGGGCCATCACCACGATTGCCGGGGCGATCTCAAGCGGCGCAACCTCGGTCAATCTGGCGGCTGGCACGGGGAGCATGTTTCCCAATCCAGGCACCGGCCAATATTTCGTCCTGACTTTCGTCAGCCAGTCGTCCGCGACGATCTATGAGATCGTCAACGTCACCGCTCGCACCGGCGACACACTGACAATCGTGCGCGGTCAGGAGGGGACTTCGCCGCTGGCCTGGAATGCGGGCGACACGGCTGCGAATTATTGGACCGCCGCCAGCGCCAACGCCATGGTGCAAGTCGCGCAGCTTCAACAGCAGGCAGGAAACTACGCGGCCGATACCGGCGCGGTGAACGCTTATGCGGTCACGCTAGCCCCGGTGCCGGCATCGCTGGCGTCCATTGTTGGATCGCCGATCCGGGTCAAGATCGCCAACACCAACACCGGATCATCGACGCTTTCGGTCAATGGTCTGACGGCCCTGATCTCAGGGCCTGGCGGCACGACGTTGAACAGCGGCACCCTTCTGGCGGGGCAGGTCGTCACGTTCGTCTATGACGGCACGAGCTTCGAGTGCCATGACGTGCTGGCGGTTGGCGGCACGCTTTCCGGCACGTTGCCGAACCCCAGCCTCGCGGCGGGTGCTGCGGCAACCAACCTCGGTTTCACTCCCGTCCAGCAGGGCGGTGGCGCCAGCCAAGGGGGGACGAAGCTCTATCTGGGATATGATGGAACTGCCGTTCGGGTCCAGGCTGGCGGCACCGACCTTGGCGAAATTGCTACGCTGCCCGTCGCGCAAACGTGGACGGCGACGCAGACTTTGAACGCGGGGGCCGTGGTCGCCGGCCTTGATGCGAATGGGGCAGCCGTCCGGGTTATCGGCGGTTCTGGCGTAAATGCTGTCGCTGGCATATTCCGCAACGATGGCGTGAACTTCTATACGATGCTGTCGGCGGTTGGCACACCACTCGGTGCATGGAACTCTCTGCGGCCGATTTCGATCAATGTCACCACCGGAGCGGTGATGATCGACGGGACTGGCGCTGGCGTCACCATCGGCACATCCGGTAGTACCACGACTGTGCTAGGCGCACTAGCTGTGCAAAATGCAGCGGCGTCGAACCAGGCGGTCGCACTTGGCCAGATCAGCGCGCCGATGCACGCAACGGCATATGGCGTCGGCACAAACACGACGGTGACTGTGAACGTCAGCTTCACCGTTCCCTCGGCCGGCATCCTGTTCGCGGTTGGGTCGATCAACAAGGCATCCCAGGGCGCCAGCTCAAACAACACATCATTGTCGATCAACGGGACCGCGGTGGACAGCGATAACACCGAACTGTCGATCACAAACATGGGCGCGGTCGCGTGCTCGGCCGGCCCCGCTTCCGCCAGTTACACGGTCGCGGCCGTTACGTCGTTTACGACTCGCGTCATGCTCATTTTCATCCCGAACGTGTAGGCAGTCATGGCCGCAGCTACCGATTACCTTTTGTTCAACCCGTCAGTGGCGGACCCCAAGCCCATTACAGGGTTCGGCTTTACGCCGGATGGGACGTTGCCGACTACGGGGGCGATTGCCTGCACAAACGCACAGGCGACTGCCTGGCAGGGGAGCACCATCGTGGGCGGTGCGATCGTCCCGCCGCCGGTCGTAGCCCCGACGCTGGCCGAAGATGCCCTAAAAACGCTTGCGGACGGTTTGACGATCACAAGCACCGTCACCCCAGCCCTAGACGGCACGTATGCCGCCGATCCTTCCACGGTCGCCTACGTCAATTCCGAAGTAACCTCCATCCTGCTCAACAATACTTTTGCGGACGGGACAGCCACAATCGAGTGGCCGGATGCCCTCGGCACGCTGCATCCGATGACCATCACGCAATTCAAGGCCGTGGCCGCCGCGCTCGGGGTGTTCGTGAGTGGGATCCGCAAATGCGTTATCGGCGCGGCCAGTGCGGCGCTGCCCGAGACCTCCGTGACCCTGACGGTCTGACCATGTGGCAGCACCCTCCCCTCACCCCCGACATCTACTTCCCGAACATCGAACCGGGCGAATACTCGTCCTACACCTACGATGCGGCCGCTGCGGTGACCTATGGCGGCGTTGTGGACCCGATCGTGGCAATGTCCATCAGCACGGAGCCGTCAGGCGCTGGCGAAGCTTCCGTGGCCTCCCTGTCGCTCTATGGAAACGTCGTCACAGCCTGGATCAACGGCGGCGTGGCGGGGCGCGTGTACACCCATCAGTTGGTGCTGACGACACAGGCTGGCCGGGTGATCCCCGTTCTGATCGGTCAGGTCTGCGATCCGTTCCTCGAAAGCATCCCCATTCCGCCCGCGCCGGTCCCTGGGTTCGGCTCGCCCGTGCCGTGGGTGTTTGCATTTGCTTTCGATTTCTCAACGTCCGCCGATTCCTCCTACACCGCCCTGATCTGAGGATTTCCCCATAAATGGTTGATACGACCAGCACACTCGTCGTTCGCGACGGGAGTTCGCCCCCGCTCACCCGGAATCTGGGGGGCACGAATGACGTCAATGGATCGTTCTACCCCGAGCATAACATCCGATCGGACGGGACTCTGGTGGGCGCGGCTTGGCCATTTCCGGTGGTCACGGGATCGTCGGCCCTGACAAATTCCGCGTCCGGCACCATGACGACTTCCACCGCGATCATCGTTCCGTATTCCGCGACCCGGAAATGGCTTGCCGTGTCGAACCGGACCATCGGCGTCGAGACGCAGGACATCGGCTCATCGAACGTGGTTGTCGGGTCCGGCATTCCGCTCCAGCCGGGCCACACCTTCACCTTCACCGGCACTGGCGCGGCTGGTCCGATTTACGGGATCACCACAGTTGTCGGTTCCGCTTTTTCCTACGTAGAGGGCTGATATCATGAGAATTCTGGTTGTTCTAACGGCCCTGTTTTGGGTAGCAGGCGCACACGCGCAAACCGCAAATCGCGTTACGTCGTGCGGGTCCGGTTCTCCGCCGGCAGGGAATTCGTCCGTGTATATGGACGCGAACGGGAATCTGTGCGGCGTCACAACTCCCGGACCCCTGACACTTGTTCCCCTCGACATTTCAACCGTCACGACGGGCGGAACGGCGGTCACTGCATTGTTGGCCGGTCATCGCAACAAAGGCGGCTGGATTCACAACCCCTCAACCGCAACGATCAAGCTGTGCATCAATGAGCAGGGCACCGCATCCGGCACATCGTCCAGCGGCCCCACGACCTGCATCCTGCCGGGTCAGACTTATCAGCTTTCCCCCAACACAGGCGCTGTGTCGGTGATTTCGTCCGATAGCGCGCACGCTTTCTCTGGTCAGGGGTTCAACTGATGCGCCGTTTACTCTCTGCTTTTCTGCTGCTTTCCGGTGCGGCAGTCGCGCAGCCTTATGGCCCTGGAGTTGCGCCGAGTACTGGAGTGTTTCCCACGCTTTCCGTCACAGGCTCCGCAACCATCGGCGGCACGTTGGGGGTGACGGGGGCAGTCAACACGACATCGCCGCTGGGGTATCAACTTGGTGGCCTCAACGGCCTGAGCATGAGTGGCGCGGCGAACGAGCCGGCCGTCCTTGCTGGCCCGTTCGCAGGCGCCAGCCTGCCGCT
>JAEHJW020000551.1_pt1 | contig 32864 bp, 48 predicted proteins | sample 9271431 | NCBI WGS metagenome assembly JAEHJW02 | reverse complement strand
TCAGTGAGTGCGGCGAAATAAACCCGAATTTAACCCTATCCTTACCAAAATCGCTCGGACTGTTCGATTGGGATACTGAAGCTTCACCCTAAGATACTTGGGCACGTCATTCTTATTGTCAATGTAATCGCCGATCGCATTGGCGAGAGCGACCTTCGCCGCGAGGCTTCCCTTGCGTTTCTTCGACACCCAGGTGAGAAGGGTAGAGCGTGGAACTGGTCTCGAAAGTGTTTTCATAGTCACTTCAAAAATAATATTTCATCCAACTCCGGCACCGCCAGTGAAGCTGCGGTACCGGACCTTCCGCATCCGCCGCGTTCGCATCTGTCAGGAATGGCGCGACGGCCTTTAACTGCTCCTGCGAGCGCGCGCCAAGAATGCCCTCGACGCGGCTCTCTGCCTGGTGCATTGGAAACGTTTTGCCAGGCTGAGAAAGTGTCATGCAAATTCCCGATGTTCGGCTATCGCGAGGATTGACAATCGAATAGCTTGTCGCGCCGAGTGCCTTCGCGCGATACACACTGCCCACGTTCCGCGCACGCACGATGTAATGCTCCGTCAGCCCATCGAAGTAACTACCAGGCAGCGACTTCGCGCCGTCGATCGAAAGCCGCTCGTTCACGAGCTTCGTGAGTTTTTGACTCAATTCGTCCTTCGTGAGAGCGCCGGTAAACCAACTCTCGACCTCTCTCCTAATTGATGCCGACATTTCATCATCAAAAAATCCACCAGCTGCGATCATCATTTGATTCTTCAAAGCGGCAATTGCGTGATCTTCTGTTAGCCCAAAAATTACGCCGAAGGAAACCGGCGTAGATGCCGCTGCCGTGCCGATGGCAGCGCTCGCGGAAGTAAGAGTGCCGCGGGATGAAATATCGTCCAGGATGGAACTGAGTCCCAATAATGCGCCAAGGTCCGCACCTTGCGATGGAGCGGAAGATTGCGAGCCGCCAGCATCCTGCCCCGTCTGCTTTTTATAATCGTGATCCGTCGATGCCTTCCCCGCCGCGATCGCATCCTTCATCGCTTGCTGGACGTGCCCCGCAATCTCCGATCCAAAATGCCGCGATGTCATCGCCGCGTTCATTGCGTGCATGATCTCCCCTGGCTGCGGCAATCCCATCCAACTCTGAGTCATCACATGCGCGATCGCCATTCGCGCGTTATCGACACGGGCTTGCCAGGCCGCATAAATCGCCGCGCGCAACCGGTCCTCAACATCATACGCGCCGAAGGGATCGTTCTTCTTTCCAGCCGCGGCTTTGAGGAACAATCCGATCTCGTGAATGAGACGGTTACGTTGCAGCCTGGAAATCATTGCTCGATGGAAATTTTTCGAATGTTTTGAAGCGAAGGCCGCAACACAGCGAGATGCGCGTGCGCTGGTACCCTGAACGCATCGGCTCTGTTTTGAGTGTCATAAATCCCGCGCGCTTCGTGCAACGCGGGCACGGTGGCGCGTTACGCGGCGTCTCGTCCTCCGGAAAGAACGAGGGCTGCAAGGAGATTGTCTCGGTCGTCAGCATTGTCGATGATGGATAAAACTCGCATGAAGAGCCGCATGTCGCTGTCCGTCAGTTGGCTCACCTGTAAAAATGTACGGACCTTCGCGAGCAGCTTTGGCGACGGGCACGCAAGCGATCCCGTCAGGAAGAGCGATAGATACGATTTCGAAACCTCGATATTCTGCGCAAGTTCCCCAAGGCCCTTGCCGAGCGCCTTATAGCGCAGCGCGTAGATCGTCCGCAGTTGCTCTCGAAGGAGGTCCGCATCTTTCATTTCAATATGGCAGCCAGAGATCGCGTTTGAGTTGTTCAGCCGCAAAATGCTTACGAAGCTTTGCGATCGTGCGACGCGAGGCGTGCCCGCGCGTGAGATGATGCAAGCGATTCATTAGCTCCAAGCTCACACCATTCTCCCACATGAAAAGGGGCCAGATGAAACGGCCAAATGCTATTTCGAGCCTCACCTGATAGTCACTCATGACTGAATAATCGGGTTCCATAGTTCAGCATTTTCGATGATTGGTAATTCGATTTGTTCCGGCATCGGATGCTCCCCTGGCGCGGCCGCGCGTGGCCAGCGCATATTGGGAAGCAATCCAATAAACGCATCGAGCGCGGCATCCTTATCCGGCGCGATGACGGCCGCCCTCATGCAATCGGTTGCGTGCCGCTGCCCCGGCAGCGCCTCGCGGATGATATGGAATTTATACGTCAATGGATTGGCTGCTGTTGCTCGTCTAAAGGTTGCGTCATCTTCAAAGCGTCCTTGGCGATGTCGTTAACACGCTGCCAATTGCGCATCAGATAACCGTGCGAAATTTTCTCGATTTCATCGAGCGCCGCGCGTAGTACCTCGATCCTGCTCTTATCATCCGTGAAGATCATAGTGCCTTCCAGAGTGAATTATGCCTATTCGTTTTCGGATTGAGTACCGCGCCATCTTCGATGACGTATCCCTGTTGTTGTAATTCCGCGATGCGCCCCGAGACGAGATGCGTCTCGGTGTGTAGCGCGTCGCGCACCTGCCCCGTCGTACACGGCCCGATCTTCTTAATCACATCGAGAACAACCTGCTGCGCTTCGGTGATGTGCGGTATCAATTTGTCGAACGATTCCATCTGCGTGCGGGAACGTTTTATCGTTCGCGGTGGCGTGGGAATCGAATCGAAGAGTGGCGTATCTGCGAGAGGGTTCGCCTGAAGCACGGCCCGGTAAATCGGGTTCGTGTGCTCCGGTAGATCGTAGCCATTGAGAGCTACACAATCTTCCTTGCGAACATCCCTCTCGCGATACATTGTCAGGCGTAGGCTTCCAGCGTCTTGGTGGATAAGAGGATCGACTCTTCCTGCTTGATGGCGAGGCCGAGCGACCGTAACGTCTTATCGTCGATCTTGCCCTGGTCGTAGAGCTTTTTGATCGCCGTTTTGTCGAGCGTCGGATCGGGCTGCTTGATGCCAGCCTTCTTAATCGCTGCATCCGCTTTCTTCAATTCATCCACCACGTCATTGGTCTTCCAGCCCTCAAGGAGCACGAGTGCTGGTGTGCCCATGCGGAACGAAATCGTTCCGGCGTGGAGATCGAGCGTCTTCGATTCGCCCTGGAAATAATCCTCGCGATTCTCTTCCGCCCAGGTTTCGAGCGAAGCTTCGAGGCGCTTCGCATCTTCTTCGAGCGAGGAGATGTCCTTCACGATGCCGTCGCGAATGTCGGCGATCTCGATGTACGCGTGCGATGTCTTCGCGTTGATCTCCGCGCGCGTGCGTTGGAGTTGGTTCATCGCCAATTCCACATCGGCGAGTGTGTTGAGTGTTTTTTTAGCCATTATCGGTATTCTGATTTAAGTTGATAGAGTGGCCAGCCGAATAAAGGATCGGTCCCGGCCGGTTCGAAATAATCTTGCCAGTAGGTCACGGCATGATCGCGATCGTGCAACCATTTGGCGGCGGTGTGGCGCAAGTGTAAGCCTGCCTTCGTGGGATAGATGAGGCGTTGGCGGGCGGTATCGTTGAGCGGGCGCGGAGGATCGGAATGCCCTTTCACTTCGCGGTGGGGTTGAATCGTTCCACGGAGCAAGCCCAGAACCGTATCGATGGAATGATTCTCGCGCCCATTCAATCGCTTGATCGCCCACGTCGTGCGCTCGATGCCGAACTCCGCCGTGATCTCGCATAGCGATTCCCAGCGCATGGGCTTCAGCCAATCGTTCGCCATCGACATTTCGATCGCGAACTGAAGCACGTCATGCCCATGCTTCTTGTGAAGCTGAAGCAGCGCGGCAATATCGAATTGCGAAACGAAATTCTTGCGCGATTTTATGGTGTCCAGGATGTCCTGGAACTTCTTGCGCTCGTCGTTTGGAAGGTCCCACATGGAAGGCGTCATTGTTATCTCCCGTATTGTTTTGCGAGCGATCCGACAGAAGACGTATGTCCACTACGTCCATCGCGTCCACTGCGTCGAAGCTCTTTCATCTCTTCGTCGTCGTCGCGAAGCTCCGCTTCCTCGTCCAATCGGCGAAGCGTAGCCGCATCCTTCGCGAGGTTCCCAAGCTTCGGGAAGCGGCGACGCTCGGCCTCATCGAGCGCTGTAGAGATTTGAGCAATGCTCTCGATGAAGATCACTTCGTCCAAAAAGCAGAAGACATTTTCACGATGGCCAACGACGATCACGATCTTTCCACTTGCCAGGGCATAGCCCATCTCCACATGCCGGCCACCGCGGCCGTATGTCGTGCGGGGTGGCTCGGTAAATGCGATGAGCACTTGCGCCTCCTCGATGTCTTGGATGTCTTCCAGGGCGCAGATCGCGTGCGAGGGCACGGCGGCGCTTATGCCATCATCGGCATCGTGCGCGCCGGTGATCCAGTGAGAGGTAACGCTATGACCCATCAGACGAAGTCCATCTGCGTAATTACGCATCTCCTCGATGCGCGCGAACGATGCTGCGAGATAAATTTTCATAGTGAATGTTCGAGTAAAATTTTGTGGCCAAGTGGCGTTGCAAAAACATTGCGCTGCTGACCGGCTACGTGATTGAGTAACGCTTTTGCCTGAAGCGCCTTGATGTGCTTGCGAATGCTGAAGGTGCTTTCTACCTTTAGTTCCTCTGCCATCTCTTCCACGGAAGGCGCGTAACCGTTCTTCACGCGGAACTTTTCGATGAAGGAAAGCACCTCCAATTGCCGATCGGTAATTTCCGTCATTTTAGTTATTCGTTGCTTGCCACACCAGCGATTGCACGCGGCGGGTTTTGATTTCAGATAGCTGTTTCATTGCAAGGAGATGCTTCGTTTCGAGCAGAGCGATCTCCTCATTCATCAATTTCTCCATGTGCTCGACGACGAGCCGATGCGATGCACGCAGCGATTCGATCTTGTCCAGCGCGTAGATCGCTTCGAGCGATACCTTCCCGCACTCGGGGCAGTTGATGACGCGGTCCTCCTTCTTCAGCATCCCGGCAAGGGCCTCCGCATGTTTAAGGGAAAGTTCCTCGACGCGGCCGCCGCAGTTATCGCAGAAGATCGTCCGCACCTGGTCCTTGTAGCTCGCCACGTTCTTCATAGTGATAGCCTCGCTGCTTCCGGATTGGTGGGCATCCAATGAAGGATGTTGCTCCGCTGCGGAGCCGGTGCTCTCTCTTCCTCTTTGCGACCGATCACCAGCATGATCTTCGCGCGGTCCGCGGCCTCGCGTATCTCCGCGAGCGTCCGCGCGTCCATGAAGAATGGCTTGATCTCATCGCGGTATTCGCGCGGCAGCGTGGCGAGGGTAAGCTCGCCCTGGGTAATCTTTATAAGTTCCGTGTTGAAGCGGTCCTTCAAATTTGGCCCGGAATAGACATCCGTTTCCTTCGCCGTTTCGAGCGCCTGAAGCATGACCGTCTGCCGCGAAGTCTCCTTCGCTTTGGTATGTGGCACAAGCTTCACTTCCTGCCCCTTCCATAGCACATACACATCGTCCTGACGAATGGAAATCTTGACTTCCAATCCTTCATCGAGGAATGGTGGCGCATCGAAATAGACGCCCTTGTGCGTGCGGATCATGCGGCGGCTGACCTTCACTGAGAGCTCGCGTGAGAATTTAGAGAGAGCATCCGTCGCAGGGTATTTCGCGTCTGAAACGCCGTCGCGCCAGATGTTCCATATCCCTTGCCCCTTACGCGTCGGATGCTCGCGCTGATTCTCAAGCTCGCTCCACTCCTGAAGCAACCCGTTCAATTCGGCCAGCGAGAACTTGCGGCCCACGCCGTGATCGTCCTGTAGTGCCGGCTCGAAATTCGTTTTGATGAACTTATTTAAGTTCTCGATCTTGCCGCGCGCCTGCTTGTTCGATTCGCGGGTTCCCACATGGTCCGCGCCCAGGATGCGCGTGATGCCAAGGGAGCGAAGTCCGTTCTCCGTCGTCACCGGCTTAAAGCCCGGACCGCGATCGACATAGATCTCGCGTGGCAGTCCCTGCAATAGCATCATGCCCGGCTTCTCATTCAGTGCGTTGACTAAGAAGCGTTGCACGGCGCCCTCGTTCTCGCCGGCCGTCAGGATGTACTCGGCATAATGGCACCGCGAGCAATCGTCGATCGCCGCGCCGATCCATACGTACATCTCTTCCTCGCGGGACCAGCGGCCATCCGTCATCACGATCTCTTTGCCATTCCATTTGAGATAGTCCGATTTCGTGAAATCGATCTGATACATCGAGCGTGGATGATCGCGCTCGAATGGCGTGAAGCGAAGCGTCGCTTCCTTCGCGATATTCGCGAGATGCAATCGCTCGATCGCCGCGTAGCACATCGCCTCGGAGAACCAATCGGGAAGTTGCCCGACGCGCTTCAAATAGCGGAAAGCAGATCGTAAAGTCCGCGTTTTGGAATCGACCGATCGCGCATCGCGGTATTTCCATACCGCCATCGCAAGCGTGTTCTTCTCTTCGACGCGAGAAAGTTCCTCGCCCTGAATGGTGCGCGTGTGATGGTTAAGTTCCAGCCGGCGATAGAGCGTCCGCTCGTTCACTTCCATCCGCTTGCACGCCTCGGCCACGATCGCCTTGCGCGCGCCCCGCGTCGGTGCATGATGCCATTCCTTCCGCACCGCGTCCACCAACGCTTCCGATAGATCGTGCTTCATTTATGCTGCGAGTGCGAGATTGACAATATCCACGTCCACAATTTCTTCGTCGATCGCGCGGCGCTTGGCGATCACGCGCGAAAGGTTCTGCCGGACTTCGAGCGTCGTTTCTGACTGATACAGTATCCGCTCGATCGCGGGCTTCGTGAAGCCACTCGCCTCACCGGGCCAATGCGTTTCGATGAGCTGCGCGATGTCCTCAGCCGAGATGCGGCCGACTTCGATCTCCGTGCAGCGCTTGAGGAAGGGCATCGGCATTTTCATCATGCCGTACTCGCCGGCCAGCATCACCGCGCAGCCGATGTCCTTCCGCTCGCGGCGGATTTCGTTAAGATATTTCAGAATGGTGTAGGCCCGCGCACAAAGCAATTCCGCGTTATCGACCGAAAGGCAGAGCACCCGTTGCTGGCGCTCGAAATCATTCCAGAGCATGTCGCTAAACTGCGTGGTGATCTCCCAAAAGCCTCGCGCGGGCTTCTGGCCTAGCGTTTGAATGATCGTGCGCATGAAGCTATACGGCGTAATCTTATCCGAGCGGCCGTAAAAGATTCCTGACACGAACTCGATGTCGTTATCTTCCTTGTGCCGTGCGCGCAGCGTTGTGCGCCGCCCTTCCGCGACTGGAACTGTTTCTAACGTGCGCGAAATCGCGCGCGTCTTGCCGTTCTGACGGCCCGAAAAATAGACCATGCCGCGCGATTTTAGAGCGCCATGCGCCTCGATCACGTTAAGCTTCTGTTGAGGGGTTAGGCTCATAATCGTCGTGAATAAAGATGGTTTCGAGTGATTGTTTTTTGATGATAACGTCCAATATTTGAATCTTCCAGGCGAGGACTTCAATGCGCCTTGCCGTCGCACGAAGTGCTGCGGCGATCTTCATTGCCTCGTTCATGCTGGTGGCTTCGTAGAGCAGCCCCGTCGTGACGATCGACTGATCGATCTCCGCACGCAGCGCGTCCTTATGCACTGTCCGAATTTCTTTGTCGGTCATGATAAAAGTCCTCCATTTTCGAGCGTTTCGACTTCCGGTGGGGCGATGCGTTTCAGTGCCAGCAGCGCGAATTTCGCGGCGGTAACTTTCTGTAAAACTTCGTCACACGTATAGAGATCGTTCTCGATGCCGGTGAGGTAGCCAGGCGATGCGCGCAATTCGTCCTCGTCCCCGGGCGGTAGCGAGCACGTATCGAAGATGGCCGCGCCGCCTTGAAGGTAATTGTTCGTGTTTTCGATGGCAAGTTCCAGTTCGCTCTGCCACGCGCGTAATTGTGTGTTATCCATGTTGATGTTTGTCCGCCCAGTCGGGCGGTGCTAAGAATTCGGAATAAAGGCGTTCGAGATTGTCCAACTGACGGCGGATGCCGAGGAACTTACTTTGGACGTCCGTGTGAAATTTGTTGTCGTTCCCGTGGACGCGATAAATCCAGAAGCTCTCGTTCGTTTTGTTAGCGGATTCCAGCGCCCGCCGCGCCGCGAGCAGCGCATCCTCGATGTTCTGTACCGTGCGCATTGCGCCCGATGGTGTGAGGAACTCACACTCCTGCTTGCGCGAAAGCTCCGAGCCATCGGGGTTCTCGTACCGGTGTAGTGCAACGTTGAATTTGTATCCCTTCGACTCCGCGATCTGCTGGAATTGGTTTGGCTCGTCCTTGTGCGCATTTAGTGCCTTCAGGCTCGATTTATTCGCATCCTCCAAAAGCTTGCGCGCTGGCTCCTCTTCGCCCGAGCCGGAAAGATACGCCGCGAACGTCTCGTAATCTTTCGATGCCTTGGCAAGATCGCGCACGCTGATGTCGCGCGAGCCATCGGTAATAAGCTTGTCGAGCGATGCGAAGACAGCCTTCTGCGTCAGCATCGTGGGCGCTTCCTTCAAGCCATTCACGCGACGAACGCCTTCGCGGATCATCTCACCACAAGCCACAAGGCGGTGCGCATGGCTCTTGCTGATGTCAATGGTTTCGAGGAATTTAGTCCAATTCATCCCATCAATTTCATAGAGCTTGTGATGATGGATGTCGGCGAGGGAAGCGGCCTTGAGAAGGTCGGCTTTATACCCAAACAGGATGCCCGATTTTATATCGCGAAGGGCTTGACGATAACGAGCGCGGCGTTGACCCTCGCTCAAAATGGATTCTTGCGAATCCGGTTCAGATTTGACGATTTCAGTAGTTGGCATAAAGAACGTTGTCCCACCGGTGGGACTTTTTTAACTATTTACTTCTCCGTTTGAAAGGCGATTTAGCGCGTCGCGCATGGCGGCGGCTTTTTCCTGGATGAATTGAAAAATTTTATCCATCGTCTCCGACGAGTAAAATTGCGTGTCGGTCAGTCCGAGAGCGCCGCGAACGGAGGAGTCCGCTCGCTCGATATGGATGGCGATCTCACGGATTGGAAGCCGGATGGCTTCGCGGAGGTCGTTGTAATATTTTTGCCGTGCCGTCATTTTTTGTCGTATCTTTGTAGAAAGTAGAAATTAGAAGTGCGTTCAATTAAGTAATACAAACTTACGAAATAAAATGTCACTTGTCAAGTGGTTTGACAAAAAAATGTCAGAATTCATGGAAAACCTCGGAAATCGGCTCAAAAGCGCAAGAAAAAAAATGTCGTTCACGCAAGAAGATGCTGCTCGGGTAGCAGGCGTCAGCGCGAGAGCATGGCAGACATGGGAGCGAGGCGACAACGAACCGGGCATCTCCGCTTTGGAAAAATTCGCCAAGGCTTGCGATATTTCTCTGATGGAACTAATAACGGGCGAAATGCCTTCCGAGTCAGTGCCCGTTAATATCGCAGGGCTTCCTCCTCTTCGTGCGGGGCAGAAGATCAAACTCCTCCTCACCATCGAAATTGCGGAGGCCTAATGGACATTGCATCTTACATACTTATCGCCTGCACCGCTGGCATAATTATCGTGAACGCGAAGGCCGTCATTCGGCGTTATCGCACCCGGAAAAAGTTACATTAATCAACAGGAGAAATCTACCAATGAAAATGGACAAAGAGCACCGGAAAATTTTCCGCGTTCGCCTGGTTGAATCCATCGCGCGCGGGAAAGAGCTTGGTGCTGACTCCTATTCAATCGTTGGACCTTCAAACAACGCACCAAAAGCATGTAAGGCATCCGAGGTGCTTATTCCTTTCAGGGGAACCTCAGTGCTTCCTTGCTGCCCGGATTGCTTCTGCTGGATGAATTTCCATTTTCCAAAATAACCTTAAATACCATGAAAAAGACGATCATTCTTACATTCATCATCCTCGCCGGCTGTGGCGCAACTCCAAATAAGCAACCCGCCATTCAAGCCGACAGCACGCACGCCGCCGTCGCGCCTCCGCGAGTAGAGCTTAATTATCCTCTCTCGCGCGACTTCCCCGGCGTGAAGGGAAGTAGTATCTCCTGGGATCTACTAACACAGCCAGTTGATAAGGTAACGCACGTAACATCGCGTGATAACTCCAATGATTCAATCATCGATGTCCGAAGCAACGCGTATGATGCCGTGATCGAAGTTACCTCGATCTCTGGTGGCGCGCGCGTTACAGTCTCCACGTCGCTCAATAACGATTCCTTATCGAAGAAATGGCTCAATGCCGTATCTACCGATCTCAAAACAGACGGCGAATAATTCAGTTTTCAAAGAACGAAAAGCGGGGTGGCTAAAAAGTTGGCACCCCGCATTTTTTTAATATCCGCCCAGAATACCAAGCTCTTCGCCGAGCGCGAGCCGCGCGCGGCCAAGCTCGAATCTCGCGAGATATGCACTGGCAGTCGTCTCGGAGTCCTCGCCAACCGGAACGGTGGCAAGATGGCCGAGCGCGTAATTGATACGCGCGATGGCAAGCTCGATCGCCTCTGTGGTATCATTGGGAACTGCCGAGAATGGCGGAGCTCGCGCCGGTCGCGGCCCTTCGGAAGTGAGCCAGCCCCGAGCACGCGCGAGATCGAGGAGCGTCGCTTCCCGGAAGCATTTCGCTCGTTCATTCGGCGTGTGATGCCCGCGAAGCCGTGCCTTCGCAATCGGGTTCTGGTAGTACTTAGGAATCAGTTCGACGTATGCCTCGATCCCTGCGATCGCGTCGCGCAATGCGACGATGCTCTCTCGCGCGTCGATGCCCTGCCCGGCCTCGGGCGCGTCCCGTTCCGTCACTTCAAACTCTGATTCTTCTTTCTTTTTTGCCATGATGATGTTATAAATTTAGACCATTGTCACTCTGGCCTTTTTGTGCATTCGTTTGAGCGATTCGATACCTTCGGCGATCGCGTCGGGGCCATCGTCCGGGATTCCCGGCTCGCCGTGGCGCGTGAACTGGATGATGGTGTTCTCCATATCGTCGGATTCTTCAAAAAGGAAGATAATCATTCCGCGCTGAATGAGTGGCTCCAACGCCGCGATCTTCTCCTCTTTGTTTCGCTGCTTGAGCGTAAACTTGATGGGCAGGTTGTAGTGCTTCGCCGGTTCCACGCGCGCGATTTCGCGCTTGTACATGTCCTTCTGCGCGAAGCTGCCGTCGCATCGCAAAGCAAATGGTTTCCACCGTTCGAATCGCTTGAATAGCTCGCCTATGAAATCGTCGATCGGTGCCTTGCGGTTATACGGCCGCATGACGAGCGTGTACAGCCCTTCCTGAATCGGATTCCCGTTCATGTCGCGCCACGTTAACCAATCGCGGCGGCTTGGGCTGTGCGCGTATTGCGCCATAATATAGCACGCTTTGTTATCGCCACCCAGCGAGTAGCTGGGATCGATCTGATCGATCAGGCGCGTGTAATCTAATTCAGCCGGCAGGTCGCGAATGAAGCGAAACCATTCCTCGGAAAACTCGCCGCCGATCTCCTTCGGATCATTCATCTTCTCCGCCCAGAAACGGTGACGCATGAACGTCATGAGCGCGAGCAGTTTTTTCAGCGGATGCAATTCTTCCCACGTCGAGCGCGCGGTTGGCAGTCCGAAATTCTCGATCGCGCGGTATTTCTTGCGCACGATGGTCTCATAGTCTTTATGCTTGAGAACTTTATCTAAAAAAGAGCCGCGGCAAATGACGGTACCGATAATGAGGAAAATCCAGTCGCTCGCGCACATCGCGCCCAGATTATCGGCGAAGACGACATCTTCCAAGCTCTCGACGCGCTTTGGGTTCCGAGCAAGCTTGCGGCCTTCCAAATCGTCATTGATCCACGCATCCGGCCGGAACTGCGCGTTCGCGAGGCCCCGTGCCGACATGCCGCCGCTGAACGCGAGCACGCGCGTCGGGTTGGGATGCACTTCCGAAACGACAGTGGTAAAATCTCCACGAGCGGCATCGTCCGAAACGAGCTTGCCGAAATCCATGATGAGGCGCGGATTGTTTTGCAGTTCCAGAAGTATGCGCCAGGTCTGCATCTCCGCTTTGTCCTGCGTCTCCATCGAGAGCACCGGGAAATACCTCTTCTGGTAAACGATCCACCAAAGGATCAGCGCAAAGCTTACGATCGTTGATTTTGAGAAGCCGCGCGGCGCCGCGATCGCGACGACCTGCTCGCGCGTCGTCGTGACGGTCTCCACCATCTCCGGATGGAACTCCGCTTGCGTCTGCGTAGTGAAATAATGTGGGAAGTATGCGTGGCAGAAAAACCAAAAATCATTCTCGGCTTTGGATACCCGCTCCGTGCGGTCCAGCACTGTATCCTCGAAGAGCGTAACCTCTTCGAGCATCTTCAGGACTTTCAGCTTCTCGCGCTGAAAATCCCGCTCGGTAAAACGGCGATGGAGTTTTTTCTTCATTCGCTTAACGCCACCTTCAATTTCATCGAGGCGTACTCGGCGAGGCCGAGTGCTCCAACCTTGCTGGATGCACTGAAATCAAGCCCCTCATCGTCTGCTATAACGATGAGATAGCTTGTTCCCTTTTTCATAGCGCGACCAAACATTTCAGCCACGCCGCTTTCGAAGTCCTCTTTTTGTTGATTACTCATCGGTCGATATAAGAAAAAAATCCCGGCATGACGCGCTGCAATCCTTTGAGCAATTCTCGCTCGTGCGGAAGTCCGGAGAGATAGTTCACAAGCTGTTTGGCGAACGCGATCATCACGCCGCGCTCGTCGTATTCGTTGGAGAGGTTGCGGACGGCCGCGCTATACATAAGCATTCGCTTCGCAAGCTCGGGCGCGACGCCGTGGCCGTCCTTCTGCTTTTGTTCGATCTCGGTCACAAGATCGGTCAGCACGCGGATCATTCGCTTAGCAAGCTCCGGCGCGGATACCAGCGCATCGCCGCGCTGCGCAGCCCAGCCATCGGCTTTGATCCACTTCGACACCGTCTGCCGAGTGCAGCCGACAAGCTCCGCGATCTCCTGCGGCGATGTCACGCCATCCTCGACGAAGAGCCTCCGCGATTTGATCTTAGAATCGACGAGTGATTTACGCGCCATTCTCTTCCTCCAATAATTTTCTCATTTCGCGAAGATCGCCAATGATTTTATCCGATGGATCGGCAAGCTTGCCTGCCTTCTTCAGGGCATCGATGAAATGATTCTCGTCCTTGAATACGTGATGGATGATGGAGCCAGTCATTCCGGTTGCGCTCTTCGAATTCTGCCACTCCTGCTGCGCTTGCGCGGGCGTCATGATCGGCGCGCCGGCAGCCGTAGTGAGTGCCGCCAGGTCCGCCGCGTCGGTATCGATCTCCATTGGATGCAGCACGAAGGATTCCGCGTCCGGCAGCCCCGCTTCATCGAGGCGGTTCTGCCAATACGTCGTGTAATCGTCCTGCCGATCGTCGGTGAATCCGAGTTTGAAAATCTTGATCTGGCCTTCCACTTCCGCCACGCCACCAAGCCGGCCCGCTTGCGCCCATCCGAGTAGAATCGGTGGAAGACCATTCGCCGTCATGATCTCCTCGGTGTTGGCCTTCCGTGTATTGAGCAGGCTATCATCGAACTTCATATTCAGATTATTGAATACGACATCCTCATTCGGCCCGACTTCGAAGAATAAAATCTTGTGCGCGTTATCGACGCCCTTCATCGTGGAACTAAGATAGGCGCGGATTTTCTCTCGCTCATCGGGATCGAGTTCCGTTCCCTTCAGCGTGATCGCCATGTCGCTGATAAGGCTATTCTCGAAATACTTCAGCCCCACCTGCCCGATGTTGACGTTGGATTCGAGCGATTGCTTGGCCGAGATCCATTCGGGATCGCCATAATAAAGGTGCCCGCGAATCGTGGGCTGGTTGAACATCGATACGCCTTCGCGCGCATTCTGTGTAAACTCATCGTACTCTTGCCAGTAAAGCAAGCCCAAGCCATATTCGTAGTGGATAAATTTGTGCGTGCCATCGAGGAATGGCTTCAGGCGCGTCTTGATCGAAGCGAGGTTGTAAAAGTTAACCGTGTACGCGCCGCGCTGGGTCTCGTGGAAAGCGTAGCCGTAATTTTCGACATCGAGCGCCCAGGACTTGAGGAACTGTTTGAAAGTCTTTCGCTTGCTCGCCATGCGCAGATGCTCCAGGAGCGCAGGCGTGCAATCGAAGCCAGGGCCAACCGTCGCCGCGACCTTCCATCGGTTGCCACGATTGAGATACGCATTGGAATCGAGATACGCGAGGAGCACGTAAGGATCCCACGGCGGCACAGCCGCGCCTAACCGGTCGGTGATGACCGCGTTTAGCGCATTGTATTCCTGCACTTGTTTTTCGATCCACGTCTCCCGGTTCGCTTTCAACAGCATCATCTCACGCGATGCGCGCGGTCCGGAGGATTTCGTGAGTGCCTTGAAGGCGTCGCCAATTCTGCTCATAAATTATTCGCCTTCTGAAATTCTAAGAAAAAATCCGATGCCAAACGTCATCTGCGATTTGCCGAATGAGAAATCGTCTATCTGCGGAAGATCGACGGCGAGCTGCTTCGATGGGAATGCCAGCGCGATGGCTTGCAGCCCCGTCCAGAAATAGTTCTCAAGCTTCGCGAACGCGATCGTCGGGTCGTCTTCGTCCGGCTTGACGCAGAAGATCATCGACATGCGCGTTGAAATTTCGACCAACGCGCCATCTTCCGTGCGGCAATCGAAGATCGGGTTCTCCAAATCGACAATCACGGCGGGTAGCGGCCAGTCTTTTTTCGATGCCAGCCACGAGGACGGGATCACCGTCAGTCCGGGGATCGTCTTCAGTGCCGCGATGGTCGATTTATACTGCGGAGTCATTGGATTTTCAAAAGTTCCGTAAAACGCATTCTAAGGCCCGTGGCTGAGTGGGGTGTCCGGAAGTATGGCCGCAGCCGTAAAAAGTGAAATTAAACAATTTTAAACAGCAACCGGAGCAATCCTGCTATAGGACCTTGCCCAGGAAGAAGCCGATTGCGATCGCGCCGATGATTCGGAGTGCCTGGTCGAAGATGTTATCCCCCGGAGCTTGCCTGGTAATGGTCGTTGCATCGAAGTGATCGATAATGGAGTCTCGCGCTAAATAAGTTACCACCGTATCAAGCCTTCGCGCCGCGGGTTGGATCGCGATGTAAAAGCGGTCGGTAATCATATCGTGACAAATGCTCATCGTATCCGGGCCGATTGCGGCGGTGTCGCCAGTCGATATAAGCGTATCCAAGCACGAGAGTGCAGAATCCGGCGACAACCCAGATGGCATAGAGCGAGCGGCGGTAACTCTGGGTGTGTCCGATGGCAAGGGCTGAATCGTGTCGAAGCCCCGCCAATTGGCTTGCGCGCGTATGCGCCAGCGTGTCAGCCGTATCGTGTCGTGGATAATAATCGAATCCGGCCTCAACCGGAGCGCGGCGTGCTGCGTCTGGACTGTCTTGTGTTTCGGCAGCGGCGCATTGCACCCCAGCTGATGCAGTGATGCCAGAATTGCTATGACGGATGCGATGACGGCGAGCCATCCCGCGATTTTTCTCCGATTTAAAGTAAAGGTCATGATGAATGAGCGATGAATGATAGTGTTGAAAAAAAATCTTCCATGCGTCGTAGCCCGCAAGGACGCGATAGACGTACCGCGCGTTGGTGAAGGCCCCGTGCCGGCGATGCGCGGTGCCAGCATTATAGGCGCTGATGGCGGCGAGCGTATCGCCTTTGTATTTCACGAGGTAACTTTTAAGCTTCTTCGCGCCCTGATCAATGGAATTGCGTGGCAAAAACAGCGAGGAAAGATATTGATCGGTGTCGCCTTGCTCCCGCGCGACCTCGCCCATTGGCTGCATGAGGCCCATCGAGCGCGCCCGGTCCATGATCTCGGTGAGCACGCTTGGAATGCCTTTATGGCGCCGGCTCCACGCTTGTGCTTCGCGCCGTATTTGCGCGTTGCGTAAGTAAGCTGGCTCCGTTCGCTCCGCCCATTCGTTCCAGAGCGACTCCTGCTGGATGACGCCGGCGATGAGCGCGGCCGGCAGCCGGTATTTGCGCGCCGCGCGAAGGATGTCATCGCGGAAGGGAAGGAGCATGAGGTTGGATGCTGCCGTAGAATCGTATTGCTCGACCGCATCGATGGCGGCAACCATTTTGCCGACGATAGGAAAATGGTTACCAATCGTGGAATCGGCGTTTTGAGCGTAAGCAATCGTTCCACAGGAGGAAAAAGTAGACAGGGCAAGGAGAAGAAGAGCGTGTCGCATGGTGAACTTTAGTTCGCGGTGTGTGATAAAGAATGCGGGCCGGGATCGCTGCGTCAGGCATCACCGCCAGGGCACTGATACATCAGCATTCGGTTGCCCCGGCCAGGGCATTCAGGTTGTGTGTTGTGCTTCCTTGGCTGCTTATGCCGCTGGTGCGGATGTAGGAGCTGTGGAAGCCGTTACAGATGTGGGTGCCGCGACGAGCGGCAGGACGGGCGGCGGAATGACGGGCAGTCCGGCCGGCTCATTCTCAAGATAGTAGTGATAGAAATACGTCACTGCTGCCGCGATGAACGGCTCGAACTGCGCAGGAACGATACTCGTCAGTGCCAGGATGAGATAGGATAGAAGGCCCGCGCCAAAGGCGAGCAGGATGTGTTTAGTTGTCAGGCTCATGAGTGTGTTATTATAATAAATTGGGCTTCGTTAAATGCACTTTCGGAAGCAAGCCCTCAAGCTCCCGAAAGCAAATTCGTCAGCGTCTGCCGATGCTGATTGATCGTCCGCTCGATGACGCGCATTGCTGGCCGCCCAAGCCGTTTGCGCTTGATTGCGATCGCCCATGCCATCGACATCACGGCCTTTTCGTATCCCGCCTGGCTTGGCGCGCCTTTGCGCCGGTGCCGCGGCACGGTAACTTCTTCGCCATGCGGCCCATGCGGCGCGATTCCCGCGAGCACGATCCACGCGGCGATCTTTTCAACGGGCGGCATTCGTTCCCGCGTGAAGAGCGCTCCCGTCGATGGTGCGCCGTGCGTTCCGCCTTCGCCGTATTCTAAGTTGCCAAGGTATCGGGCTGCGTCCGTGAGGCCGATGACGCCCTCGATAAACTTTTGCGCGCGCTTCACTTCGTAACTTAATCCGCCGATCGCGCCCGATTCGCCGTGCGTGGCCGTGAATCCGAGCGGCACGCCCTGCGGAGAGTTCCCTGCCGGCCGCGCGTAAGCCTCTTTGATAAGCCCGAGCAACGTTTCCATCGCCCGCCCGACGCGCGTCTCGACATCCTGCGTCAAGCGCTCGCGAATCGTTACGACTAAGCTATCGACTGGAATGCTCATTGCATGATCGTTACGGTGTCCGTTTGCGCGTCTTCAGTGTGTGTCACAAAGTAGAGTTACAAAAATGGCCTTTGGCAAAGCCAAAGTCAAGCGGCTTTAGGCTATGGGCACCGGCACCCGCACCCATACCCTAAAGCCGCTTGACTTTGGGCAAGGCATTCGATAATTTTGTACCATCTAATTCGACACACCAATTCTCGATGCCCAGACTTACCAAATTTCGCGTGCATTTCATATCGGTCCTCAAAACGGAGGACCCGGCGAATCGCAAGTCTGCGATTTATAAGAGTGCGGACGGGAAGGATTTCCAGTTCAACATCCAGATCAAGCACCTGCGCAAGGATGCGAAGGAAGGATTGATCTATGGAACCGTTTACGAGCCGGACGTGAAGGACACGCAGGACGATTGGGCAGATGCCGATAGCATTCGCGATGCCGCCCACAGCTTCTTAGTCGAGAAGCGAGTCAACATGGTCGATGTCGATCACAGCTATGAGCCTGGATCGGGAACTGTCGTCGAAAGTTTCATCAAAAACGGCGCGGACTCGCGCTTCCCGGATACGAAAGACGGCGCATGGACCGTCGTCATCAAACTTTCTGCTGAAGCCGCGAAAAATATCGATGAGGTCAAGGGCCTCTCGATGGCGGGCGGCGGACAATATGACACTACCGCCATGGAACCCAAATCATCCGCTCGTGTAAAAAAAGATGGCTTCAAAAACAAAGAAGCCGCGCCGGCCGACGCCACGCCCGAGCAGCTCATTCAGAATTTGAAAGACGCCGATCAATGGCCGGCGAATTACGACGACGCCACCGGTGACGATGGCGACGCCGATGACGGCGTGACGATGACGCAGATTTTTCAGGCCATCCAGGACAACTGCGATGCCAAGGGCATCACGATGAGCAATGGTTATGGCGTGCTCGATGCGCTCGCCGCCAAGCTTGCCGATGCGCCGCCCGACGACGACGACGATACGCCCGCGTCCACACCAAGTTCTTCCACAACCAAATCCTCTCGCATTCGCCCGCTGAAGGGCCTTGCGAGCGGCACGCGCTTCAGGATAAACTCAAACTGAATTGATCCTTAATTCACTAACACCACACCAACTTACCAATGAAAAGCTCTTTAACTTTCCGAGCGATCAAGCAGAAGATGCGAGACTCGCTGCCCATCCGATTACTACTCACCGTCGTGGCGTTAATCGTCGCGGCGATGCTCACGGTCAATGGCCATCCTGGCAGCCAGATGGTTGCCGGCCTGCCACTCGCAATGGTGCCCTTTAAAAAGGCGAAGGCCAAATCTGACGACCCATTTGATGAGACGGACTCCGTCTTAGAAAAATGGGCGAAGATGGAACCTTTTGCTACTATACTCGAAATAATCGGGGCGAAGGGAATCGATTTTCGTAAATCCGCGAAGGGAACGGAATACGTTACGTTTCACAAGGATGTGAGCGGCGCGATTCGCGCGGCCCGCATCGCGGCCGGCGCGAGCGAGCAACAGGCGGCGGACGCGCTCGGTGTCGATCTCAACGATTACGTTGACTTCGAAGAGAACGGCGGGGAACTCGATATTACGGCTGCGAACATGAAGTCGCTGGCCAAAGCCTTTAAGATGCCGGTCGAGGAACTGGCCGCGCAGCTCGTCGCGACTCCGAAGCCCGTTGCGCCGGCCATGTCCGGCGAAGGCAACTCTACGAGTGGCGACCAAAGCGATCCGCCAGGCAGCGGGTCTTCCACCGACCCTACGGCGATGGGCAAGTCCACGCGCTTCGGTTCGAGAGTCGCGCTCGAAAAGGCGGCGCTGCCCTCGACGCAGATACGCTCGATTCGCATTGGCGCGACGGGCGGCGAGTTGGATGCGCAGGCATTGCTCGACGTATCCATCCCGATCGAGAAGCGCAAGCAGGAAGCGCAACGCCTGTTCGTCAAGAGCTTGCTCAATGTGACGGAATCCGAGTATCAGTCGATTCGGAAGTCCGGTCTCATCACGGCCGATATGTTCGGCCCGAATCCGACAATCGATCCGGTGCTCGCGAACACGATCATCAACCTGTTCGTCGGTGAAGATCAGTTCCTGAAGCAAGTGCAGACGAAGATTTTGTCGGGCAAAAAGCAGAACGTGAACGTCATGGACATTCCGTTCCGCTCGGCAACTCGCCTCGATCCCAACGTGTGGCCCGCTTCGAGCATCGGTGTGAACCCGATCAACCGCTCCTTACAAATGGATGCGGACCCGATCGACTTCACATGGATCGTGCCGGACGATACGCTGATGACCTACCGTGGTAACCTTCCGCAGCTGGAAGCGGAGATCACGGGCGGCTTCGTGAAGGCGCTCGCCACGGACATTTGGGATCTCGGTTTGAACGGCACCACGGCGACCTACGACGGCTCGACGTTCACCACGCTCAAGCGCGGATGGTTCTCGCTCCTCACGAGCGGCAACGAAGGTTCCCGCTTGGCCATCGACGCGGCCACGCCGGCCGGTCAGCAGATTTCGATTTCCGGCGGCGGATATACCACCGTCGATGAGACGCTCGATGCGATGCTCTCGGCGGCATTCAATCCGACGAATGGCAATCAGCGATTCTTCTCGCAATCGACGCCGATCTTGATGTCGAGCCACAACTGGCAGCTCTATAATACCCAGTTGAAGGCCAGCCATCCGACCTTCCTGATTCCGCAATCGGGCTTGCCGCCGACCTATGAGGGCCACGCTCTCAACGTGTCGAACAAGCTTGCGGATACGCAGATCCTGCTTACCGAGATGTCGAATCTCGTCGTCGGAATCGTGGCCGGAATGCCGGGCGCGGGCGGTGACGGAATTTCGGTCGAGCGGTTCCGCGTGCCGAAAGCGACGCGCATGATCGCCACCGTCTATCTCGATTTCGGCATTGCCAATTCTAAGGCCGCCGTCATCGCGGTAGCATAGGCTTACAAAGTAAGGGCCGCCCCGATCGCGATCGCGACGGCGTGACGGGCGGCACCTGAAATAGTTCTTTGAAAGTGTGCCTCCAAGCATGAGCGATCATGCTGGCACGAGAGAAAGCAACACATCATACTACACCTCCGCCAACTAACCAATGGCAGCTCTCACCATCACTGACGTCGATGCCGTTCGCTCCGAAGGCAGCTTAAACGCTCCTTCGGCGGCGAGCGGCGCGGCTTCCGATAAGCAGATCAAATCTGCGATTCGGCTGGCCCGGCGTCGGATGATCGCGAGGCTTACGGCCGTGGCGGAACAAGTGGGAACGTTACCCGCCGTCGTGACCGATGGAAGCATCCAGTATAATGCGGTGCTCGCCTATACGGACGCGCAACTCCTCGAAGAGCCGTATTCCGATCAATACGATTCGTTCCTGCACGCGGAGAGCTGCTACACGATCGCGGAACTCTGCGCGATCTTAAACGCGCAGCAGTTGGGCGCGACGGGCCTTATCCAATCGATCGAGATCGGCAAGGCGCGGCAGCAGTTCGTGAGCCAGGACGAGATTGCGAAGATACGCGCCACCTGGGAATCGCGCGCGAATCGCTTCCTCAGTGCGTATGCGCCCGTGCAGTTAGACGATATTACGGCCAGCCCGCGCATGTTCGCCTCGCGAAAGGGAACATTTTATGCGGGAGCCATTTGATTTTTTCATTTCAATCATTTTACCATGCAACATTTAGTTTTAACCGACCCCGAAGATGACGCATTGCTCGCGAACGGCGAGATTCCCGTGTTAGCGCCCACCGTGCTTTCTGGCTCGGCGGACGCGATTCCGGTGACCGGACCCGGCGTGTATTACATCACGACGGCCGGCGTTGACGCCTGCACGATCGCCACGCCCGCTTCGGGCGGCTTCGGCGTGGGCGTCGATGGCGCGATCGTTCGCATCGTCAGCACTACCGCCAATGCGCACACGATCACGGCGGCGGCGAACGGGATTGTTCCCTCGCATCACCTCGCCACATTCGCGGCGGCGGCTGGTTCGTGGATCGATCTCTTGTTCTTTCGCGGCCTCATCTATCCGCTCGCATCGAGCGGCGTGACGATCAGCTAATAGCCATCCATCATAGCTGATCCATCATGCTCGATCCCATCACACCGCAAGCGCCTTTTATCGTGCCGATCGAGGCGCAGCAGAACAGCACGTTGAGTTTCAACGTGCAATTCTGCAATCCGGATGCGAATGGGAACCCTGATCCGACGAACCCAATCAACCTCACGGGCTACACGTTCGTGGGGTCTGTCTGGCCGGATCAGGCATCGCGAAGTGCCGCGATCGTGGCGATAACTGTCACGGTCACTGCTGCGACAACGGGCTGGGTGAACGTCGCAGTCACGGCGGCGGCGATGGCGATTAGCCAGGGCGAGTTCTATTACGACATCGCCGGTAAAGTCGGCACCGCCGATCCGCAATATTTCATGGCCGGAACGTTTAAAGTTACCTCGCGCAAGAGTCACTTTTAAAATGAATGAACGATCTCGCAATTGTAGTGCAGCCGCTGGTGACCGTGGGCGTCGTTGTGACGCCTCCGCCATCGCTTGCGCTCACGCTCGGGATGCAAGGGCCAACCGGACCGCAGGGTCCGCGCGGTGCACCAGGGCAGAATTACACTTTCACGCAGGCTTCGGCTTCCGACACATGGGTGATCGCGCATAACCTCAATGCCTATCCGAGCGTGACGATCGTCGATTCGACGGGCCGCGAGGTCGTGGGCGACGTGCATTATATCGACGTGAACAACGTAACTATTTATTTTACGGCCGCTTTCGCCGGCCAAGCATTCTTAAACTAATATGGCACTTCAACCGAGACTTTTTGGAACGCACATCGACTTGCAGGGCAAGAACGAGCTTCGCAATGCGATAATGCAGAACCTTGCCAGCGCGCCAGCCTCGCCGGTGGAAGGATTGATGTATTACGATACCACGCTGCACCAATACGGCGTGTATCAGAACGCCGCATGGGCTTATTTCGCGGACAAAACGTTCCTGCTCGCCAGGGCGAATGCAACCGGCACGCAGCTTTCGGCAACGATCAGCGACCTGGCTGCGACAGTCAAGGGTTACTCGCTCGATATGTTCGCGGCTCCGGCCGGCAATGTATCCTGGAACTCGCAGCGCATTACTACGCTCGCCGATCCCGTCTCGGCGCAGGACGCGGCGACCAAGAATTACGTCGATAATGCCGTGGCGGGCTTATCCTGGAAAGACCCCGTGCGGGTCGCTACGACGGCGGCGGGAACCCTTGCCTCATCCTTCGCCAACGCATCCGTTGTCGATGGGATCACGCTGGCAACCGGCGACCGGATTCTTATTAAGAATCAGGCGACGGGCAGCGAGAATGGCATGTACAGCGTGAATGCCACGGGCGCTCCAACGCGCACGAGCGATTCCGATACGAGCGCGGAGATCGTTGGGAGCGCGGTGTTCGTGGAAGCGGGCACGGCGAACGCGGGAACCCAATGGGTGAACGGCAATACCGGAACGATCACGATTGGCACGACCGCCATTACCTACACGCAATTTGGCGCAGGCTCCTCCTACACGGCTGGCAATGGCCTTACGCTCACGGGTTCGTCCTTCTCGGTCGTAGCGGACACCGGCATTTCCGTGAGTGGCACGGGCGTGGCTGTCGATCACACGAAGGTTCCAGAACTCTATGCAGCCTCGTTCGGCGATGGAACTTCCACTACCTTTACGATCACGCATAATCTCGGCACGCAGGACGTGATCGTGCAGGTCTATTATGTCGCTGGCTCGAATCAACAGGTGGAGTTCGATATTCAGCATACGAGCACCACGGCAATAACGATCAATACGAACGGCATCACGCCGACGAGCAATCAATTTAGAGTCGTCATCCACGGATAATGGCACTGGAACCAAAGACATTCGCGGTGCCCGTCGTTATTCTCGGACAGACCAATTACGGCACGGTGTATCTCGATTCGGCGGGCGAGATCCAGACGGTCTCGCCCGGCACGAGCGGCAACGTGCTGACTTCCAATGGATCGAGCGCGGCGCCGACGTTTCAGGCGGCGAGCGGCGGCCCATCGGGCGTTATAACGGGAATAGGGTATAGCGTGCCGACTGGCGCGACAAAATACGTACTGCCTTGGGCCGTTGCCAACAGCTCCCCAAAAGGATACGATGCCTCGATTGAATTCTTGGTGGAAATGCCCGTTCCATTCACGGGGCATATCAAAGATTTGCAAGCCGTGATGAATGGTGCGCCGGGAAGCGGGAATTCCATCCAGTTCACTCTATTCATCAATGGCTCCTCGACCGCATTAACCTGCACCATTTCGGGTGCATCGGCGACGACAGCAGTGGATGCCACTCATTCCGTCGCCGTAAGTGCCGGGGATTTGGTGACACTTCAACTCGTCACTTCGGCGGCGCTCGCCAATAACCAAGCGTCGTGGAGCTTTGTCATCCAATGATTTTTCACATTCATTTTTCACTTAACCAATCATGCCAGTGCATAATACGACACAGATACCGCTCGCTAATACTGTCGGCGGCGGGAACAACGGACAGTACATTCAGATCCACCAAAACGCTGATGGAACTTTCATCGCAGCAACCGCCGTCGATTGCTATGGCGATCCAGCCGGGACCGTGCATTTTTTCGGAAGCCAGATCGATTCCGGAGGCCCGCGGGCCGAAAGCGGGCAGTACACCTGCCCGGTAACCATCATCGAACGCGACGCGCAGCATCTGAATGCGATCGATGCGCTGGCGCCATACAATCCGACGCTCGATAATCCGGAGGATACTCTGGAGAATGGCGTCATCATCGGCGGCCTGATGAGTGTCTATGGCGATCCGTCGAAGCCGTATTTCCTCTTCTGCATCACGGACAAGCCGCTCGGGACCACGGGCTTCAAAACCTCGCGATTCTTCATCGGGCAGTTCATGCGCGCCGGTGGACCGGAAGCATCGAAGGCCAAACAGCGCAATAAATACAAATATAACGTCGTGAGCGTGGATGGCCAGGGCTTCGTGACCACGACGCTCGCGCTGACCTTCACGAACACGGGCACCGTCGCCGGGCCGACGCTATCTGGCAATGCGGCGCACGGCGAATGGGTAGATGCAACAGCGTAAAATAATTACGCGACATGGTGCAATTACGGCTCTATACATTCGACCGGTTCGGGAAGGAAATCTACTCGACCTGGACGTTCAGCCCACTCGTGGACGAGGATGCTTACGATATTTATCGTGAGAATACCACGTCCGCGAGCGGCGAGCTGCGGCGCCGTCCGACGCAGGAGCGCGAAGTTCGCATCATTACTCTGGGCGCGGGGCTATTGCTCAATGCTGAGGACTGGGCGAATTTCCGCTTATTACTTCGAGCGCACAAAATAACATGGTTCCGCGCAGTCGGCAAGCCGACCAACTTCCAGTGGGTCGAATACAAGCTCGATGAGCAGGAACGAATATCGTTCACGCACGAGAGTGAAGTGATGCGATTACGCCGCATCGTGATTACGCTCGTGCAAGCGAAAGCGCTCTCATTCACCGATTTCAATAATACGACCGTGCAATTGGTGGATGAATTATGATTCCCAGCGTCTACACTATCGACCGCAGCCATATCCAGCGCTCCTTTATCGGCACGCAGGATATGACCGCACCCGCGAAAGAAGCATGGGAAGAAGCCGGGAATTATTATCAGGGCTTCGAATTGCTCGTGAAGCATCTGATGGAGCAAGATTCGCTGGCCCGCGCCGGCGCGACGCTTCCGGGCTATGCCGATTTGGGATATTTGATCTCAGGATCCTGCGAGCCGGCGCAGAATGACGATGAGGCCATTCGTTACATGCAGACCAAAATGAATGGCACGCGCAATGTGGCACTCTTTACACAATGGACACCGACGAGCCAGTACGCCAGGCTCGTGCTCTTTCGCATTCAAAGCTTGGGCAATGGCAAGTATTCCGACAACCGCTTCTCGATGATTACGTCGCTACACTATACGGCTAAATGGAAGTGGCAGACCGATTTTTCCGGATGGATACCGGCGTACGAAACCTATACCGTCATCGCATCGAGCGTTAAAGTTACCAACGGGCGGCTGCTATTCACGCAGGCCGGCATCCCTCCGAATTCTATTCCTACCAACATCACATGATACCGATCGCACTCACTATTCAGGATTTAGATAACGAATTGCTGCGGCAGAACGCGGCGCTCGCGAATTATGCCGATTACCAGGCACGGAGGACTCGCGCGTATCAAGCCGCGCTCGCAGCCTATCAGGAGACGCTTGCCGGAAACGACGATATTTTTGTGCGCGCGAACACCTTCGCCGCCCCACTGGCCATCGGCTCGATGGTAGTGAGTACGACGACGGGCGATATTTACACCGTGGCATTGCCCACGGGCGCGCGCCGCATCGCGGGCGATGGCATTATGATTTCCAAGGCGGCCAGCGCGGATTTCGTAATGGTTCCGCGCATGGCATGGGATACGATCGTCGCGAACGGTACATCGCAAACGCCTTATGCCTTCTGGGAGGACAAAGGCCAGATCGTCATCTATGACAAGGACGGCGCTAACTTCGACGCGACAAGCATCGTCAACTTCGATTACTACCGCCAGCTCGACGGCACGACAACCATCGGCGCGAATCTCACGCCCTGGCCATCCGGGAATTATATCTGGACGAACGTCACGGGTACTACGCAAACGATGGCGCCCGGCAATGCGTACATCGCGAATGACGCCTCGCTCGTCACGTTCACGCCGCCTGTCAATTACGCGATCGGCGACCGCTTCCTCATCGCCGGCCAGGGCGCAGGCGGATGGAAGCTTGCGCAGAACGCATTGCAGCAGACGGATTTCCTCGCTGGCAACACGACGAATGGCATCACGGGCTTCTCGGAATCCAACCGCGCGACGGACGTGATTGAACTCGTCGCGATCGGCACGAAGACGTTGCAGGTCGTCAGCACATCGGGATTCGTCACGAGCGACACGGGCATCTATGTGCAGCCCGGTCCGCTCGCGCCGGCGATGGATATTCATCAGCAGGATTTTTCAACGATCGTTACGAACGTGCTGGCTTTATTGCCTCAGCAATGAGTAACGAGTAACGAGTAACGAGTCATCCACAACACTATCAACATCTACACATTATGGCATCTTTCGCAGTATCTCTTCCCGTATCAGGTGGCAAATTAAATTGCACCGTCAAGCGGCCCACGCAGGGCCTCGTCAAACAATTTCGGCAGGCGGCGCGCAAAGTCGTTGAGCTGACGGCGAAGTATTCCGCCGCAGTCGATGAGCTGGTGAAGGCGTCGCAATCGGGCGATCCGGACATTGCCGCGAAAGAAGCGGCGCTGGATGCGAACGATGTCGCGAGTTACGAAGCGATCAATGAGCAGGCGTGCCTGGTGCTCACGATCGTGAGCATGACGCCGGACGATCCGAACACGCCCTTTGTCGCGGTACTCGATGATGTCCTTTGGGACGAAGTCGAAACGACGACGGTGCAGGGGATCACGAATTTTTTTCAGACGAGCATCAGCGGGTAATCGATAAGGTCACCGCGGCCAAACGCCACTGGCGATCGCTCACGTGGAAATCTGAAGAGGAATTTTCGCGAGCGACCGAAGAGCGGCTGATCCGCGAGGACTGCGAGGATGACGATGGCGTCCTCAATGAGAACTTATTCCACCATCGCCTGAAGGACATCGGCCGGAGATTTCCGGCCGATCTCCTGACCGAAGAGCAGGTCGAGGATCACTTCATCTGGACCGTCGCGCGGCGCGACATTAGAACGTATCAATGGATGCTCGAACATTTGGACCTGTTCGAAATTGTCGAGGCCTACGCCTTCATGAGAGTAGATCGCTACATCGATGACGAGCGCGACCCGGACGCATAAATTATGAGATCTGCCCTACATCTGATGCTGACCACGGAGATTGCCACGGAAACGTGGCAATACCGTTTGTACACCTACGATCCTTCTACGGGCGGCGTGCAGATTGCGATGGCGTCACACCTGGCGTATGTCAATAAGACGACGCCTACCATCCTCGATGAATCGTTATTGAGCGATCCGGGCAAGCGCGAGGATGCGACGGATGGCGACGTCACGCAGGGCAATCCGCAGTTCAACAATTACGAGTTAAATCTCTTCAGCGATCCCTCGCTCGCGCCATTGATGCTGGCGCTTCGCGATACGTCGAAGGAATTATGGCTGGAGGTAACCATTCAGCAGGCATGGCCCGGGCAATCGAAATATGATAATGCCGGCGCCGGCGAGATGTTCTGGCCGCGAAAGGAACGATTGTTTTTCTGGGGTAAGGCGCTCCGCACGAGTTGCGGTGGCGCCGTCGATCGGCAGCAGGGCACGAAGAGCGCCGGCACATGGAAGACAGAGACGGGCGTACACACGGGAACGTTCAAGCTCACCTTCGTTCACTGGATGAAGGTGCTCGGCACGCCGGCGCTCATTCCCAACACCACCCAGTATATGAAGCCGCGCATCATCGAGTGGCTCTCTGGATGCTACGATGGCACCTGGCCGCCCACGTTGGATGTACTCTCTGCCGATGGCGGCGCCACGGAATCGATGCCTGCCACGCCCGGGCCGGCCTACGTGCGCATCTCCACGATGCTCTATCAATTATTGCAATTGATCTCACCCACGTCGCTCTTCGCCATCGACGACCAGCGATTGCGTCATTTCGATGGCTTGGGCGACCTGCCAATGTCAGTATCGCAAGGCAATATCATGATGCGCGATGCGATGTCGACGGGCGGCCTTACGCCATTCGTTACGCACCAGCTGGCTGAAGTGCAGTTGGAACGTTTTTTCTACCTCTTCGACTCGTGGCAATATTATGGCGGCTCGCCCAATCTCTACTATGCTCGCTTCACACGATACGATGCGGCGCTCTTCGACGCCGGGCTTCAGACCAATGGCAGCTACTCGCCGGATTCGAAGTCGCTCTATTCCATGAAGGATTATTGTGAGGCACTTGTGCGCCTTACCTCGGAATTTAATTTCGAATTCGGCGTGGAACTTCCTACGCTCGAAGAGAGCGGGATGCCCAATGGCTACACCGCGATGCCAAATACTTTCGCCAATCGGCTGACAGTGTGGCACGCGGCGACGCGGTGGCTCTTTCCGTGGAGCAGCACGCCTTTGAAGTTCGCGTATCCCGATCCCGATCAACAGAGTATTCAATATATACCCGCTGCCAATTGGCTATCCTCGGCCACATACAACGAGCCGACGCCGACCATCGGCGGCCCGGCCTACGAAAAAGTTGATTTTGGCTGGGACCCCGAGCACACGAACGATTTCGCGGGCAAGACTTTATTTCGATTCGTCGCTTACACCGTCGATCCCTACACGCTCGCGAGGACCAATGATCCCATCGGCGTGGAGCTATATGTTGGGCCGATCGGTCCGCCGCCGAATCTGGCACTCGAAGTCGAGGTGTATAATAACGACGGGACGCCGGCGACGGGGTCCTTCCTCAGCTCTCAGGATTGGGCATGGTATCACGCGATGCTTATGATGACGCGCTGGGGCGCGCCCGTCGCAATGATCGAGTTCGATAACTATTCGCTTGCGTTGGAACCTTACGGCGCATCGAACACGAAGGCTGGCCCGATGACGTGGACTTACAGCACGGGCGATCTCGGCGATTTTCCACGGGCGCGATATTTCATGATGGATCCCGGAATGCTTCATGCCGGGCCAACGACTGGATTGCAATCTGGCGTATTCGCGGAACCTATTATCTTCGCACTTTATGACGTGACCTTTACGCCCGGGAAGCCCACGCATATCAAGGGCATCGAGATTGCTCCGCCCTTCGGCAATGGGTCGGGAGGTACGACTCTCCAACTTAAATCGATCATTCCTCCGACGCCGCCGCCGCCGCCACCACCACCACCACCCACGCAGAATTCACCCACCGCATCATGACGCTATCCGGAACATGCACGATCACTGTCGAGCAGACGAATACTTCGCCGCTCGTGCAGGTATCGGTCTATATCGATGGCGTGCTCTTCGATACGCTGGTGGCACTCGCGGGCGTGACGACGTGGACATTCTCGCTCGACACAACGAAATATTCCGGCACGGTCGCATCGCCCGTCAATCACACCCTCACGAGCGTGCTCTACGCTCTTGATGGAACAACCTCTTCATCGAGTGCAACGATAACTATCGGGAATTAACATGGCCGCAGGAAGCACCGAAGCACTCTACACTATCAAGGTAAGCACCGAGACCACCGCCGTCGATAAGCTGTCGAAGGATGTCGATGCGCTGAAGAATCAGCCATCGATCCCGATCAAGCTGGATGCGGCGCTGGCCACGCAATCGGTCGAGGAGTTGAAGCGGCAGACGGCCGCGATCGCGCAGGAAGCGCAGATACATCTTGGAGTCGATTCAACGCAAGCGACGAAAGCGATTGGCGCGATCGGCGATGAAGCGAAGCATCTTTCGAAATCAGCGGGTGCGATCCATGTGTCCGCCAATACCACGCAGGCCTCCGAAGCGATCGGCGCGCTTGCGAAGAAGGAGAAGACGATCGGCGACGAGAAGATAAAGATCGAGGCGGATACGAGCGGGGCGACCTCGAAGATCGATGGGCTGAAGGAGAAGGAGAAGTCAATGCATTCCGGCATTGGCGGTGCCAGCCACGTGATGGAAATAGCGGGCATCGGCGCAGCAGTCGAGGGCATCAAGATGCTCGGCGAAAAGGCACAGGAGGCGATAGGATATGCGAGGCAGATGGAGACAGCCTATGGCTCCGGGGCGGGACTCGTTCAGGCTAAAAAAGACGCGGAAGAATTAGGAACTCAATTCGGCATCACTGGCGAGCACGCTGGCATTGCTATGGCCAAGATACGCGCAGCAACCGCGGGAACGGGAGCCACGCAGGCGCAGGTCATTCAGTTCACACAAGCATACATTGCCGCTCAAGAGTCAGGCCTCCAAATATCCGTTCGATCGTTGATGACGGAAAAGGGGCGTCAGAACATGCTCGCACAGGGCGGTCCGCTCATCGCTCAGGCAATGGCGAGCGCGAAAGACCCGATGACTCAAGCGCAATTGGGGATGAAGAATTTGGAGCTTACGGCGGGCGATCTCGCCGCCTCCGCGTTAGGTTCCCTGGCTCCCGCGATCACGCTCGTTTCGTCAGGCTTGAAATGGATGGCTGATTTTGCTGAAAAAAACAAAACGGTCGTATTACTGTTGGCGGGAGCCGTAGGATCGTATTTGGTCGTCACGAAGTCGATGGAGCTATATGACATCGTGGCCGCCTCCGCGAAAGCATTGCTTGGGACCGCCACGGTAGCATCGACCGCCGCGACCGAGGGCGCGACCGTCGCGACGGAGGGACTGAATGTGGCGATGACGGCGAATCCCATTGGTCTTGTCATCGCGGCCATCGCCGCGCTCGCTGTAGGATTTTACGAACTATATCAGCACTGCACGCCAGTTCGTAATATTATAAACGATGTCTGGGGCGTGCTGAAGGGCTTGGGCGCATTCATCGACTCGTTCGTTTCAACGGAGATTGCCTCGCTCATCAAAGCATTCGAAGGCGTCGGCTCCGTCATTCATGGAATCGTTACCATGAATTTTGATGAGGTGAAGAAGGGCGTCGGGCAGGTGACGGATGCTGTCGGCACGGGCATGACGGGCGCGAGCGCGGGCGTGGCGGCATTTAAGAAGTCGGTCAACGATTCGTCCGATGCACTTGATAAGCAATCGGGCAAAGCGACTGACGCCGGCGATGCTGCGACGAATGCTGCCAACAGCGCGGCAGCCGCACAGAAATCATTGGCCGATGCGATCAGTGGCGCGAATACGGCATTCACCGCGCAAGGGAAGGCTGCCACCAATACGCTATCGACTGAGAAGACCGAGTACGAACGTCAGGCGCAATACATCGCGACCGGTTACGCGAATGGCATAAAGCTGACGCAATCGCAGCTGGAAGCGTACAAGCAATCGAATAAGGAGTTGTTCGCGCAAGGTAGCGAATTACGTTCCCAGCAAAAAGAGATCGCGGCCGAAGGCGATGCATTTATGGGCAAGACGCCGGCCTCGCATCACGCGCATGCGGCGGCTCGAAAGAAGGACATCCTCTCCGTCGCGGAAGCGCAGGCGGCGGCGGATTCGAAGAAGTTCGAGGATGCCTTGCGGTATCAGCTCGCGATGAAGGGCATTAAGTTCTCGGCCGAGGACGAGCTGGCTGTTGACGAAAATAAGCTGAAGAATCTGGATCAGCAGATCGCGGCCGTTGGCAAACTATCGGCGGCGCAGAAGGCCAAAGCTGCTGAGGACATTCAGAATGCCGGCACGAAGGTCAACGTCACTTCGAACGGCATTTCCGACACGGCATCCGCCGCGGCGACGAAAGCGGCCGGTGCTGCCGCGAAGCATCAGGAGCAAATCACGCAGGAGCTGGCAGCAGCGCAAGTGGCGATCATGGCCGATGGCGCAGATAAGCAGATTGCGATCGAGAAGGCCAAATTCAACAAGGAGAATAAGGACGCTCTCGACCAAATGGCCGCGGGCAAGAAGCTCTCGAAAGACGAGGCTCTATTGCTGATGGACCGCGAGGTGAAATATCAGCAGGATGTGCTCGCGATCAAGAAGCAATACGCTACGAAGGGCGCCAATGAGGACGTTGCCATAAAGAAGGCGACGATCAAGACATTGGAGGCGATCGAGACCGATTTTCTGGCGAAAAAAGCATCGATGAGCAAGGCGGACATCGATGCGAAGAACCTATCATTTCAGGAGCAGAATCAGAAGCTCAATCAGTCGCTGGCACAGGGCCAGATCACGCATCAGGAGTATAATGTTAAGCTCGAACAGCTGAATCAAAGCCGGCAGAAATTCGAGGAATCGCAGGAGAACCAAAAATGGAAAGCAATCACCGGATTAGCCACTAACGCGTTCAAATCGCTCACGGCGAGCGGCGAGAAATGGCTCGCAACGCGAGTTGAGCAAATGCTGTTTGAAAAATCGGCATTCATCACCTCGGACGAGGGCAAGACTGCGGCGGCGGCCGTGGGATCGGCAGCTCGAATCGCGACGAGCGCGGCCGAGGGCGTGGCAAGCCTCGCGGTGGCCGGCGCCAACATGGTTGCGGGCGTGGCAACCGAAATTTGGGAGGCCGTTTCCAGTTTGGGTCCGATCGCTGGACCGATCGTAGGCCTGGCATCAGCGGGCATCATATATGAAGGCTATCGCGGGTTAAAATCGGCATTAGGGTTCGCAACCGGCGGAATCGGGCTGGTGGGCGAGAAAGGGCCGGAAGTTATCAGTCCAGTGAAGGATTTTTCGAATTTCGCCTCAGGATTGACCACGAATGTGGCGAAAGAAGTCCGAAGGGCAATGAGCGACGGCGACGGGGATCATTCGGGCAGCCGAAAGGGTCCGAGCAAGCTGGCGGTGACCGGCAGTCTGGTAAGTAGGGGTCGAGACCTGAATTATTCGATCACCCGTGACACAATTCAGAAGAAAACGGAGCGACTTTTACCCCAATAAGGGCCGGAATAAAGGTTACCACTCACTGACATGAATGAGGAAT
>JAEHJW020007688.1_pt1 | contig 32869 bp, 41 predicted proteins | sample 9271431 | NCBI WGS metagenome assembly JAEHJW02 | reverse complement strand
CCGCGAGCTGCGAGGAGTCGCCCGATGCCGCGAGCTGCGAGGAGTTGCCCGATGCCGCGAGCTGCGAGGAGTAGCCCGATGCCGCGAGCTTCGAGGCGTCGCCCGACGCCGCGAGCTTCGAGTAGTGGCCCGATGCCGCGAGCTGCGAGCAGTGGCCCGATGCCGCGAGCTTCGAGAAGGTGCCCGATGCCGCGAGCTTCGAGAAGGTGCCCGATGCCGCGAGCTGCGAGGAGTCGCCCGACGCCGCGAGCTGCGAGGAGTTCTTCTTCTTGCCCTTGGTGAGGGCTGCCACCGTGGCCTCGATCTTGGCCCCGTCGCACAACAGGCGGCAGATGGCAAACGCGAGAGGAAGGACTTCCAGCACTTCGCCAGCCGAGAATTTCACTTTGCCATTGAACGCCACCATGGAGGACTGGGCTACCCGGACGAGGAGGGCCTTGGCTGTGGGGGTCCAATCAAGGAGATCCCAGTCGCCCTCACCCTCAAGTAGCCCATGAAGCCCGCCCCCGCAACGCGAGGTGGGATCCCAATCCGGGGCCTCGACGTGCCCCTTCTCTGGCCATTGGAATCCGCCGTGGGATTTGAGGTCCTTGTCACAGGTACGAAGGATGATGGCGGTTTTCTCCTCCACGTCCTTCTTGGATGTCACCTTGCGGGTGCTCATTGGCGCCTCTTTAGAATGGGATGTCCTGGTTCTCGGCGGGCTCGGGCGCGGGGGATGGAGCGGGGGCGCTTCCGGGCGCGGGTTCACAGACCCGGATGCAGTCCACCATTTTGCCCTCGTAGGGGGTGCGGGTGGCATAGAGGGCGATGGCCTTACCGGGCCACAAGTCGTAATCATCCGTCCCCGTAATGTCCACGATGGACGCTGCGTTGGTCTTATTCAGGACCACGCCTTTGTCCTTGCCCTGGAAATGCAGGACTGGCTTGTGGTCCCCACCGATATCCTCGAAGGAAAGGCTTTCGATAATGACCGTGACACGCTTGCCCTTCGGGATGTCTGCCGCTTTCAGATAGCTGCTCGGAAACGCACTGTTGATACTAGGCATGTTCGTTCTCCTCAGATTGTCCGTACATCTCATCCGCCGCCAGCACTGCGGCCCGCTGCCGCTCGTGCCGACCCAGCGCCACTTCCTCCGCGCTCGGGCACCTGCAATCCGCGTAAAGCTCACCGCACCTGTCACAGCATGGACAGGCGCAATGCGCAATTTCCTCCCCGCACTCCGGGCACAGGCCCAAGTCTGGCGAGTCTGGAGGTGCGGCCCAATAGGCGCGGTCATCGCACGGGGTGAGATCGCTCATGGCGCCACCTCGATGGGCACCATCGGCCCGCGCTCATGGCACGCTGCGCACTCGCCCTGACCGTCAATGATGCAGCCGATGGCGGGGAACCCATGGCATGCGCTGACCAGGCGGTGCGGCGGGATCGCGTCCAGCACGGGCGCGAACGCCTGGAGGCAGGTGTTCAACCGTGCTTCATCCCGCGATGCTGCCGCCAGTTGTACGGTATAGAGGTGGCGCACGCGCTCATCCGCGCCACGCATGACTTCGCAAAGCGTGGCGGCCTCATCCTGAGTCACCGCTCGGCCAGCCTGACACGCCGAGAGCACCGGCCCTAACGCTTCCAGCACCATCCGGCAGTGCTGGCGCATGGCGATTCTCGCACCCGCCAGCGAGGAGTTGCGCGCCGCCTGTGTGGGTGTTAGATTATTGTTCGTGGAATCCATTTCTTTTACCTCCTGGCCCCCGCCCACCGGGGGCCTACATTTTGGGGCGCCGGGGGGCACAAGGACGGGTGAGTTCCCCCGACGCCCTAGGCGACTTCACTTTGGCGTCACGTCGGCGGCGGGGCACCTCCTTTCCTCTGGAAATAGCGCAGTGGGGAGCAGTTCCTCAGCGCGGCACAGTCGTGGTGACCTGTTGCGTCGCTGGAGATAGGCCGCATAGGCCAGCGCGGTATACACACCAGGTTGAACCCGACCAGACAAGTGCTTCTGCGTGGCGGCTATCGAGACTCCCGCCGCTGCCGCGAGGTCTGCGACTGTCACACCTAGTAGCCGTCTAGCGCGCTGTAGTGGTGTCACTCTCGCCTCCATGCCTATAATATATTATCCTCTGTCGGAAATGTCAAGTGTCAGATTAGCCATATATGATATAGCACTCGCCAAAATCGTGATTTAACATAACATGGGAATGTGGAGAGGCGGTGCCCCCGGCTCGGGGAGAAGGGTCCGAACCGGGGGCGTACACGGGGGAGGGAGCCCGTGTGTGGGCGAGAGTGTGTTCATGCGGCACTCTTGCGCTTGTAGGCTTCAATCGTGGAGGCCGGGATGCGCCAGTCACCGCGGCCCGCGCCGACACGGAAGGCCCCGCGCAAGCGCTTGGACTTGAGCATCCGGCGTATGGTTTTGACGGAAACGTGAAGAACTGCGGCGGTTTCTCGGATCGTGAACAAGTCGTCTTTCATGCCCTATGCTCCCGTGGACAATATGGGACACCACATTTAAATAGTCAAGCCCTCTCGGTCCGGTGAGTAAAGAACCGCCGCAATGTGTAGCTGCGGACGATGCTTATTCCGGTAAACCACAGGCCAATGGTGAGGTTGGATCGCAGGGGAACGTGGATGCCGAACAGTGGGAATATGGCTACCTGCGACGCCACGGCCACGAGGTAGCCCACGGCCACATTGGCCAGCGACTCGATGAGGCTATGCGTCTTCGTCTGCATCGAGACCTCCCCATAGCGTGTCTTGGATGCTGCCCTTGGCTGCCGCCTCTAGGTTGGCGCAGGCCTGCTCCCAATAGGACCGCTTCAGTTCGATACCGGTGAAGCGACGGCCCAGGAGCAGAGATACGTAACCCTCGGAGCCGATACCGCCGAACGGGGATAGCACCATGTCGCCCTTGTTGCTCCACAGTGTGACGCATCTCTCGATGACTTCCAGTTGCAACGGGCAGATATGGCGCTCGTCTTCCGCCTGCCGTGCCGAGGTCCGCTGGAGCGTCTTGCTGGGGTTGATGTCCATCCAGACCGGGGACGCCCACTGCTGCCACTGCGCCACGGGGAAGTCCTCCGGTTTGTGGCCTACGAGCTCGGGATTTACGCCAGGCTTCCGCATGGTCACGATGTAGTCTGGGATGCCCTGGCGACTAATGCAGGAATCCTTCTTGAGCTGTTTCCAGAGGAGCCCGATGGCCTTGGTCCGTTGCATGGACGTCACGGGGTCTTTCCAGATGCAGACCTCGGAGTGAAAAATCCAGCCCTCTTCTTGAAACATCTTGATGAGCAGTCCTCGAAAGTCGCGGATGCCGATGAACCCTTCCCGTTCCTTGCTGATGGGCAAATTCATGCAATGGAACGAGAGACAGCGGCCGGGCATGGTGACGCGGTAAAGCTCAGGGATGAGAAACCTGAAATGCCGCTCGAAGTCGTCATAGTTGGAGCAGTTGCCCATGTCCCTAGATGAGGCCGAGTAGGTGTAAAGGCTGGCGAAGGGCGGGGAGAAGATCGTGAACCCCACCGACTCGTCGGGGATGTGGCGGGACTCCTCCACGCAGTCGCCGAGCCGCATTTCCCAGCCCTCGCCGCGGCGGACCTCGGTCTCGTATACCTGGGATAGCCGCTGGGTGCCGTGTAGCGCCTCGGCGCTCAGGTCGTGCATGTTGGCCACCATGTTCTGCGCCATGGTCATGGCGTCGTTCTCTTTGCGCTTGATGTTCTCCACTACAGCGCCCTCCTCCTCTGCGGTCACGATGTGGACGTTGACTTGCTGGGTCTGACCGAAGCGCCAGCAGCGGCGGACGGCCTGGTAATAGGCTTCATACGAATCTGAGAGCCCCAGGAAGGCCACGTTCCGGCAGTGTTGCCAGTTCATGCCGTGCCCGGCGATGCTGGGCTTGCTGACGAGCACGCGGTACTTGCCCTCAGTAAATCCGAGCATGCGGTCCTCCTTGTCCTCGCGGGAGTCGGAGCCGCAGACTTCCACGGCGCCGTTGATGCCCGCCACCGCGGCTTGGCTTTCGGCGTTGAGGTCGCACCAGATGACCCATGGCTCGTCGTTGGAATTGGCCAGCTCGATGATCTTGGCGACTCGGGCCGCGATGGAATCTCGCCGAGCCCGGCGCCGATCCATGAGGGAATCGGCCTCAAGAGCGAACAGGTAGCCGGGCGTGGGTAGATCGGCGTGGATGACGTGGGAATGGTAGGAAATCGGCGGCAGGGTGAATCCGTCGTCCTCATAGCCTAGGTCGCTGGGGCGCTGTAGCATGACAGCCCATGAGCAGATCCACGTCCAGAAGTCTTTCTGCGCATGGCGCTTGAGCCGCCACTTGGCCGTGTCTCCGCCGTCGTGGGTGAAGAAGTGGGCCAGCATCTCGTGGCGCGGCATGGCCCCAAGGAACTCGGAATGATTGCCCAGCTCCATGAAGTCGTTCGGGGCGGGTGTCGCCGTGCAGGCCAATCGGTAAGGCGTGTTGATGAACGCGCTGATGACCTCGTTCCGCGTGGCGCTGGTGTAGTCCTTGAGGATGCTGGACTCGTCGAGCACGACGCCGGAAAAGGCCTCGGGCTGGAAGTGGTGAAGCATCTCGTAGTTCGTGATGTTGATGCCGTCGCGGACCTGGGACTGGTCGCGGACCACGCGGGACGGGATGCCGAACTTCTCGCCTTCTCGTTGGGTCTGCGTCGAAACGGCCAGCGGAGCCAGGATCAGGACGGGCCGGTCGGTGTGGTCTGCGACGCGGTGAGCCCATTCCAGCTGCATCGGCGTCTTGCCCATGCCGCAGTCGGCGAAGATGGCAGCACGACCACGCCGGAGAGCCCAGCGCACGATGTCGGACTGGAAGGGGAAAAGCATTGGGTTGACGGCGGCCATATCGAATCCGCATGGTTGCACCAGTGGGATCTTGGCCGCGATGAACTCCTCATACGGCTGTCTCTCGGCATCCATTCTCGTGTCCTCCTCTGGCCAATATAGTCCACTGGCTAGAGAAATGTCAAGTCCCCAGGGGGACGGGGGGGATTGGAGAGGGGCGAAGGCCAAGGCTTCAGCCGCTGGGTTGGGGGGATTTTGGGCCTAACTGGGGCGGAAAGTGGGGCGGGAGGTGCCCCCGGCTCGGGGAGAAGGGTCCGAACCGGGGGCGTGCACGGGGGAGGGAGCCCGTGTGTGGGCGAGAGGAGGGAGAGCTAGGGGGTGACCGCTTGCGCGGGGGCAGGCTTCGCCAGGGAGACGACGCCATTCGTAAGGCAGAGCGCGGCCAGGTAGGCCGGGTCCCATGAGGCGTTCGCGTACCGGGCGAACCAAAGTTGATCCGATGCACCGGTCTCGCCATAGGACCGCAAGAAGAAGTGGAGCGCTTTCAGGTAGTACCCGGCGAGTTCACTGCACATGATCCCGAGGTGGAAGGGGTTAGGGACGTTCCTTCGGAGGATGCGGCGGAAGGGGAATACGACGAGGAACCCCAGGAGCGTCTTGAACCAGCCGTAGGGGCGAGGGTCGTACTTCTGGATCGTCAACGCCATGGCCGCCATCTTGGCAGCGTCGGAACCCTCTGGCCGCATGAGCCACGTCTGCCCGTCGATCCACATTTGCCGGTAGTCATTGATGGGAGTGAACGTGGGGCCTTCATTTAGGGACTCGAAGGCCCTCCCGTCATTCGTGACGGTGTATGCGTGATGAGGAATCGGATAGCCGCTGTCCTTCAGCGCGCCAAGTACTGCGGCGTCTCCCCATATCTCCCCGAGGACGATCAGGTCTGTGATTCCGCCATTGGCACAGTCAAATCCGATGTCCCCGCACTTCGGAGGCCACTGCGTAACGAGTTTGAACATGGTTCCCTCCTCACCAGGGAGCAGGGCCGAAGCCCTGCCCTGGGGTCAGGCTAGAACCGGTACCCGATGGAGACCGAACCTTGAAAGGTATTTGCCACGGGGACAAGGTAGTTTTGAACGTGCCAGAACTGCGCCTTGCTCTCGACGAAGAGGCCTTTCCAGAAACACCATTGCCCGCCGACTCCGGCGGCGTAACCGAGTGCGCCGTTGACCCCCTGCGTGGAAAAGAAGTATTGCGGGGCAACGAAGGCGTAAGCCCCTCCGTGGGTGTCACGGAGGAACCAGTATTCAGCCTGGACAGCTAATGCCGAGTACTTGTAAGCCTCCGTGGGAACGGGCGTGATGTAGTTGTGCACGGCCAGGTAGCGGGCGATGCTCACGGTGTCATGGAAGTACTGGCCCTCGATGGCGAAGCGTTCCGTGGGGAACCAACGGAAGCCCGCGGTGAGCTGGGTTTGGAAGTTTGCAGTGTAGGCCACGGCGTTTCCCTGCTGGGAGACGGCCACCTGCCCGACGCCGAGGTAGGCCTCGAAGGCGGGGAGCGCCTGCGCGACGGCCTGAGCGGCGGAATGGATCGGCAGCACCAGCGGCATGTCTGTGGCGCTCTTCCACTCTTGCGGCGCGGGGCTTGTCTGAGCAAGCGCGGCGAATGAAACGAGAGCGAGAATCAGGAACAACAGCTTCTTCATGGGACTTCCTCCTTATGAGTTTGCACCTGGAGGGACGGCGAGTTTCGTCGCCCCGTTATTGCTCTGCATGGCCTTCAGGACGGTTGCCGCCCCGATGAGGCCAACCACGAACCACTCCCACCAACCGCTGGGTTTGTGCCCGAGGCCGCCAACGTACCCGGCCAGGGCGATGACACCCATAGAGATATCACCCCCGATATGGCGGGTCCGGTACCACGACTGGAAGGGGCTGTCCTTCCATGGCGATGCGTTGTCGGGCATGGTTAGGCCCTCCCCTGATAGGCGAAACTGTAGTGGTTGCCGTCCGGCGTCGGGAAGTCGCCGCCCCACCGCGCCAGCGGGTGCATACTCTTCCACTTTTCCCCTAGAGGCCGGTGAGCTTCACTGTCGGATTGATAGGCGCCGCCGATGAACAGATGTAGGTCAGCCGCAAGCCGGATGTAGTGGCAACTGTTATTCATGTGCCCGTCGTGAGCCTGGAAATCCCCGAACGTCACAGCGTAGAGGCGGCGGCCATCGGCGTCTGTCTGCGCCTTGATCCAACACAGAAAATCGGCCATGGTATCCGCGAACGCTTGCTGGAGTGCAACGAACTCGCTCATGCTTACCGCCTCTCCAAAATCTTCATCAGTAGTTCCTTGTTCTGGCGCTGGTCATCAGCATACTGCCTCCGGAAGGCCTCTACCGCCACCACAAGCTCCGCATGGCTGGCCTTGTCCAGTTTCACGTCCTCTAGCCTGCGGAGGTCTAGATCGTGCCGCGCATCGGTTGCCTTAAGTGTTTGCACGTCCGCTACGACAGTAACGAGCTGGCGGGACGCACCCCATGCGCCGCCTGCAAATGCCATCAGGGCCATGGTCACAAGAGAGATCGCGGCCCCGATGATTAGTCTGACGGGATGGATACCGGCCATTCTATCCTCCTTGCGTCCACCGCGTCTGTCGTGAGTTGTGCCCACCGGCCCCATGGCTTACCTCCTACATCCCCTGCGATCTCGGCGCGCACGGCACCTGAGCCGTGATGGTCCCCGTGTACGTCCCGCTGATGGCGGTACTGGCCCAGTTGCCGTTGGCATCTACGGCTGATGCGGTAATCACCACAGCCGCCGCCTGACGCGGGTCGCCCTGCACGGCAAGCGGCACACCGGTGGTGTTAGGGCACGCGGCCCAGGTCGTGGTCCCCGTGGCAGTGGTGCTGTTGACGTAGATCGCCGTGGCGCTGGTGCTCGTGCCCGTGGCGCACAGGCAGGGGCCGGTGGCCGTGAACCCCGGCGCGGGCGTGGCGATGGCCACGGTAGGCCGTGCGGCCTCGCTCACCTGGTAGTACTCCACGCTCGCGCCCCGCGTGGCCCCTCCCGCGTCCGTGGTGGGGCTCGTGGCCGCATCCGCTACTACGGCAGTGCGGATGCTCATGGAAGGCGAAGAGGACCGCAGCACCTGATACGGCCCGGTGCCGCCGGTCCACGTGAGTACAACGTCGGCGCCAGATTTGGTGACCGTGAGGCTCACCGTCTGCGCCAACGTGGGCAGGGAAATCAGGGCCAGAACCAACACCATCAATCTACGCATCTCTCCCTCCACCTATGTGTAGCGTGAGTTTCGGCCCGTCCAGCGCGATGCCGTCCGTGAGGTAGACCCTCACCCACACGTCTGTGTCCGTGGTGAGTTTCCCGAGGTTCACGTGGTCATTCAGTAGCCCCAACTCCTCGCCGTCCCTCACCAGCACGGCGTGGTCAATCACGTACCCAGCCGGTAACTCAGGCAGCGGGAACACCGCCGACTGGGCCTCCAGGTCCACCTCTGGCGCGTCCCAGGACACGACCGGCGCGGCGTGAGTGCAGGCCAGGGCGAGGCATAGGGCGAGGACGCAGAATAATCGGCGCATGGAGTCTCCTACTTGAGCCAGACACTGACAGTCCCAGTGGGCTCAAATGTCGGGCTCCCCGTAACTGTCGCGCTGGTTAGGTCAATCGCCGCCCCTCCGCTGGTAAGGGATACCTGGAATGAGGTGGTAGGGGTACCAGACGGGGCCTTGATGTAGTAGGCGCTCCCCTGCGTCAGTCCGCCGAAGGTGCCGCCCATCAATACGATTCTCTGGTTTGCGGCCCATGTTGAGGCCGTGCCGTTGACGGTGACGATATCGGTCGCCGCGTCGTGCGAGACATAGACCGCGTTGTCCCCGGCGGCCTTTGCGCTGAGGGCCACACCCAATCTGTACAGGTCCGAGGTCTCCGTGCCTGCCATAGCACATCCGTCTGCAACGGTGGAAACGATGAGGTGGTCGCCACGGCTGACCGCGCCGGGACCGCAGTTGACGGCGGTCATGCCGCCGAAGGTTGAGTAGATAGTATATGCGCCGACCCCCAGCACCGGAGTGGTATTAGAGTCAGCAACTACCGCACGGCGAGCCTTCCGGTCCCCAGTAACATCCAGCACAGACACCTCAGACGTATCAGGGGCGCCACTGATAGCCTGAGTCAAGCCATTGCCAGGCGACGCGGCTTGAGCCATCAGAGCAACTGCCGAGCCAGCCGTCAGGGATGTACCAGCATTTATTTGTCCTATGGAGGTTACTGTCCAACCGTTGGAAATCGTCAGCGGGAACGTCCACGCCGCGCCGTTCTTGCTCACCCCGAGTTTCCACGTTGCGCTAGTCGTGGCCCCGTTGGTCGGGGCAGACCACACGCCCCAGGTGTACACGTCTGCGGTGGAGGTGGTCGTGTTCCATGCCGATGAGGTCCAGGTGTAGGATGGGGAGGCTGAAACTGGATTCCCTGCCGTGGCGAGCGTGCCGTCTGCGGCGGTAAACGCGGCGGCGGGCGGCGACGCGGCCCCCTGCGCGCCGGGATCGACGGTCAGCGTGTGAGTCGTGGAACCACTACGCCCCGCTACTGTGTCCAGGGTGTCCGCCTCGGCGTACAGCGGCGGGGTGGCGGTTTTCCAGGCGTTGAACACGGGGTCGGTCTCGGTGTAGCTCCCAAGTTTGCTGTTGAACGTGGTCCAATCCGTAGAGGACAGGAGCCCGGTCTGCGTGGAGGTGGCGCTGGGCAATGGCCAGCGGCCTTGCTCCACCCATGCGGAGCCGTCGTAGTAGAGCAGCAGCCAGCCGCCAGCGGTAGAGGTGTAGGACGTGGGCAGGCCTGGTGCGGGCGTGAACGCGCCCGCCTGAATCACCACGTCGCCAGTAGCGGGGAACCGCAGGAGTACCACTCGGCCCGTCACGCCGCCGGAGATGGTGGCGACGAGAGAGTTCGTCACGCTGAATAGGGTGCCTGTAGGGAGGTTGAGCGTGGTAGTGCCGGGGTCCACCGACTTGCCAAGCTCTTGGGCCGACAGGTTGCCCATCAAGTCCAGCGTCCCCGTGCTACGCCAGAGACCCGCGAGGTAACCTGTCCCGGCTATGCTCGTGGTAGCCGTGATCTGAGAGATGCCGGAGTAGGGCCGCGCTGTCGTGGCGGCTGACGTGGGCGCGATGGAGACCGTGGCGCCAGAGGCGCTTGCCCAAACGCCTGGGCACCAGGCATTGACGGCGGCAGCGAGGTTCAGTGCCGTTGTGGCGTTGTCAGTCTGAGCGCTGTACTGTACGCCTTCCGTGAGGGTATAGAGCGCCGCGCTCGGCAGTGTGTCGTCCAGGTAGATGCTCACGGATTGCCCGTAGAGCGTGCTCCAGTCCGCAATGGTGAACCCGGTCTGGCCCTGGCCGCCGGAGAGCGATAGCACGCCACCCGTGCGGTAGACGGACGCGCTGGGGTAGGCGCCCATGCCGGTGATCGTCGTCGCGGGCGGCTCCGCGTCCGAGGCCATTTGGCCGCCCACCTGAATGCCATGGCCGAAGGTCTGCGTGGCGGTGAATGTGTTGGCCACGGCCTTCTGCGCGTAGGGAGTGAGGTCGGGAGGCGGCTGGATGTTTGGGGCGGTGACGTTGCCCGTCACGTGCAAGGTGCCGTTAATCGTATGGTTCCCGGTCAGGGTGTAATTACCACCCAGCGTAGGGTTCCCGTCCAGCCAAGTGCCCCCCTGATTGCCGATGAGGATACGGTAATCCACGGCGTTGTACTGGCCCATGAGGCCGCCGAGATAGAGCGCGTTCTTCCCCGTGGACTCAAACCCAACCCAATCCCCTATCCCGGTTGAGCCTGTACAGTCGGCGCAGCCGAAAAACGCGTTCTCGCCCACGACAGACGCCCGGTGCGTGTGCTGTTCGGCAGGTGGAAGCACGGCGAGAGCATAACCGCCTAGCACTGAGTTCCCCGCCGTATCCGTCGCCCCTGCCAGCCCGTGATCGCCCACGATCGTGTCCATGTGAGAAGTGGTTTTGAGGCCCGTGGTAGGCGGCGCGGCCACGCCGTTGCCGACGTAGGTATTCGTCTGGCCGCCCGAACCCTGGCCCATGCCGATGCGCACGCCAGAGGGGTCCACCTCAATGGCGCGTGCGCCGTTGACGGTGATTAGGCCGCCCGTGGTGTTCGTGTAGCAGACATATGCCCCCAGGCTCCCGTCCGGCGTGTTGTCCGTGTAGGTCGTGCCCGTGAGCCCTCGCACCACCTGCTGGAGCGCGTAGGACTCCACGCCCACGTTGCCCGCCGTGCGGTAGAGGTTCCACGAAGTGACCCCAGCCGGAAGCGCGGGAACGGTGACGCTCGCCGACTGCGAGGCCAGCACCAGCGGCGTGCCCGTGCCCATGTACTCCGTCTCGCCGGTAGCCGTCTGGTACGTCCATGCCCAGTAGTAGCTGCCCGTGAGGAGGCCAGCCCCGCCTGCTGTCACCGCTGGCGCCACCGTAGGCGCGGGGGTTTGCGTGAGCACCCATGTTGATGTGGCCAAAATATTTGGCGAGACCGTCACCGCATAGGACGATGTCCCTGTCTGCGTCACTGTTACAGCCGGGGCGGTGCCTGATACCGTGACGTGCCACTGAGCTGTGGCGCATAGCGGGAGGGTCAGTAATAGCGCGAGACCCACGGGCCGCCAGTTCATCGTGTCACCCTCGGGGCAACGGTCACAGACCCCGCCAAGAGCCTGATTTTATTCAGGCTTGCGTCCGTCAAGAACAGATCCCAGACGCCTGATTGCGGAGCCGTTAGCGCCCCCGTGGTGGCGTTGGGCATACTCAGCACAATTTGCCCGCTCGCGGGGACTGTGCAGGTGCAGGTGAATGTGGCAATAGGAGAGGTGGATGCGTAGGTTTGCCGGAATTGCGCGGCGAACGTGTAGCCTGTCAAATTAACAACTACACCCGCACTGTCTTTCACCGTGAGTGTGATTGAGAAATCAGCGCCCTGTTCGATGGTGAGGTTGAGTGGCCCCGGCGTTTGTGCCGAGGTAGCTATCCCGCAACTGAAGATCGCGGCCAGGACAGCGAGTATCAAGGCCAGGGCATAAATACGCGCTCGAAAATTAGGCGTAACGTCCATCAGTCCCTCCTAACAGACCGAAAGAAACTGCTTTAGCGTGTCGCCAGTATCGCCCGCTCCGGCCCACGTGGCACCGCTGTCCGTGCTCTTGAGTATGCCCACCTGCCTTCCGGCGAACAGGCCGCCCGTCACACCAGCGATGGGGGCGATGCAATAGCATTTAGTGTTGGCGTCCGTGCTGCCGCCGTAGACTGCCGTCCAGGTAGAGCCCAGGTCCGTGCTTCTCCAGATGCCGTAATGGCCATTGCTGGAGAGCACAAAGAGGTTACCAGCCGCATCCGAATAGATTTGCTGAATGCCCAGCGAGGTGATAGCGGCGTCCGGGTCCGTGGGGTTGCTCCACGTTGCGCCGCCGTTCGTGCTATGCCGAATAACGGTTGACGTTCCGATGACCTGGCGCGTGCCCACAACCCACAGCACGCCAGTACCTGGGCAGATAATTTCTGCGGCGTTCCCGGCGGAGAATCCCGTGGTCTGCCCCGCGTCCCAAGTGGGCGGCAGTGCTGTTGCGTTCGTGGAGGTGTAGACCTTGCCGTCGCTGCCCAGCACGTACAGAGTTGTGGGCGTGGCCGGGTTGCAGGCCGCACTCACTACGGTCACTCTCGGAGGGGCGACGTTCACCCAGTCATTAGGGAAGTTGTTCGTCCGTGTCAATGTGCGGAACAGCTTGCCCCCCTTAGTGACCACAAATGCCACGGTAGAAGATGGGAATAGCACGATCTTTGTCCACAATGAACCCCGCGCCAGCCATTGCGCCCAACTCTGGCCCCCGTCGCAGCTTACCTTGACAGCGTTGCCCTCGTCGGCCCTGTAGACCGTGAGGCCGGACGCATCGGACGGTTCACGCGCCAGGGCGACGTATGGCCCAGCCATGATCACGGAATCATCGGACCATACTTTCTCTTCCGTGGTGCATGAGTCGGTGGATACCCACAGGCTGCGGGTCGTGAGAGAGGGCACGTAGCCTTCGGCGTAGCAGGGCAGAGACGTCTGCGGCGGCGTGGTGCCCGAGCCGGGGACTGCGAGGATGTCAAATCTGAGCATACGGGTATCCAAATTGGATGGAGGATTGTTGGCCGCGAATGTCAGGCCCCCGTCCTGGCTGATGTACAGTACATCAGGAGGGCTGCCATATTCATACCCAGCTGCGTAAACGATCGATGGATTCGTAGGATCGAATTCCACCTTATAGAACTCCTTACCCGCGAGCCCGCTCACCGGCACCCATGATGCTCCAGTAGTTGCTAGGCCATCTGAGGAATTGAATATTACTGGATAACTGCCATATCGTGCCACCACAATCCAGTGGTCAGCATCAGACGGATCAATGGCGAGATCATAGTATTCGCCGGTAAAGCCAGTTGGACAGATATTCGCCCCAAACGTAGCACCATAGTCAGAGCTGATAGCTATTATGCCGCTTCCGATCTGGATGATTGTCCCCGCAGCATACGGATGCGCGATGATGCGAAAACATGTAATGGCCCCATGATCCGCCCACGTCGCCCCACCGTTCATAGTGTGCCGCAGGTGGCCATCCTGCGTTATGGCATACCACACCTGCGGGTCATAGGTGCCTATGATTAGCTTCACCATCTGGCTGACAAAGGTGTACCCCGGCTGCCACGTTTGGCCGCCATCCGGGCTGAGAAACATGGTATAGTTTGCCGTGCCATCCACGTATGCCTCTGCCATGATGTACGCATCATTGCCTGGGCAGACCGCCAAATAGGCGAATGGGGACTGGGGTCCGTTAGGTGTCGGAAACTGATACCCTGCCGGTGGTATAAGCTCTTGCCAGCTCGCACCGTCGACGGACTTGGACCAAGCTGCCGAGCTGGCATACGGCGCAGGGTAGGTTTGGACGAGAAGGTATCCGCTCTGCTTACCACGCGCGCACGCGAAGTAGCTGCCCAGGTCCATTGCGCGGATGCCCGTGACGAGCGTCCAGACGCCACCTAGCAGCCGATACACGCCTCCCGTCGTGAAGTTGGCGGAGAGATAGAAGCACCCGCCGTCGGGGGGAGAATCATCCACGCCGCCTGTGATCCAGCTATCGATCTCATCGCTCTGAGCCGAGACGCGCCCATCCTCAAGCACCGTTTGCAAGAAGTACGTGCGCTTCTTTCCGGCCTCAATGTATGCAGGGCCGCCGTTGCCCGTACCAGCGGAACGCGGCGCCCAATACCACCAACCATCGGATGCCGGGTCGAGATCAAGCAGCCGATCCTCGGAGATTTTTTTGCTGATATCCCCGTCCTGATGGCATTTCGTGAGATGGAATCCCAGCAAACGCCCCGCCAAATCATCGTTGTCCCATCGGAATCTGATGCAGAATAGATGGCGCTTCGGCAGAGTGAGGGTGTTCCCCACCAGCACAGGCGTGCCATATACTGTTGTTGGGTACTTATCTGCTGGGTACAGTGTGCGAAACATGGCGGGCTCGCCATGGCCCACCTTGTAGATCTCCAATGGGTAGGGCGGCTCGGGGTCCAGGTCATCAATGTACTGGTCATCCGATTCCCCGTCGCCTGTAGACGGAGCCGTGCCCGTTGCGGCGATGGCTTTGATCTTGATGGAGGACCTTGCTAGCGGGTCAACGGATCGCAGTGGTTCCGCCACCTCCGTCACGTAGAACGTGGTGGCCACGCCTCCAATGGTGCGAACCAAGGAATCCCATATCTGATATGCCGTCCCGTCGTCTTTGAGCGTCCATTCAATCGGCACGCGCCGCATTCCAAACCAGGAATACAGCCGGTCCGCGATGAGAGCCAGAACGCTAGTGTCATCGGTGAAGTCGGTAGAGACCTCAAGCTCATTCTTTGGGTAGACGAGCCCGCCACGCCGCTTCGTTCGTTGTTTGACATTACTCTTGACCGTAATGAGATAGCGGAACAGGGACCACAGGACGCCCCGGCTCTCTTCCATCCATAGCGCGTCAATATTCTTGGGTGTGGCCCCGGCCTTAGCCAAATCCCTGCCCTGAAAATAGGTGGTTGTCGGTGTCCTGAACAGACAGGCTCCAACGTCTGCAGCTAGTTCGGAGAGCGTATCCAGTACGTTCTTGCCCTTTGTGTCGAGATAGGGGACAACATCTGGGCTGAACGGCGTGTAGTTGATGCTGCGAGCGCCTGCGGCTATGCCGCAATAATCAAGCAACTTCCCGACGCAGACGCCGAACGAGAGCCCACGCCACCCGGGGGTAGAGCAAGAAACCCCAGCCGCATTGTTTAGATCGACTTTCAACCGCTTGCGGAATTGGACCTCATTGGACAGGAGAACCGTCGTCCCGAATGTCCCAGGACCGACGTGGAGGATTTCCATGTCCTGATTCGTGAGGTGCCCGTTGCTCTGCAACTTGGTGATGGCGAGATGGTCCAAAACCATGAGGCCAACGCTGGCAATAGGTACGGGCGTTGTACCGGTAGCATCAAACAACGCGGCAACGCGAGGACGCATAGCAAGGCCGTTGAAGAGGCCAACTGTAGACTTGTTCGTCTTCCACTTCAGCAGCAACAAAGCGTCATTGTCTACGCGGAAGACCTTCTCGGCGTTGAACCGCTCGAACCGCTTCAGAATACCGAAGAAGGTTGCGGACACAAACCCGTGCTTCGTGTCGAATGTGATACTCTGAGGATCAATGTCACCTGTCCAGACGACGGCGCCGCCCTTGCTGATGCTCAGGTTCCAGATGCCATAACCCAGAGTCTCGTCCCAATGTGCTTCTGGGTTCACATTGGATGGAGCAAACTGCGTGTCATACCAGCCGTCGTGATTGCGGAAATCCACCGTCACGTCGCCAACTGAAATCTGGCCCTTCTCGTCCTCCAGCGTCCGAATGAGATCGGGATAGTTCCGGTTCACACAGAGCGCGTGCGGCCCCGTGCTGACATCCGTGATTGTGCCTGTGGGGTCTGTGAGTGTAAAGACGAGGGCCACTAGATACCTCCGCTACTGGCGGCGACTTCTGCGGTCTGGAGTGAGGTGGTCATGAACACCATGTCCCTGTGGAGGCCGATATTTTTCGATTCCAATTTTGAGGTAACGTCCTGGTCCAACCTAACCTGCTTCCAGGTGGTTCCGGAATCAAGTGAAAGTTCGAGTACATTCCCCAGCACGTATCGATCGCTCATAACCACTTCTAGGTTACTGTACCCTCCCCCAGTAGCACATAGCCAGACACCGCCGATAACGTTCATCGAGATGCCGATGGATTGATAAATGCCGCGCACGACATCGGCGCGGTCATAGTTGCCTAGTTCGATTTGTTCTATGACAGCGTTAGACATATCGTTACTGACTGTGATACCGTCTCCTTGCATGGTAAAAGTTATGGGCACTCCATTTGAATAAAGCATTGGAGCATATGTGTGCTGCACAACCCCGGCAGAGTTCTTGCTCCGTATCTGCAGCGTGGCGAGATGATACCAGGCCATGATTACGCCCTCCCATTCCAGCGAGGCCCGCGCACACTTCCAGCGATCAGCCTTGACCCGCCTGCGATGGTTCGGTCATAGGAGAGAGATGCGCCGCGTAGGCGCTTGACCATAACGCGGGCATTTGCTTCACCCTCGGCTGGGCTGAAGGCCGAGACATGAGCGATGATCGTTGGCCCGCGTTGATTATTGTGAGTTACGGTAGAGCTATCATATCTGATGTCAGACTGGCGCGCAACCGCAGCGGTGATGAACCGACTTACGTCTGGCGGGAGGATATATTCCGGCCCAGCCTCTCCAGCAAGGACATGGGTTGGCTCAGTCAGGTAGGCGCCCTTCGCCGCCTTTCCAGGATTGGTATTGGCGATCTGTATTACATCGGCCATGCCAGCTACTACTACAGCCGCCGCTCGAAATACTGCGGTGTAGGGATCGCCGGTAGTCAACGCGTTCGTGGCCCCGAGATAGGTGTTGATAATCGCCTGTGCATAAGCGAATTCTTTTTGGACTCCAAAGGACTGAGCCAGCGCACTGCCCAGTTTCATGGCAGCGTCCTGCATCATGTTGACGAGTATCTGATGCTCAAGTTCTTTAATCTTAATGGTAGCGTCTGAAATAGCCTGTTCTACAATGAGACTTTGCGCACCAGATGCTTGCAGCGCCGCTATTTCCTCACGTAATTTCTGCGCGTGCATATGGAGTTCATCATTGCTCATCTTCTTATAAGTTTTGGCGTGTTTATCGGCTATAGTCTTTGTTAGTTTGTCATAGGCATCAGCCTGTTTTTTTGCGTTATCGAAGCGTTTCTTTTCTTCATCAGCATCAATTTCGGTGAGGTTTTTGTTAATGGCAGCGCGTCGTTTCGCCGCGTCCTGCCAAATCTTTATTTCCTTATTCGAGTAATCCTTTTCAACCGCGAGACTCTTATCAGCTGCCGCCTTGAGTATTGCTTGGATAGCCGTCGTATTGCCATTTGCCGCTTTGATCTTTGCTTCAGTCTCGGAGATGAGAACATTCATCACGGCGGTCTTCTCATCCCGAAGGGCGTTCACAACGTCCTGTGCTGTCTTCGTGATAGTCGTTTTAGCATCCGCATTTCTAAACGCGGCCTCCGCTTCAGCTCTCTCTTGCTTTGCCAGCTCTTCGGTAGCTTTCGCGGCATCTAGGGTGGCCCTAACCGAATCAGATTCAGCCTTGCCTGCATCCTTATTATTTCGTTTCCCCTGTTGTATTTCCATTTTGCCAAGTTCAGCTGCCGCCTTGAGGCGTGATTCTAGGTCCAGGCGGGTGTCAGCCAGCATCAGTTGAAGCAGAGTGTGGCGATTATTATAAGCCTCTTTCTCAGTATGCGACTCTGCCTCGGCAGCCAGGCCTAAGAGTTCGTAATCCTTCTTCAGTTTCTTTAGGTCCTCCGCAGCAGCGCGGGCGCTGTCTTTGTTCCCCTCAAGAGCCTTATCAATGATGGGGGGTAGTCCCTGATAGGCACGCTCTAATGCTTCTCGTTCCTTATCGAGGGCGCTGAACCCATCTTCAGCGTTTAATGCCAAGGCGTGCTGTGCCTCTTTAAAGGCCTCAATAGGATGCTGCAAATTTGCGACTACATACCCAAACACCGCGACCTGTTGAGCAACAATCTCTACGCCAAACCCAATCTTTTTAATATCAACCACAAGCGCCCGTATTCCATATGTAAGAGCCGTAAGCGTCTTGATGATCGCGCCGCCAAACGGGCCTGCCAATTCGCCCATGGCTTCCTTGGCGTGCTCCCATGATGTGTTGAGTTGTTCCTGGGCTACCACTGTGTCTGTAATCTCCCTTGCAGATGCTGCCATGGAATCGCTGAGCCGGTCAAGAGTCTCGATCCAGGTTTCCCCTTCTTTGTGGTTAGATATCAGTATCCTGCCAAAACCCCTTGCTGGGATACTCACACCCTCATAGGCAGCGGTTATGGCCAGGTAGGTGGACTCCATGTCGGAGAGGCCCTGTCTCTCAAGGTCCATTGCCAATTGCGTGAGCTTTTGCGTATCATTCACGTTATGTGTGACGGCAATCAGTTTATTCATATAGGGAATAACCCTTGATTCCCCAATGCCTGAATAGTCAACCATGGCTGTGGTCGCCGACCGCAACTCTCGTGCCTGTTCTTCTGTCGCGCCAGCAAACATTCTGGCATTGCGCTCAAGATTCGCCATAAGGTGCTCGTCCTTGATCGCTTCCTCAAACACTTCCCATACCGCTTTTAGCGCCTCCTTCGCAAGCTCAAAGACGGCCACTAGGCTGAACCATTCAATAATCGAGTCCTCTAGGCTGGCGGTCATCGCATCGGTGCTATTCTCCACTCGCTTCTGCGCATCTGCCTCATCTTTCAATTGTGATGTTTTCGCAGCGATAGCATCCGTTGCGGCCTTCCTGGTCCCGACAGCCGCCTCTTCCGCCTCAACATCACGCCAAAATGCAGCGGCGTCTTCATCGGCGGCCTTGGAGGTGACCCTAAATGCCTGCTCTAGTTCTGCGCAAGCCGCATTCATTTCATGAGATGCGGTCGTTGCACTGGCATATATGATGGGTATTTGTCTGGCACTCTCAGCGTGCCTCGACACTTCAGCATCCAGCACACGCAGCTTGTCCGTGACGGTAGAGATTGCCGCATCCTCGGACGTCACGGTCAACTCAACGCCGATCTTGTAGCTATCACCCATGACTTCCAATCCTCGCAGATGCTGCGTTCATTTCGTCTATTGTCGGGGGATGATCAAATTCTGGGCAAGAGGGTATGGTATCCCCTGTCTCGCGGCCCGGCTGGTTATCCTCCAAGAGCCGTTTTCGGATGCGCGTTTTTTTGGCGATGGCGTCCCGGAGCGCATAAAACTGCGTCGCGGGCATCACCTTTAGCCGGTCCAGGTCGTACTGGGGGCGCGACTCTTGTACACTATCGAGCATATCTACCCAATTCCATTCTACAGATGACAGCCATTCCGGGCTGTCATCTGTAGTGAATCCTTCAGCTTCTAGCCGCGCCTGCTCGGTAGTTATGGCCTCACTGTCCTGTGTAGCATACAGGTAGGGCAGGTCATTGCAAAGAGCGAAGGCATTAAACGCCCTGTCGAGTTGGGCAGGGGTCATGTTGCGCTCATCCCTCTCGCGCATGGGTTCTGACACAAGAAGCCTCACGAGGGGTTGAAACACTGAGAAGCTGCTTGCTGATTCGCCTTTGGCGAGTATCCCGAGGGCAGTCTTGGACGACGCGATGAACTGGTGAAAGCGATAGAGGGGCATTGGTCCAATCGTGTACCACTGGCCAAAGATGCGCGTCTGGAGGGGCCACAACCGCACCCCTCCAAGATAAACGCGCCGTTCCTTCCGCAATAGGCGGTTCATGCCTTAGCCTTATGCGGGCAGGATGTATTGCCATTTGCCGTAGTGGTTAAATGGCGTGGACCCGGTGACGGTGGAGTCGTAGAATGCCTTCAGATCGAAGTCGAGCGTGGACTCACTCGTCTTGCCAAACCCGGGCCCCTTGGCGATGCCGCCACGGCAGCGCCAGAGCGTGACCTGAAGCGCGGTGTAAGTCACACCGCTAATAGTGGCGTTAACAGCACCGGTCAACACGACTTGGACATAGTTCCCCGCAGCGGGGTCGTCAAAGCCGTAGGTGAGTGTGCCATCAGTGACACCCGCCACCCTAGCTACCGTGACTACCTGCGAGCTGTTCTCGCTGTTCATCAGGGCAATAGTCGCGGGTTCGAGTTGGTGGATAGTGCCTTTCAGGTCCAGCTCGTTCTTGGTGGGGAAGTCGCCCACGGCACCTAGTACGTCTTCTGGCTCTATGTCCTTGTAGGTCTTCTTCCACCCGAACTGGATTTTCGATTTGTGCCCGATGTCCGTCAACGTTGCGGCGCCGCCTCCTGTCACCCAGGGGCCGATCTGGACGATGGGCCGCAGGCCCGCGATGATGCTAAGAACATTCGGGGAAAACGTAGGGAAGGTGAATGCACCGGCCATGGCTGGTTACTCCTCTTCGGCCAGGACCGGCGAAGCCGGGGCGGCCTTGGTTTCGGTTTCCGTGATCGGTTCCACGACACCCCGCGTGACGAGGCAGTCGGGATAGTGAAGAAGATGACGTAGAGCCTCCGGGTCGGTGCTGTCGTCAGCCGTTAAGATGTCGTAAGCTCTGTAGTTGCGACGATTCCAGTAGAAGCTCTGGTTAGTGGCCAACCCAGCCGGATGCTCTTCGCTTTGAGCGCGAACACGATACTTCATGATCTAATCCCTCCTGGGAATGCGGACAATGAGCGGGAGATCAACCCACATGTGGTTTTCGCCCTGCTGGCGCATGATGGGCGCTGCAAGAATACACTGGACCACACCGTTGCCCACGGTTATGGAATTGTAAAGCACGGCCCCCATGAGTACGTGCTGGAGATTGTTGGCCTGGCCTTGCATGGTGCTCGTGAAGCCAGCCGTGCACCTCACTAGGCCGGACACAAGGAGGTTCTTCAGCTCCACGAGGTAATCTTCATCCGATTTGTCGAAGTCGGAACTGGGTTCATAGCAGTAGACGAACGGGGAGCCGGCAGAGTCCACCTGGTCCGGGTCAAAAGCCGGATAGTCTCGGACAACTGTATGTCCGACGCCATAGGCCGCATCCATGGCCGCCTGGAGTAGCGCCACGATGGCCTGAACTACCTGCTCTTCATAGCAGTCAGTCATTGAGTGCGTTCCTCTGGAATGCGGCTATGGCAGCCGATTGGAGGTGTTCACGGATGCTCTCTGCGCGATCCTCAGCAGCAGGGCGTAGGTAGGGATGCCCGTCATAATTCACGGTCCGGTCAAAGGCGCGTACAAATGCGATGCCCTGGGCGGTCTTTTCCCTGCCGATATAGAGTTCGCCTGTTTTTTTACTTCGGCGCGCCACACGAATGGACACGCTACGGCTGTTCACCTGGCGCGTGTGCGCTCTGACATGCTCCACACCATGGAACCCAAGTTCGTGGTAGCGGCCATATTCGATGTTAGTCCCTACAGATATAGACATCCCTTTGAACTGGCTGCCGTCCATAATAAACACTTCATTCCCAAAGTGGATGGAGCCAGCCAGCTTGCCGGTATGCCATTTGAGCGCTTGCCCGTGCAGATAATCCCGAACCACATGCTCCTGCATTCCAGCCGCCTCATGGCGCATAGCCTGAATCAAACCAGCTGACAGGTCGCTCCTGGTGGTGCTGAGCGCCGCAATGACCCGCCCCGCGTTCGACTGAATACTTATTGAACGGATGCTCATCAGAAGACCCTTCGGGCATTGCAGCTGAAGATTTCCTGCACATCGGGTGTAATCCAGGTTTCCTGGAAGCTGGTGGTTTCCTGGCCCATGTGAATGGACTTCTTCCCTAGGTGCGTCTTTTCCGCAAAGGCTACGGCTGCCATCTTCACGAGTGCACGAGCGATATCCGCCGGGATGGTGGCAAACCCCGCTTTGTATGTGACGCTGATGTTTCCGTTGTAGCTGTTGGTTTCAATGACGCCCGAGCCCGTTCCCGCAAGCACGTTCGTTGCATAGATGCTAGAGTCGCCGCTGAAAAAGCGCCCCGTTCCGCGCAGCTTGAGTATGCCGTTTTGGATGTACCAGCCTTCCATATTGTAAGCCGTACTCTGCGCGATGGTGACACCATTGATGACGAGGCCGGGCGGCGTGTCGGTATCGCTGTTGAGTGACACCAACGGGGCGCGTTGCAGGACTAGGCGTTGAGAGCCATCACCGGTATAAATCTCCGTGATGGCTGTTGCATCCAAGGTGAGTTGCAACCCCGTCTTGTCCTCGCCCTTAGCCTGGGCCGCATCCAATAGCGAGGACAGCAACTCATCATGGGTAGCGTCGTCATTCGGCGCGGCGAGTAGGCTTTTGAGGGCGGGCAACAGCGGGTGCATTGCCATGTGGCCTCCAGCGCCTGGGGAGCCTCATGGACTCCCCAGGCCTTGGTTACGCGCTTAGGTGCGGGCCACGGCGGCGGGAGCCGTCGGGGGGTTGACGCGGGCGGACGACAGAATGCCGTCCACGCTCATCAGCTGAGACGTGCTGTTCGCGCTGACCACGATGTCAGCGGTGACATAGCGCTTCGAGCCCTTGTAGGCCACGAATACGCTCATCTGGTCTCCGGTGTTATCCGCGAAACCGGTCAGGGTGCCGATGTAATCCGCAGCCGCCACGTCGGACAGGCCGCTGTCGGCCGTGGTGTCGCCCTCGCGGAGCTTCCACGACACGCCAGAGCCGGTGCCGATGGTGTAGGCCCCGAAGTTGATGAGGATACCGGCGCCCTCGAAGCCCTTGGTATCGAGGAGAGCTGGCTTGACAGTTGCGGCCGTCTCGCTCTGCGCGTCCAGAAGGTGAACGACGGCGAGAGAATTCTTGAGATCACGAAGCATGGGTCTTCTCCTTTCTCAGTCAGCCGCTTACGCGGACACGTTCATCTGGGCCATCGCCTCCAGCTTCACGGCCTGGCCGCCGGTGCGCCACGTCGTGTACAGCTGGATGTACGGCTTGGACGAGTAGGGGTCACGCAGCACGCGGATGCCCATGCGGTCCACGATGGTATAAAACTCCTGCCAGTTGCCGAAGTAGACCGGCTTGTTGCTCCCCGTGGTGCAGTCTGGCAATTCGGGGAACTCCCGAATGGCCTTGCCCATGAACGTGAAATCCACATTCTCTTTCAGGGAGGGCTGAAGGAGGGGATAGTTGGTGGCGTTGGCAAGGGCGTACACCCTGGCGCAGGTGGCTGAGTTCATGGCGAACTGGCCCGCCACGCGGTAACCAGGCTTTACCGCGAAGAGCAACTTCACGAGGCCGGGTAGAGTGATGTCCGTGGCAGCGCCGCTGTTCACCGTGTTGGCGAAGGTCTCGCCCGTGAACCCCTTGGCCATGTTAACACCCGTGCCGTTAATGTAGTCTCCGCTGATGAGGTACTGGAAGGCGAGATTCACGCGCTCGGCCAACAGGCCCTCCACGTCGAAGGCGCTGTCGTCCAGCAGCTTCTGTGTGGTGTAAGGGTTGGCGTAGTACTCGTTCGTCGGGATCTTCAGGAAGCCGATGGTGGGCGCGGTGGACTCAGTGCGGGCGCCCTTTTCGGCCACGCGCCCGACGGTGGGCTCGCCGGTGACAGTCGGGATCTCCAGCGTGTCACCCTGGGATAGCGTCACGATCTTCGCCATCTCGCGGATGGGAGAGTAGAAGATCAGGTTCCGCACGATCTGGGTGTAGAGATTATGCGGGAGCAGGAAGCCGCCCTCAGTGTCTGGGTTGGTGGATAGCGCCTTGGTGTATTCGGGCCGCCTGTCCTTCAGTTCCTTGATCTCGGGCGTCTCGTAGCTTCCCGTGCGGCAGAAGGAGCGGAGGGCCTTCTTCTCGATGTCCACGTCGTCCGTCTTGCCGTCGGTGACAGCCGCATTGCGGTTCAGCTTGGTCTGGACGGCCTCGAGATCGGTCTTGAGCGCCTTGTTCTCAGTCTTGAACTCCTCCATAGCCTTCTGCACGGCGTCGCGGTCATTCTCGACGCCCTTCAGCTTCTGGCCCATGGACTCGAAGAGCTTCTTCTGCTCCTCGGCATACTGCTCCAGGTTGAGTTCAGGCATTGGATTGTCCCTTCAAGCGGAAAGGCCCGGCGCATTGCCGGGCTCGTGGTGGTCCCCAGGCTATCGACGCCTAGAGGCCGTATTTCGCGCGGAACTGGCCTATCCAGTCCGCATTGATCGTCGGCTGGGGCGGCGGCAGTGGCTGCGCCCCGGCCTTGGGCTCCTGCCCCGAGGCGGGATCGGGGGAAATGGCTTGGCGGGTCCCGTCGCCCTTGGCGCTGGACCCGGCGGAGGGGTCCAGAGTGCCAGCGGCGTCTAGGAGTGCCGTGAGTGCTCTGATTGCATCCGTGACGCGCTCCCTGCCCTTGCTGGTCAGGTAGCGGCCTGATTTCAACTCTTCTGTGAGGTCGCGGAGGGCCTTCACGTTATCGATGGTGGCGCCCTCGTTCATGGCCCAGACGACGGGCGAGCCTTCGTAGAGCTTGATCTCGTTAATATCGCGCCCCGGCCACGTCTCTTCATCCGCGCTCGGCTGGCAATAGATCATGCCACCCTTGGGGATGTCGTAGCCGATGGACTGTTCCGCCAAGACGCGCATCTTCATCAGACTGTGGACTTCCTTGGCGCGCTGGACGTTCAGGTCCAACTGCCCCTTGACACCTAGGCCCTTGCTGTCCTCGGCCATCATGGGGTATCCGCCGATGGGTTCCATGGGCGAATGATTGAACAACATAGGCAGGGGCCGTCCCTTCGCCTGCCAGCTGCCGATGGTCCGTTTGAACGCGCCTGGAAGGATGCGGTCATTTCCAGTATCGCGGTCCCATGTTGAGAGATAGCCTTCGAACTCCCCCGCCTCGTTGACCTGCTTGACGAACTCGAAGCGGAATGCTTTTTTTTCCATCTGCTACCTCCGGTCACGCTGGAGAATGAACAGGCCGCGGTCGAGTGCGACTAGCTCCCACCCATCCGCCGACATGTCGTTGAGGCGCTTGGCAATGGTTTCTGGGTCTTCGCCCGCCAACACAAGCGCGTCGTATTCCCGCACAGCGCGGGCGCGGGGGAACTCGGGCGCCCTCATGGGCGCCTCCTGCGGGTGTCTGCCCATGGCTACTGCGCCGAAAGGAGATAGGTCACGGACACGGCGGCGGTAGTGCTGTGCAGATGGATGCTCGTGATTCCGCTCGGGCCGCCCACGGGTTCAGACCATACGAATGGATTGCCGGGATTGTACGTCGCCGGGATGGTGTAGCTCGTGCTCGTGTTGACCAGCGTCCCATCCAGGGTGACGTAGACCGCCGCCGCCCCGTCCAAGTTGGTGATCCTGATCTGCCAAAAGTGCTCTCCGCTTGGCGCGCTGATGACTGTATCCACCTGGCTCGTGTTCGTGGAGGGCGCGGCACTGGTCAGGCTAGCATCAGCCACGCTCACGTTCACGGCGGCGTTGCTGTTCGCCACGCCAGAGGCGGCAAGGTAGTATGTCACCCCGCCCGCCTTGGTCATGTAGATATTCACGGACGCCACGGAGGGGTTGGGCGATGCCACGACGGTCACGGCAATCTGTCCATTCGTGCCGAGGTCCAGCACGGTCACGGCGTCCGACGCGGGCGACAGCGTGCTGATTCCATTGGCCGTGACGTAGGCCACCTTGATGTTGTGCGCGCCGTTGCTGCACAGGCCCGCCCCAGCCCCGGCAAGCGCGGCAGCAGGCTTCGCAGGCGTGGCCACGTCGTAAGCCGTGCTCACTGTCCCCTCTTGCACACCGGCCATGACGCACAGGGACAGTAATGTGCAGGCCAGCAGCACGATCATTCGCCTCATGGCGTTTCTCCTTCTTGCTCTTCTATGACCGGAATCACGACGCATTCACAATTCGGGTGTTGCGGCTCTGACATGTCCCCACTTGAAAATGCTTCATCCATATGGATAACTCCGTCCATGGCATTCATCTCACAGGGCGCACAAGGGAAGCCCTCATTCGAGCGGAGCCATTGCTTGTGCTCCACCCCAGCGTCTTTCCATGCCCCTTGATGACTCTCTGCGTCTGCCATCGACATCTCCGTGCGTGCGATGGCGTCCGCCCGCTCTCCGCTGAATCCGTAGTTATCGGATAGTTCCTTAGAGAGCCGGTCACTGGACCAGCCTTCTTTCAGCGCCTGCTCGATGGTGTCCTGAATCATGTCTCTGGTGGCGTCATCAATGGCCCACTCGGCGTTGGGGTTCTCAATGAGCGAACCATCAGCAAGACGGCGCATCCCAATCATTTCAGCGGAGCGCTCCTGTGCCCATGCCACTGCTCGATCATCTACGAACGTGAGCAGATCGTTAATGTCTGCTCCTGTGCCCATAACCTGCACAAGCGCCTCCTTGCCGCCATTCCTGGCCACTTCCATTAGAATGCTGATCACCTCATTAGGTAGCGACTCAAAGGGGGCCAAATCGAGCAACGCCACGAGTCTTTCTAGCTCTGCCAACAGTTCCGGCGAGGCACTCGCATCTTTTCGCGCATACGCCTTCTCTCCACTGTAGGCGGCCAAAATCGGCTTATACATCGCATGCTTATGGGCATTGAAGAACTGCGCCAGCACATGCGCCAGCTCTCGGCGCTTGCGCTCCATGAACGGCCTACGCGGATCTATCGGCTGCAATCCCCGCAGTTTTTTTTTTGGCCATCTGGGGCAAATGGGTAGACCACATAAGGCCGCGCCTTGCCCGTCTTGGGCGGCTTGCCCGCAGGCTCATCCAACTGCGGCTGGTCCTGCGCAACCTGCGTCTGGTCCTGCGTGGGCTCGCCCTGCTGTTCGCGCAGCGTCGTAGCCGCAGGACCCTTGAGACGCACGTCTCCGCCCTCTTCCGGCGGGTATCCCGATGCGCCAAGGGCTTGGTTGAGCGTGAGAATGCGCGCAATGTAGCCCTGACTGGCCGCCTTCAGCGCTTCCTGGCGGACGATGGCCAGCGCTTCCACGTTGTTGAGGTCAGGGCGGATACGCAACTCTGAAACCTGGAACCGCTTGCCCAGCCACATGGACAGCGAGCCTAGAAACTCATCCATGACGGGGAGCACCGTGTCGATGTATAGGCTGGCGCGGGCCTCGCGGTAGTTGTTGAACGTCTTAGCATTGACGCCCAACAGTTCTGGCGCAACGCCGAATGCCAGCCCGATGAGCGCGCCGCACGACTCCAGGCCCTTCTGCCAGCTCATCTCCTGGGCAGTCGCACCGATGCGGAACGGTTTCAATCCGCCGTCGATAAGCGCAAACGAACCCGCGCCCTGCGGGCCGCCATGGGCAGACGCGAAAGACTCCTTGATCTCGTCTTTCTTTGGCTTGGGGATGAGCTGGTCCGTTGTGAACACGGTCCCGAGAATTCCACCGTTGTCGAGAATTGCCTTGTTGTACGCCAGCATGGCGTTGCTAGTGTCGATGGCTCTTGCCGCAGCCATGCCCGGCGGTTGGGCGTCGTTGGGGTCGAGCGGGTTCCAGGTGTGCCACCACCAGACGCGGCCACCATATCTATCATCGCTGGGCAGGAAATCGTAATCGAACCCCTGCCCCTTCGGGCGGTAGTAGAAGCCCACGGGCGGGCCTAGCGTGCCAGAGGGCTTGACCGTCATGTGGTAGGGGTCTTGCGGATACAACTCCATCGGCGGCCTGCGGCCTTCCTCATCCGGTCCGACGCTGAGAACGTAGGCATGACCACTGACGTAACGGAAGCCCCATACTGCCTTAACCCACTCGGGCCACGACTGCGTGGGGTTGGGCTGGTGAAGCAATTGGTGGAGCGGGTGTTTCTCATCCAACTCTTTCTCGCCAACGAACGGCTTAACGGGGATTCCCGCCGCCGCCGTGAGAATCATCTCAATTGCTCGGTAGGCGTAAGGGTTTCCGCCATACGCCTCGTTGACGTAGGCTTGAAAGTTCCACCGCGTCCACTGCGGAATACCGGGCGCCCACACGATGCTCTGGGGCCGGGTGAACGCCTTAGTCGCCAGCAGGATGCGGTTTAGCAAGCTCAAGTCAGACTCCTACAGCCACGAGAACGAGGGCAACCCACCCACAGCCAACTCGGTCACTGCCCACACCAGCGCGTCCAGCCGGTTGGGGCTGCGCTGGCCCTCAGTCGCATCGAACGTGCAAAGCTCATCCTCTAGCGCCGGGAAGCAGCCGACGTGGTGAGCCTTGCCCTGCTCGTACAGCATGGCGGCGGGCTCGGCCCGCGTGAGCTTGCCCCGGCTTGCATGGATGCGCTTAACGGGCGGAGCGTTGGGCACGGTGCCGATGGTCACAGACACCATCTCGCCACCGTTGTTGTCCTCAGCCACAAGGCAATCCGCCCGGAACTTATGGTACGCCGTCACCGCCGCCGCCGCCCACGCCTCGGGCTTAGCTTGGACCGATGCGTCGTCCAAAATGAACACGTGGTCTTCGGGGGCACCCTTGCAGGTGCAGGGTCCGATTCCAGCCGCCACAATGCCCGCCTCGTCACCGCCCGCCGTTGCCGACGGGTCTAGCGCCACCACAACGCGCGAAAGCTCGGGCGCCTTGGTGACCCTACCGGCCTCCAGCCATTCGCGCTTCCACAGGGCACCTGGAACGTCTTCGAGCAGTTCTGCGTTCAGTTCCTGCCGCCCTAGCCGCGTCCCCTCGTATTTCGTGATAATCCGCTCGAAGAAGGTCCTTGCAAGGTTGTCCCGATTCTCGTAGGTCGTCCCGCTCGTCACTATCGTTCCAGGCAGGCGCATCAGTTCACGGATGACCTTGGTCGGCCGTGGCGTCGTCGTGACCACAGCCTGGGGGTTCGACCCGATGCGCAGACCTAGCATGGCCTGGTCCCAGGACTCAGGATAGCGCCAGGAGGCCAACTCATCACACCAGAGCTTTCGGTGTTGCTTACCACGCAAGCGATCCGGTTCATCCGCCGTGAAGATGAGCGACCTGGCACCGCTTGGCCAGCGTAATTGCCGCTTGCTTGGCAGATACTCCGGACGCTCAGCCTCCGGGCAAACGGAAAGGAGGCCAGACTCTCCCTCGATCATGATGTCTCGGGCGTCATCCGCCGTTGCGCCGATGATGTTCGTGAGGTCGTTCAGCGGCGCCCACTGACGCACCAGCTCCGCGCCGCACCGCGTCTTTCCGAATCCTCGCCCCGCCTTGATTAGCCAAACCTGCCAGGGCTCGGGAGGCGGCTGTTGCTTTGGTCGTGCCCACGCCTCCCAGCGGTAGTCTAATGCCGCCCTGTCACTCGGGCTCAGACCCCTCAGCAAAGCCTCCCGTTCTGCGGGAGGCAAGCTCAGCAAGCAGCCGATCAAGCTTCGATCCTGTGCCAGGGCCAAGTTCATGCGCCACCTCAGAGCGGTCTGTCAAACCTGCCGCCTTGCGTGCCTGCTCAAGCGCCGTCTCTACCGTCCGCAGTGCCTCGGCATAGGTGGTCGGGTTAAGCGTCTGCATGGCGGTCAGGCCCTTGGATAGCAGAGCGTCCGACACGCGCAGTTGCTTGGCCCGAAGCTCGGCTTCTGTAGTGCTGATGCGGTTTAGTGTCTTGGCAACAGTCTGGCTACGATACTGCAACCTCGCCGCGTCCCAGCCCTTGGCATGGCGGGTCACGACTTGGCGGGCACATCCGTGCTTGTCGGCCAGGGCTTGATGGGTGACGCTATCCTCGCCGCTGATGTATTCGGCCTTGATAGCTTCCCAGTTTAGTTTGCTGGCGGGCATGGCTTCGCATCCCCAAGGTGCACCAACTTCATCCCATATTCATTCTGGCCAGATATTTCCAGCCCTGGCTTGCGCTTTAGCCGATTCTTTTGGAAAGGCTTATAGTCTACATAATGGTGGCAACGCCCGAAGCGCCAAACACGCCGTGACACGTCGGGATGGAGTGCGACCTGCATCCGAGACTTGGCCTCGGTGCCTTCTTTCGCGTAGAACTCTTCTGTATTCCCGCCAGGGATCTTCTGCGTAGTTATCTTTTTTTGGAGGAACGCATTAAACTGGATAGTACACCATCCATCCTTAAGCATCCTCAGTGATAGATCGGTATCTTCATTATATCTCCCCCGCCACCGGTACGGAGCGTCATTGCGGATGAGGTTGCAAGAATATATGCGAGTATTCAGGACGAATGGCGGCACTTTGACCTTTCTGGGAGCGAACATTTCATAGTTCGGCCCCGCCATCAAGACATTTTCATATCGTCCGGCGAAGTCCTCCATGGCCCGCCAGAACGACCCGCTCAGGCACCGCGCTTTCATATTATGGTTAAGCCGATAAAATTCAAGAATATTATCATCCATCACCCAATGCCACTGTGCCCCGGATGATATGGCATGGTCCCATGCGTAATTGCGGGCCGGTCCAGGCCCCTTGCTCTTAGTGTCCCCCAGGTCATCGCAAGTGTCATAATCCCGCTGGTACTGTGAATCCAATACCAGGATGGAAGCAGTGGAATCCACTGCTCGCCTATATTCATCAGCCTGCGATCCCTCCACCACGATATAATGCGGCACACCCATTTTGTGCAGGGCCTGACTCGTGAGGCGGCGCTCTTTCTGCCACCTGTTTTTTGAGACGATATACAGGGGGTAATTAGGGCTCATCGGTATACCGAAACTTGCTGTTTTCTAATATCGGCTGTCTAGGGTACCATATGCTCCGCGTTTTATCCGTGAGGGGCTGGCCCACTACCTCGGCGAATAGCCGGTAATCCTCTATAGCCGCAAAATGGACCGTGATTTCCTTCACCCCTGTCATATCTTCCTGTTCATATTCCGGCATCCCCTCCCACTCGGCTAGCCTATCAAGCTCGCCTACCCTAGGCGCATGTAGTCCTGCCAGCAGCGCATCCACCTCAGCGCCCATGTTGGGCAGCTCACGGAGGAGGTCTGCCAGCTTCTCGTTATCCGTACCCGCCATGGCCGCGATGGGGTCAAGCGTGGCAAGAGTGAGCGCCTCTTCCTCTGGCGCCAGCGCTACATAGGTCACTGGGACGCTGGGTTCGTTGCGCGAAATGGCCAGGGCAACGCGGAGGTGGCCGTCTATCATGTGGCCTGTAGTGCGATTCACGATGATGCGCTGCACCCAGCCTACCCTGTCCAATACAGTGGCGAGGGCCTGTTCCTGCTCGTGGGTATGGATGCGCCAGTTGGCCGGGTTGGCTAGGAGTTGGCTGGGGACTTCATGGCCTTCCCCCACTATCCTATTCTGCCATTTGGCCTGGGGCTTGGTCCCGCCATTACCCGTTCTGCCCAACGATGGCCCCTTTCTGCGAGGGTGCGCCTCATATGCAAAAGAGCGCCCCTTTCGGAGCGCTCCAAAGACACCTCGTCGCACCCAATCTAATCCCTGTTGTGCCTCGTGTCAAGCCTGCAATGGGTTGCGGTGCAACTGGCCAGATCGCGGGTAAACGGTCTCGTGGCCCTCTGGAACTGTCCAACGCCGCATATGCATTGCATTTGCTACGGGTAAACGCTCTACCGTCCGCCTAAATGGTATTAGGCGTCTTGATGCCCGGCCAGCCACGAAAACCACGCATGAGTCCCTGGCGCGTTCGGGTTGTCACTCGCTACTTTGCCAGCTTTTGCGGCACTCTCTCCAACGCTCCAGTGGCGGAACAGAACCACTTGAGCCCCGCAAATGTCGCAACACCAGCCTTGATCTCCCCAATCACTGTATTTGTCGTGCGTGCACTGTCCACTATTGGGCCGCTCAATCACGCATTTATGGTTTGGGCAGTCCATCAACTCCTCTCCGCACAGGCTGCATCTGAATTGTGAGTTCATACCTCCCCCCACAGCAACGCCACCACCCGATATGGTCTGCGCGAATCGTCGGCGTCATCGTTCAACCCGCACACGATGTCCCACATTGGACCTCGATCCTCACACACACACGAACCGTCCCACCAGGGAATCCCGTCTTTGTCCACGATCCCATATCCGTATTCGTATCCGCCAGAGACGTCTAATATCTCGCTGGTGCGGACTGCGGCATCGGGTGTGCCGTCCGCATTGCCCTCTGTGGGTAGTCCATTGCTCCGTTCGTCCATCTCAACCTCCTTGCGCAGCCGCACAGCACGGCATTAGGCGCTGGTTTTTTCCAGGCATTTCATTGCGTCGTCAAGTTCCCAGCGGTCGCGCCGCAAAATCCAGCCGGGCAGTTTTACCAGTTGCAATTCCGGGCCAAGCCGCATCCCTCTCAGTTGGTCGGGAGTCGCAATATACCTACAAAGGCTTGGGTTCACCCCCTCCTCTCTCAACCACTGTGCGTATTCCCGAAGAGTAGATGCCACTACCAAGCGCCTAATAGGCCGCTGCACCGTACTGGGGCTACTCTCTTGCTTCTCGCTAGGCATCGTGCTTTCTCTCCCTCGTAGCCAGCCGGTGAACGGCGTGGCATTATGCGGATGTCGGCTTGTAACATTCCGGCTTACACTCTGCCCCATTCATCCGCGTCCCCGTCAATTTGCACTTACACCCTGACCGCCCGCCCTTGGGGTAGTTCACACAGGTAAAGCACCGGGGCTTTCTCGGTCCCTGCGTGGGCGGCTTGGGCTCTCCGCAGTATGCCCGCCACAGCCTGTCCTGGTTTCTCCACGAACGGCGCGTTCTCATTGTGGCGGCTCCGGCAGGGGCATCCAGTGGCTCGGGTGGTAATCGTCGTCCTGCTCGGCATCGCTGATATGCCAACCCTTGTCGTACCACGGTTCCCCGTAGCACCTGCACCAGCACCAGCCGTCCTCGCCATCCTCTCGGATTCCCAGCATGGGCTGGCCCAGGTCTGGCACGTAGAGCCACACCGGAACCCCTATCGGCGGCAACCCATCTTCAACCCGCCGCCATCCGCCTAACAGGCCGTTAGAGCGGACAGGTTCCGCGTCCGTGCTTTCCGTTTTATCTTCGTGCTCTTCCATCATCTCCTCCTGCCGCTCAACGGCGTGGCATTAGG